>Ga0114980_10000942_pt1 | contig 20666 bp, 24 predicted proteins | sample S_140806_EF_Meta_FD_87018 | JGI IMG/M metagenome (GOLD analysis project Ga0114980, IMG submission 87018) | Freshwater microbial communities from Lake Simoncouche, Canada to study carbon cycling - S_140806_EF_MetaG | ecosystem: Environmental > Aquatic > Freshwater > Lake | place: Lake...
AATTCGCAATGACAGAATTTGTGTTTTACCCGTTCCTGGACCTGCAATTACCATGACTGGCCCAAAAATAGTTTCTACCGCTTTTTTTTGTTGAGGATTTAACTTTTCAAAGTCTTGTTGAAATTGTTCGATGTAATTCGATTTTGTCATATGGATTGTTTTTTTATTTTATAAAGGTGCTGATTAGGTGCGCAATGAGCTTACGTAGTATTTTTTTTATTAAAATAAAAAGGATGGATGGATACTTTCAATTCCATTAATAAAATTTGAAAATATAACTTTTACCCATAAAATTAAAAAAGGGTTACGATTTGTAACCCTTTTCGTAAATATTTTTCTACTTATTTTAGAAACGAGGACAAGCAAAGTTGTATGTACGAGTGTCATTTCTGATAATAGATCCATTATAGATTAAAGAAATTTCTAATGCACCGTTTCCTTTAGTAGCCGGAGTGAAGCCAGATAAGTTAACATCATAACTGATACCTAATTTAGCTTTTGCCCACTCGAAACCTACATAAGGCGCAATTGCATCCGCATAACGATACCAAGCACCAATATAGAAAACAGAATTTGCAACATCATCCTCATGATTTGGATTCATAATAAAACCACTTGCTGCACCCACTACAATTTCGTTGGCTTTCCCTTGTTGTTGATACATACCACTCACAAACAACATTGTATTCTCATTCATTTGTAATGATCCTCCAATAGATGCAGTGATTCTTGAATTTATTTTATGATTCCCATTTAAAAAAGTTTCTACAGGTTGTGTTAAATGATAATACGAAAAACCTGCATACATATTTGAACGATCATTCACATAACCAGAATATAAAATTCCTGCATTAAAATCAGGATACGTTAAATCCGCGGCACCTGTTGTTTCATTGGTAGGCAAATCAGCCAATCCAGTAGATGCTTGATATTGATCTTCAAATTTTAACTTAGCAAAATTGATGCTTTTTTGCACCATAACTCCTTGTAAACCAATAGAAAGATTTCTTGGTTTATCTTCATCACTGCTTAATCTTTTATGATAAGCCAATGACAATCCTGTAGTAATATTTTGCAATGCACCCGTACCTGATTTATCGTAAACTGCAATTACACCTACTCCCAATGCATCTCCATTTAATTTTCCTTTTAACGTAGCCATATCATATGATAAAGAACCCGTTTGATAGGGTGTCGCGTTTACGCTTCCCCATTGACTACGATAATTTCCAGAAACGCGCCAATCAGAATTTACCAATCCTGTATTAGCTGGATTTAACGTTAATGGAGAAGTAAAATACTGAGTAAAATGTACATCCTGAGCCATTGCTTCTACTGAAAACAAGGTGGCCAATGCAAGTAATATTTTTTTCATAATCAAGTATAAATTTTATAATAAACGGTATGCGTTAAAGCAGTAATTAGATGTTAAAGGTAAAACGTTTTTTCTAATAAAAAAACAGGTTCTTGAAAAAAGACGATTTTATGACAAAGAAGGTTGGCTTAAGTTCTTTAGTATAGCAAAATGTTAAAATTAAACTATAATTTCACTACTGTTCGTTTGAATACCCGTTTACTGTAACTTTGTAATATAATTTACGCTACATGTTTCGTTTCATATACACATTAATCGTCGGATATATTATTCTTAAAATTATTCGACTTTTTATAGATCCATTATTTCAACCTAAGAAAGCTACCACATCTTCTTCTAATGAACCTCTAAAAAATAAATCAACTCCCAAAAAACAAAATGCTAACCTAGGAGAATATATAGAATATGAAGAAGTAAAGTAACTTTTTTACACCAAGACAATAATTACTAACCTACAAAAAGTGGCATTCGTGCTACCCTACAACAAATGAAAATCCTACACATTTTTATGTATCTTATTCTTCTTTTGATTGCATTAGACACCTTGAGACTCTTTTTAAATCACTACAAAAAAAGGCAACAAGAATCAGAGCGAGAATCCAATATTGATATCTAAAAATGGTATCCATTTATTAGTAAAAACGAACAATTATTTTGCTTTAAAAATATCGTCTTCCATGGTCATATTGTCTTTTAGATGAATGGTTTTAATCCCTAATTGGCTAGCCGATTCAATGTGTTGAATGCTGTCATCTATAAACAAGGTTTCTTCTCTTAGTAAATTATTTTCACTCAAGACCAATTCGAATATTTTCGGATCGGGTTTTCGCAATCCTACGCGATGAGAAAGATACACCCGATCAAAAAACAAGGCCAAAGAAGGATATCCGCATTGAACTTTCAACATTTCATTGAATGCTTTTTCATGTATTTCATTGGTGTTGCTCAATAAATACATATTATAATGCAATTGTAATTGCTGTAAAATTTGCAATCTTCTCAAAGGAAATTCCAATAAAATACTATTCCAAGCATTTATAATTTCAGAATCTGTAAGCGTTAAATCACTGGATTCTTTTATTTTTTGAACAAATTCTTTTTCAGAAATTTTACCTGTTTCTAACAAATCAAAAAGTTCTACCTGATTTTGTTTTGAATACAATTTTTCTACGTTTTTAACGCCTAACTTCCTAAATTCTTCTTGAGGTCTTTTATAGTCGATATTTAAGATGACACCCCCTAAATCGAAAATAATATTTTTTATTCCTTGCATTTTTTGAAATATTTTTTCAAAAAAACAACTTATTTATATACTTTTGCACTCCCAAGGATTTTTTCTTTGGAAAAGATTGAAAAATCTTTGGTCCTATAGCTCAGTTGGTCAGAGCACCTGACTCATAATCAGGGGGTCCTTGGTTCAAGCCCGAGTGGGACCACCGGTAAATAAAGGGTTTCAGACGATACAAGTTTGGAACCCTTTTTTTTGTGCAAGAAAAATGCATGATTTTTAGGTGTAAATGGTGATAATTGGTATCACTATATTGAATTTGATTATAATTTTCGTTGGTTAAATCAATAATTTAATCGTCACTTGCTACATTTACAATTAAACATTGACTCAATGAACCGGATTAAAGAGGTAATGGAAGCTTCCGAAATCGAGCGCAACCCAGTCTATATTAGATTCCCTTTTAGTCTGTATATATAGATAATGATGGTAGATTAAAAAAAATAAAATTAAAATCTGTATTATTGCGAAAAATTTAATAACACAAAATAAATTATATAAAATTTTTATATTATGATTAAAACATCAACAAGAAAAACTATTGATTTACCATTTGAAGCCATATTAAACAGTTTTAATTTGGATAAGCATTTTTTATTGCAAGGAGTAAAAAATCACAGATTCTTATCAGCAAAAATTGAAAAAAGTGATAATAATCAAATTATTGTTTCAGAAAGAAAAGGAATGCGATTTTCATATTCAAAATTAAATAACCAACAAACAGAAGTAGAATGTTATTTTGAATACGGGATTTTTTCCATAATAATTTATTTGATTTATTTATTGTTGCTTATTGGATTTATTATAATTCCAATAATTATTGGAGGTCGTTATTTAGTCACACGTAATAACATCCAAAAGATTGAAAAAAACTATTTATCCGTATTTGAAAATGAAATTAAAATCATCTCATCAAAACAAACTGATTTATCAAGAAACAGTAATAATCCCCCTCCTTTTAAATTCACAAATACCGAAACTATTATTAAAGAAGTTGATAAACCTCAAATCAACAATTTTAATAATACTCAACCAAATATCAACACAAAAACCCCTCCTCCAATTCCAAATGAGCAATTTAATCCTATTAAAAATTCACCTCCTCCAATACCGCAAATTAAAGAATATTATATAGTATTTCAAGGTAATCAAAAAGGACCTTTAGAGGTTAAAACGCTTAAAGAAATGATATCTTTAAACATGATTGATGACAATACATTGATTTGGAGTGAAGGAATGTCTGATTGGGAAAAAATAAGTAAAATTGATTTTTAACACCAAAAAGTTATCAATATAACTTCACAATGTAATTCATCTAAAAATAAACTCAATAAATAAATACAGCGGAAACCAACTCCTGAAAATGCAAGAAATGCATAGCAATAAATTAAATCCTTAACCATTTGGCAAATCACTTCGGTTTTTGAGTAAAATAATCAAAAACACACAACATGAAGGTATTTTTAAACTCATTTTATCCATTGTGCTACACCCTTTGCGGAAGAACGGCAATTAAAAAATATACTCTGCAACCATACATAGATGGCTCATGCAGAAGAGAGCCCGACCTCTTACATAGCCAGCCTGCAATAACAGGAATATGTAGATTGAGTAAATTAATTAACAGACTTTCTGTTGGTGACTTGGTAATATACATTACTAACCGAGCAAAATATGACAGAGGTTTTAAACATTGTAAGTTAGTGGCAATTTTGCAAGTAACTGACATACTTTCTACGCATGTTGAAGCAAGTGAATTTTACGGAGATAATCTACCCAATAATATAATTGTTGATGGTAATAATCCTTTTGCTCTGGAACAAACACATTTAAGAAATAAAAAAGGGTACTCTTTAACCGATGGGACACCAAACCTAAGGATATGGGATTTAATTTACAAGCATAGAGCCAAGACTGAATCAAGAGTGGCAATTACAAAGCCTTGGTTTAACTATATTGATGTTCACAAACCTATTAGTATTACAGATGAACAAATGTTGTCAATATTCGGTCGCAAACCATGTTGTCAAAATCCCCCCATGTTAACTTTAGATGAATGGGAACGGTTTCAAAGCTTCATTGGGCACTTAAATTCACAAACCATACAAACCTATGAAGTAAAATATTAGTTATTTTATATTACATTTGACTTGAATCAAACACTTAAATATTAAAAATGAAGATTTTATATAAAATATTTACCGTTTTGGGCATTTTTGCATCTGTATTCATGCTTTATATAATATTCGCAAATATGCATGAAGTAGGACTTCCGTATATAGAAGCATTTATAATTTGGTGCATTGTTCAGGTAATAACACTTTTAGGCTTCTCATTCTTATTTTATCTTATCGCAAACAACAAACTGACGCGCAAACAAAAAATACTATTTTCGATAATATTTTCAATTATTGTTGCAATAACATTTTATTTAGGAGAAGGGAATCCAATAGTTCCTCTTGCGGAATTATTATTTTTAATTTTAATTATTATTTCAATTTTCTATAATCCAGATAATAATATCGAAAATAAGAAAGCTGAGGCGACACCTCCTATCAGAGACATTCAAAAGGTTTTATGGCATGTTGCAATTGATGGAAAGCAGGCAGGTCCTTACGAAGAAGAAAAAATTAAATTACTAATTGAATTAGGACAAATTAATATGGACACATTAGTTTGGAAGGAAGGAATGAGTGATTGGAAAAAAATAAATGAAATTGAATTTTAATATTTAAATCAAGAACAAAGAAATGTACGAAAATAAATTTTATATACACAATGTTACTGAACAGCAAGGTCCGTTCACTATTGAGGAATTAAAATTGCAAAATATCGACTTGTCAACGCCAATTTGGTATGAAGGTTTGAATGATTGGTCAACAATTGGTGAAATTGAGGAGTTGAAATTAATATTATTAAATCAACCAATTGAAAATAATCCTAACAATCAAATAACAGAAAAAAATAAGATTAAAGCCTTTTCAATTTTGGAAAGTAAAAGAATCGGATTGATAATATTGCTTTTTAGCACATTATCTATATTGATAAGTATATTTGAGTATTTTGATGGATTTTCTCCCAAATTAGCATCAATAATTACATGGTTTTCTGTCATAGGATGTATTTGCACTACCACTTTAATAATTGTAACTTTAATAAAAAAGAAATTGAAATTGACTTATTTTATAAGTTTGATTTTATTTGGTGCTTCTTTATTTTCACTAAAAATAATGGAATCAGAACATCGCTCTTTTATTAATTATAAGTGGATGGATGAAAATTTAAATGTAGATACATTTCGCAATGGAGATTTCATTGGTGAAGCGAAGTCAAAAGAAGATTGGGTAACCGCTAGATTGAATAAGCAACCTGCTTGGTGTTATTATGACTTTAATCCTGAAAATGGTGTAAAATACGGCAAATTATATAATTGGTATGCAGTGATTGATTCTCGTGAGTTAGCACCCGAAGGATGGAGATTAGCCGATAGTCATGATTGGTGGCAATTAGTGGATTGTTGGGGGGGCTTAAAGAATGCAGGCCTAAAATTAAAAAAAGATGGCGAATGGAACTCAAATGGGATTAATTCAAATATCAGTGAATTCTCTGCGCTACCTGCTGGTGCGATTGATGATTCGGGTGATTTTTACTTAAAAGGTCATTATGGATTTTGGTGGGTTGATGATAGGACTGAAGATTCTTCCCAAAGTGATATATTTCGTATTGCTGATGACGGACATGGTTTTGATGATGTTGATTTTTTTCAGGCAGACCATTGGCATGGACGTTCAGTACGTTGTGTAGATGTACATGCAGATGAATGGCATTGATTTATTTATTCTAAATAGCATTACATATCTGCAATTTTGGATTTAAGAAAGAAGATTGGTTAATTTTAGATGGTGACCTATTGACTTGATTCATTTTCCATTTTAAACCTGTTTTTAGAATTTACTAAATATAATTTGACATTTTTTCGACATTCATAATAATGTTTACCTATTTTTAATGTATAAACATTAAAATAATAATAATAATTTATGAAATTCCAAAAATCAATATTAATTACAGTCCTTATATTTTCAAGCATAACAAATGTAAAATCGCAAAATATCTTAAAGGAAAAAGTTGAACAGTATATAACTTCTCATGAAATAACATTTAACAAAAACACAAAACCTATTTCATGCAATAATATTGATTCATTAATCAATGAATTAATTAAAAAAAAATTCAATTACTCATACACTACTTTTGAATTTATTGGGGAAGATTTAAATGAAGACAGCATGGTGAATGGGAATTCCAAATCAATTATTGCAAACAAACAAAAATCATTTATATATTACTCTTTAAAAAAAGAAAAAAATGGTATAAAGATTATTGTAGTAAGTGGTAATAATTATTTTTAATTATAACGTCATAGTAAAATGATAAGTAAAAGTGACTGGTTCGCTAGAGATTCTGAAATGAATGGAACTTACACTTTTAAATGCTCTAATAAATTAATTAAAGAATGAGAATTATTTATTTTTCTTTAATACCGGTTTCACAATAATCTTTGTCATTAAGTATTCCATTATAAACAAAAATAGGTTGGGAGGTAAATTCTTAAATTAAATGTTCGCTTTTAGGTAAAAGTGAACATTATTCACCAGAGCGTTGCATATCAACGCTTTAGAAAGTCGGTAAAAATATCCTTTAAAATAAATGTTCATGTAGGCGGCAATATTGCTGAATATGAATATTTTAGCTCTAACTATTTGATAAAAATAATTATGAGTACATCTGTCAAAACAACAACCTATTCCCTAGATTGGGATGTGGTCATGAATTTAGAATCAAGAATGATTCGAGATTTTCAAAGAGAAAGTACATCCTCAAAAGGTATTGACCTATTAATAATTTCCATCGGCTCTCGTTTAGGTCTTCGTGTAATTGACAACTTAAATCTTAAATGGGAGGATTTAATTGAATTAGAAGTTGGTGAGCGTTTTGTCCGTATCGAAAAGAAAACCGGTAAAGAACGAGTACTTGTTATGAGTTCTAAATTGAAGGAAGTTCTTCAAACAGTTTATATAACATTAATACCAGAATCTACTACATATATATTTACCAGTCAAAAAGGACGTGGACATAAACCCATGACCATTCAATGTTTTAATCGTAGACTAAAATTAATTATGGCAGAATACAAAGTGCGGTATATTGGTAACTGTTCATCTCACTTACTTAGAAAATCGTGGGTAGTTGGAACTATTAAGAAAGGATTTGATAATGGAGACCATTTGAGTTTGATTAAGGTTTCTCGATTGATAGGTCATTCGAATGTATCAACAACCCTTAGATATACTAATTTTGAGGTGAGTCAGTCATATGCTTTGTTTGAATTAGACTAGCTCCCTACCTGCCCCCTCTGGTCGCCTACCTTATCGTATGATAGAGGGTCTTCTTGAATATAAGGGGGATAAATACTTGCAGTAAATAACTTCGAGTCAAAAAAATATCTAAAAACCGAATAAAAAATTTCTGGCCAAATTTTCTGAAAATAGGGTCTTTCTAATTTTCAGTATCCTTTTTTATCTCTGTGTATACTTGATTGAACTCTGCTGTATTATATTCTATTTTCTTATCCATGTTCAGCATCATATTCCTTATATGATTATTTGTTGCTCGAAAAGCAATCAAATATTCATCCTCTGCATTAAATTCAAATTCCGCAATCACTTTATTTACTTTATCAATTGCGGATTGTGTTGGCGCATGTTTTAATTGGAATATGTCCCAACTATCAATTTGATATGGGCCAGTTTCTGATAACACATTTCTAATGTATTCAGCTAGTTCTTCCGGTTTTAAATCATCTATTTTTTTCATTTACGATATGTTTTTCAATTACCTCACGAATTATCGAGCTTTTGGATTTTTGCTCTTTTATTGATGCATTAAGGATAAGTTTCAGATGATTTTCATTGATTCTTAGGATTAAAGTTTTGCAAAGTTTCGTCATTTGTTTAGTTATAAATACACTGATTTATAAAAAAGTATCACAGAGCTTTTTATTTTAGATTTTATTTCAAATATTTTATCAATAAAGTAATACTTTTCAAAATATCGAAGTATTTATAATAAAACATAGTAAACGGACGGGAAATACAACGGTGGCGTTTATTATTATTGGATTACCACGGGACGGGGTTTAAAGTCCAACACCAGCACAAAGTCGAAAGGTGAAACCCCAGGGTGAGTGAACACTCTGAAGTTGTCGACAAGTCGAGTTTTCACTGAATTTCGACCGATTCTCAATCTAACAAGATTAGGAAATTGAGATGTGGGTGTCGACCGTCAATAAAAAGACGGAGGACACTTCGCACGCTCTAACTCATCAACAGAGATTATCTATCAATATAAAATTAGAAAATAAAATACTAAAGCACTAGAATACTAGATATTAAAACTAGATACTAGAAAAGAATAAATTTATATATTCTTAATACCAATATAAGATAATTTATTACCAATAGAAAAGGAAAGTAATATATATAATCTCCTGAAATAGTCTAATGATTCAACTCTATAAATTTTCAATAAAAAAGTAAATAGTAACTACTCTTCCTCTTCAAGTGTCTTCAATCCTTCTTGATATTCTCTAATATAAATTCTACTGGCACACATGCACACTTTACTCCTAATTTCTATTGCCCCCAACTGTCCATCATTATAATAGAAAGATAAACCTGTTTCTCCACCAGGTCCAGGAATATCACCTTGATAAAGTATAATTGAACCCTTATAAAAATCAGTTTGAGGAGCATTTGTCTGCTGTTTTATTCCATTGATAAATACAGCTTTGTTATAAATTCCAATATAATCTCGTCCTAAAACTGCACTAAAAACATCTAAATCAGATATTTTAATATCTTTATTATCTCTGATTTCAACAAACTTACCAGGAGAATAAAACATAATTTCATCCCAAGTACCCCTATTTGCATTCTGTTTTTCAACTTTTATAACACTCTTTTTAATCCATCCAACATTGTTATGTAATGGTTCGTTTGTGATTTGGGAGAAAACATCTCCAAATTTTAGCAAACAAATGAACAACAAAAAATAGATTTTAAGATGTAATTTTATTATTTTCATAAATTATAATTTATTTGAGGAATATTAATAACATTCCATCCATTGTCTCTCCTGAGCATCTATATAGAAAGAAACCCGTCCAATTACGTTAACATAACCAGCTTCAAGATTCAATGAATAATTATTAAAAGTAGCTCTAACTGTACTTGGAGAGCCTGGATTACCACTATTGCCTGACCATCTACCAATTAATATTTGCCCATTCTTATCCATTTTTGCTACACCACCATCAAATAATGTTAATTTAAATTTAGAACCATTCCCATAATAACTCATTTCAGAATAACAATAGCTAAATCCTCTGCTGTTGTTTTCATTTTGTGAATCGTTTTGATTCGAAAAATTTTCGTTATCCTCAGAAAATTTATATCGCTTTTGTTGTACTACATTCCGTTCTTTCTGAGCAATCTCTGCATCATGTTTTTCTTGTTGTTCTCTTTTTTTCTTTGCAATTTCTGTATTCTTCTCAGCAATATTTTTAAAACCCTTAATTGCACTTTTCTGAGTAGATGAGATTTCATTTTTGTTTAATAATAAATTAATCTCATTTATATCTTCCCCACCATCGTTTACATATTTTTTAATACATTCAATTCTTTTTGAAATGAACAGCTTCTTTAATTTTTCAATTTGACTTTTTTGAATGGTTGATAGTGTTTGATTTTTATATTTATCAATTAGGGATTCAATTTCATAAATTTCTTGAGAATCATTAATTTCAAAATCAACATTCTTATTAATTTTAGTTGTAATTACATTAATATCCTTTTCTATGAGAATATTTTTCAATAAGTCTTTCAAAATATTGTTCTCCGGTAAAGATTCGGAATACTGATTTGGATAATACTTATTTACTAGTTCCAGAGCCTTATCAAAATCTGAAAGTGACAAATAATATTTTATATCGGTTATCCTCTTTTTAAGAAGTTCAACATCGTTAAATTTTGTAACTATAGGTTTTAAACCATCAAGAATTAATTTATTTTTATTATTAAGATATTTGTAAACCTTGTTTAGAAGAGATAAGTCATTATTCATCTTAATTTCTTCAATTGACTTAATTTCTAAAGACAATCTGAAATTAGATAATTTTTCTTTAGAAACAGAATCCTCATTACTTATTAGAACATCTATTTGATAAAAATCAAATTTATTTGAAATATCTTGAAGTACTACTTTTTCTATAGCAGGTTTCATTAAATTTAATGAATCTTTAAAAGGCGCATCCGAAATTTTAGTTAACTTAATCAATCTCAACAAATCGGAGTTTTTCTTGATTCTAGTGAGTTCTTCAGATTCTATTGTTTTTTTCAAACTATCTAAAATCAATTTACATTCTGGTATAGACTGGGGATACTTTGAAACTAAATTGTTGTAACTTTCTATGCCATTACTATTATGATTTATCATTTTTTCAATACCAGAGTACAAAATTGATTTTGAAATAACTACTCTTTGCTCCTCAATTTCTTTTTTTATAATTAAATCAGGATTATCTAAAAGTAGTGCGTCAAGAATCTTAGTATTAAGAGTCAGTTCAGATTCTTTAATTTTCTGTTTGAAAGATTCATTAGTACGTTGAAATTGAAGATTAATTTCCTTGTTCTTTCTTGATACTTTATAAAAGTCTCCACGAAATACATCAATTCCATATGTTAACCCATAAAAAATACACAAGGGAAAATCTAACAATACAGCTCCTATCCTAGGTGTTCTTTTTATTTTTACCTTTAAAGGTTTATAATCGTCTTTTGAAAAAACTAAAAAAGTACTTCTGTAATTTAATTTATGAATTAACAATGAATTTGAACCGGTAAAATAATATGGAGTCTTATTCCCTTTTTTTTGGTTGTTAAAATCAAAATCTTTTACGTTAGATTTTATAAAAACGGTATTATTTTTTTCTCTCATTTTCTTTGAATAAAATAATGAAGAACAAGATTGTAGAGAGAAAGATAATACTAAAACTACAATGAGACTAAAAGAGAAATGTTGTATTTTGGTTTTCATTTTTTTAATTTGAATTTTTATTTGAAATAGAGTTATTTACGAAATATTTATTTCAAATTTAAATTGCAGTCATCTTTTCCAAAAATGAATTGTCGATATTTATTTACAACTTTAATTTCTTGAATCTTCTTTTTACATTTACTGGTGTTCATAAATAATGATTTGGACTGTGCAACATAATAAATAGGATAAAGGCTCGGAATTAAAATTCTAGCCAAAAATCTACGATGTGGAAATATTCTTATCTTTTTTATGTCGCTGTACTTAACCTCGGTAGTATTTTTCATCAATATCATAAAATTGGGATGAATTTCTTTGATACAGCTTTTAATTTTCTCACCACTTTTTGTTTTGACTGTAACAGCGGTTCTGTTTTTTAAAAAGAATTCTCTAGAACCTGTTCTAATTCTAATTGCTGGATTATTTAATGTCTCATCCGATGCGATTACCACACCCGAGTTGTCTTCTTTTTGAATTTTATTATTTGTGTTTTGGGCAAAACTGCTGATTGTTACAATCAAGAATGTTGAAATAGCTAGTATTTTTTTCATTTTTTCTATTATTTTTATGAAGGTCAAAGAAAATGTTCAAAATTTAACTATTGAAAAAAAAATAGTTGTATTTTGCTATTATAATGATTATTTAATTACTTTTACGACCATGCAAATATCTGAAAACATAAAAAAGTTCCGTGAACTCAAAAATATTACTCGAGATAAAATTGCGAGTGAATTAAATATGTCACTATCAAACTATTCAAAAATTGAACGAGGTGAGATTGACTTAACACTTTCTAGAATTACAGAAATTGCGAAAATATTGGAGGTTAGTATACTTCAATTGATGAATTTTGATTCATCTCAAATTTTTAATATTTCCAATAATGAGTTGGTGCAAAGTGTTGGAGCGAAATCTGAAATTATTAATTTTTATGGGAGTGAATTACAATCAAAATATATACAAAATCTCGAGGATGAGGTTAAATTTTTGAAAGCCATAATTGAGAAGAAACTAATGTAGGAGAAACTAATGTAGGAGAAACGGTTCAACCTTTCAATAATGTTGAAAATTATATCGGTTAGATAAATGCTGTTACAAAAATGTTCTAATTTGCCAATCTAAATACCCCATACCGTCCCCTCCTGTAACAGCTCTCCCCGGCAGGAAGTCCTGCCGTATTGCCCCTTATATACAGTAGATTTACGTTAAAATATCGAGTGAGAATCCCAAAAATCAACTTTTTATAAAAATCCTTGTAATTTGGATGTAATACAAATAGTGGTTTAAAATTTTTCCAGATTTTTTCACAGGCTGCATAGATTGTATTACTTACAAACAATCCAATTTCATATTTGAAACTTTTCTATTGAGGTTTAAAATGAATGATACTAGTATTGATGTAGTTGCTCGAAACTCGATAATCTCTGTATCATCATCTATCTTAAATTCTTCCATAATTAGTTGAGCAATTTCAATTTCTACCTGCGTTGGTATATTAACAGGATAGAATAATTCATCCAAATTCAATCGGTAGTTGTCATATTCGTTTATAGAGAAATCATCCCTATTTAGCTCTTTTACTGTTAGATTTTTCATTGTCGTTTTTCATTTTTTCTTCCAAAAGTGTTCTTATCACTTCACTTTTGGTAATTTTTAGGTTGTGATTATTCTCCTGATTCATTTTGATATACTTGAGTTGTGATTCATTAATTCTAATCACCAAGTGGTGGTTGTATTCATTGTTTTTCATAATTATAAATACATCGTAAAAGAGTAAAAGTATTACACTTCAAAAAAAATATAAAATTTATAACCCGGATTTTGAATTAAGATTTTTTTTGTTTATTCTTTAATAAAACAGAAATAATAAAATGAAAAGAATCAACAGAGCCAGCGATACCATTGGAATTAAGGGTAGCATCCCTATTAGAATTGAAACCTTTCACCCAAACAAGGATTACACTATTGAGGAACAGATTCTACTCCTGTACCTATTATCGTTACCCCCTACTTGGAATTTAAAACAATCATGGGTGATTAAGAGGTACATTGGAGTAATGGGTAGAGAGAGAGTTAAAAAGGCATGGGCTTCATTAAAATTGAAGGGACATCTGGTAAAAATGAAAGGTGAGAAATTTACAGATGTATATTGGCTCGTATTCGAAAGTACTTCTAATAACCAGAATCTGGACAACTTGAATTCAGTCGACTTAGAATTGGTCAAGAATAATACAGATATTATAGATACAGATAATATAGATACAGATAATACTAGTTCTAGTATACTGGGAAAAACAAAAATTGATAAAAAAGAATTACCGCAGCATCTTCAACCAGGCATAACTACCCAAGGTAGTTATTTGAAAAATGAATTAATAAAAAGTGCAGATTTTTTAGTTCGTGCAACAAAATTAGGTGCAGAAATTTTTGAATTTGATTCGGAATATAGATTTAATAAGCTAGAAAAATTAATTGGTAATGAGGAATTTGAGAAAATTAAACCAGCATTGAGAAAATGGATATTAGCAAAAAACCAGTTAAAATGAAATCTCAACGACCACGAAGTGGGCAAAATGATTCTTTTTTTTTAAAGAATGGAATTTTTAAAAAATATTTTTAAAAATTTTTTCTAGTATTTTCAATGGTTCCAGCACATTTTGAAAATAAATTTTACGTGGTTTCAAATATTTTGACAGTATTTCAAAAAATTGTATTATATTTGCAACATGAAATTCAAACTACCCAAAATAATATCATATAAAGTTCTGGTTGACGAATATTCCGCAGCTCCTGAAAGAGTAGAATTGAAGAATCATAATTCTAGACTTATAATATTTGAGGAAGATAAATCAGCACAAAAGAAGAGAGAAGCAGTATTAGAATGTTTGAAAAAACATAAAGAAGCTCTGAAGGAAATTGAAACAGCAATGGTTGCCTATTCTAGAGAAATGACAGTTGACTTTCCTCAAATTAGTTTGATGACAGTTAAAAAAAGAAATGACTTATCAAATAATGAATACTATAATGCTAGAGTAATGTTTCCTGAATATGATGGTAAATTTACTGAGTATAGAATTTATATTGGACCAAAATCGAGTTTTCCTGATATAAACGACCCTAATACAATGGTTTTGATTCAACAAAAAATTGCAATAAAAATAAAGGAGAAACGAGGTTGGATGGTTTATCCAACTGAAAAATATAAAGATTAAAAATAATTTTTTTTAAATACAAAGTACTGTCAAATGAAAAGAAACCAAATAGTTTTAATGTTATTTTGTAAATCAATTATCAAATTGGTGCTGGGACTATTATACATTTTTTTTGCATTGGAAGTACTGTCAAAAAATATGAAACCATAAATAATTTATTATGAAATTAAAATTCACATTTAAAATTCGAAGTCCGGTGTATTAGTACATCAAAATTGAAATCACCATTTTAACTGGTGTTAGGTTCAACGTTTTGAATCTAAAATAATTGTTCGCCAAAACGGTTTTGGAACGAACCTGGGATTCCTATGCCTTAAAGTATCCCAGAAATTAATAAGGCATAATAAATATAAAATGAATAATAATTCAATAAAAATAGAGACTGGTTCACTAGAAGTGCACCCTCTCACAGCGGCAGTAACTTGCAAAACAAAAAATTCAATGGCCCATAATTTCACCATGGAAAACTTCGGACAGGTTGAACCAATTTCAATTGTAATGAGGGATGGTAAACCCTTTATTATTGATGGCGTGGAAAGATGGAAAATTGCCAACCTAAAACCAGCGCTGTTCCCAGAGATGGATTGCAGAATTCTAGAGCTAAAAGATGAAGAAATTGTAAACCGCAGAATTCTTTTGAATTCAACAAGAAAACAGAGTATTCGAGAAAAATGTAAATTAGTAGAATCAATACTTGATATTCTAGGAAAACAACCCGGAATAAAAAGAGAGATATTAGGAATAGACGGTATGAATTTAAAAGATAAATACTCTCCTAAAATCAATTTTGACAGATTTCATTTCGCCTGTCATATTGCACAATCGGACTGCTCGGCAACTACGTTAAGAAAATTGATGGCAATTTATAATTTCGAAGGGGAACAAAAGGAAAAAATACTTGATTTAATTGACGAAGGTCGAGTAACAATCGACAAAGGATTTAAAGTCCTAATCTCAAAAAAAAGAAAGGAAAAGGAATCAGAACAACTTCGAATAAATCATTTTGGAAATGGAGAACTAGGCAGTTTTCAACTTTACTGTCAAAGTTCGTTAAGTATGAGTCAAATACCAGACAATTCAGCGAGATTATGTGTCAACTCACATCCTTATTTTACGATAAGAGATTATCGAAACCAAGGAGATTCCATTCATGGGCAAGAATCCACAGTAGAAGAGTATATTGATAATTTCATTTTACACAGCCGTGAGGTTAAGAAAAAACTCAAACCTAATGGTGTGTTTGTTACAATTATTGGAGAAACCTACCGCCATGGTTATCAAGGAATTTGCACCAAGGTTGAGACCGCATTGCAAAATGATGGTTGGAGAATAATTGATGTCAATATTTGGATGAAAAAAAATCCAAAATTTGCTCCACATCCTAGTCGATTTATGAATGGTTACGAGCGTATAATCGTTGCTTGTAAATCGAATGAAGAACCTGTGTTCAACGTAATCAAAAAACCATCCGCCATAGGTGAATTTAAGATTATACGTAGTTCTGAACTAGTAAATGGGGACTGCAACTACTCAATGGCATCACCTGATGCAGATATTACTAATGTAATTTCGACAAGTGTCTTTAATAAAAAGGAACATTCTGTAATTGATAAGGATTTCTCTCACGATGCTCCAGCACCTGAAGAAATTTATGAAATGTTCATCAAAGCATATTCTATGCCCGATGATACTATCATTGATAATTTTGTGGGTACCGGTACTGTTGGCGTTGCCCTTAAATTAGGTCGTAATGTTATAGGTTATGATGTTGACCCAGTTAGTATTGAGTTTGCTAGAAAAAGATTCGAAAGAATACTTGGGAATTCATCTGACACCTTATCAGTTGCTGCATAATTTGCCGTAAGTGACATTACAGAAGGATTTACACCCCGGACTAAGATTTTCTTATCCGGTGGTGTTTAATCCCAAAAATCGACCTAAAAACCACCTTAAATGAAGGTCTTTGGGAAACCTTCCATCTATGAATTAACTATAATATTTAAAAAACCTGCTGGTGAAACAGGTAACCAGTTTTTATATGTCCAATTTTGAATTTTTAACGGTGAAAAATGCTGCCAAAATTTTAAATGTTAGTTCAAGTTTTCTGTATAAATTAGCGCAAGAAGGTAAACTACCACATTTAAGAATGGGAAAAAAAATAATTTTCGACAAACAAGAGTTAATTGAGTATTTCAAGAGGAAAAGTACTAGCAGCGTTCCAGTGATTAATTCGACCTTACCATTACCAAGACTATGAGCACTGCTAGAATTTCCTTGACATTAGACAAAAGGACTCCAAGAAAAGGGAATAGGTTCACATTGTCCTTGCGCGTAATTTTTGGTAAAAAAATTTGGTTTATAAGTCTCGGAACAAAATATACAGAAAAAGAATATCGAGAAATTTTTGAGGGACCACCAACTGCGGAAACATTACCACACAAAATAAAGGCAATGTCAATTCTGCAAAAAGCAGAATCAATAATAAGTATGCTGCATCCTTTCGATTGGAAAAGGTTCAAATCTATGTTGGAGGAAAACGACAGCAATTCTAAACCAATTTCTCTTTTTTTGGATGATAGATTTAAAGATACAATTTTATCCAAAAAAGCGAACGGACAAATCTCAGGTGCTAACACCTACAAGGTTACCTCAAACACCTTAAAAAAATTTAGACCGAATGCACAAATCAAAGATGTCACTCCACAATTTTTAAAAGAATTTGAACTTTGGATGTTGAGCAGGTCGAACGGAAATTTAACAGCTACACTAGGAATCAACATGAGAAATCTTCGTGCTGTAATCAATGCTGCAATTAACCAAGAACTGGTTGGTATGGACTACAAATATCCTTTCGGCAGAGGAAAGTACAGTATTCCTCACAAGGTTAGGGACAAAAGAACTCATACTATATCAGAGATAGAGTCGCTTGTTGAATACAAAGAATTTTTATCCCCCCAGGAAGAGAAGTCACGTGATATTTGGCTGATGCTATACTATTGCAACGGTTTGAACTTCATCGATTTATTTCAGTTAAAATGGGAAAATTTAACTGAAGATTCAATTGTATTGTATCGGCAAAAAACGAAAAACACCAGTAGAAATAATCCAACACCGATTAGAATTCCAATCATCCCTGGTCTCCGAAAATTAATTGAAAAGCATGGAGATAAAAATAGTTCCTATTTATTAGGTTATTTGAAAGAAGGTGCACCCTTACAAACAATTCATAACAAGAATAAAAAGATTGCAAAATTGCTTAATCTAAATTTAAAAAAAATCGGACGTAGGTTGAATTTTTCTGAACCATTAATTTGTAAAACTGCTCGCTACGCATATGCAACGACTCTAAAAAATAAAGGAGTTCCAATTGGATTTATTAGCGAGCAAATGGGTCATTCAAATATCATTGTTACACAAAAATACCTTTCAAGTTTCGAACATAAAGATTTAATAAAAAACAATTCACTCCTACCTCAATAATGTGCAGTAATTATGCAAAATTTAGAGGTGTAAATGGTACTAATTGGTATTAATTGATAATAATTCAATTCATTAAAAAACCGTGAAACCCTCTAAAAACAACCATTTTGTGTGATTTATTGTATGACTTTTGAGCACCTCATAATCAGGGGGTCCTTGGTTCAAGTCCAAGTGGGACCACAACAAAAAGGGTTTCAGTATGCACTGAAACCCTTTTTTTATTTTTGAGGTAAAGATTGTTATCATTTTACTTTTTAATTACTTTAATTGAATGTTTGCCATACAATGGATTGACAACTGTAAAGTAATAAACCCCTGCTGAGTAATCTGACAATTTAATCAATGTATTCTCTGATTTTATTTTTCCTCTTCTTAATACATTCCCTGCATTGTCATAAAGAACAAAGTCTGAACCTATTAATTGAACACCCATTTTTACATTGATTTCACTCGTTGTTGGATTTGGATACACACTGAATAGATTCTCATCTGAAACATCATCAACGCCTAAGCAAGAAGTTACTTTCATCAACAAGGAATCTTTATTGGTACAACCATTCGTAGCTGTATAGGTATATACTACATAAAAAGAACCTAGACCAGCAACAGTTGGATTAAATGTATTCCCCAAAACACCTACTCCACTCCAAACTCCTCCAGCAGGATTTCCCGTGAGTATTCCTACTGTATCTTTCTCGCAATATAATTGTTTTGATGCTGAAATAGCTAATATTGGCAACGCATTTACTGTAATGGTTTTAGTCGCTGTATTCGTACAACCATTTACATCTGTTCCTGTTACCGTATACGTTGTAGTCGCTGTTGGTACAAAGCTTACTCCATTCGTAACACCACCACTCCATGTATAAGTATTCGCTCCTCCGCCTGTTAAGGTAACCGTATTTCCAGCACAAACTGTAGTTGCGCTGGCGTTCGCTGTTACCGTTGGCAGTGGGTTTGATGAAATTATCAATGTTGTTGTAGAAGTACAACCGGTCACACTAGAAGTACCTGTTATTGTATATGTGGTGCCTGCACACAAACCTGTAATAACATTGCCTACAATAGGTGGGATTACTGATGGATTAATTGAATAAGTCATATTTAGAACATTACTCATAGTTGCTGTTCCATCACAGCCTGCATTACAACTTGCATTCGTTGTGTTTAATACACTGATTGGTGACACTGTTTGTGAACCTACACTAATTGTAGTTGTTGCTGTACAACCCATAATGTCTGTACCGGTTACAGTATAGATTACACCATCACATAAACCTTCTATCACATTTGCTATTGCTGTGCCACCAGGACTTACTGTATATGTCAGGTCAATTGGTGGACTCATGGTTACAACTCCATCACATCCCGGTACGCATGTCGCATTTGATGTAACGACACTCGTTGGAGCTGGAGGATTTGGATATGTACCTACGCTAATTGTGGTTGTTGCAGTACAACCGTTTACATCAGTGCCTGTTACTGTATATACTGTTCCAGCACACAAAGCTGATATTTTATTTCCTGTTACTAATGGACCTGATGGAGAGACAGAATATACCATTGTAACGGGACTATATAAAATTACAATACCATTACAACCCGGATTACAACTTGCGGGTGTGCTTGATAGAATTGTCGGTGCGACAGGACCACTTACTGTGCCTATAGTTACGGATGTAGTAGATGTGCATCCAGTCACACTTGATGTACCTGTTATAGTGTATGTAGTGCCTGAACATAAGCCACTGATATTATTCCCTACTATTGGAGGAATAACAGCTGGAATGATTGAATAAACCATATTTGGTATATTATCCATCGTTGCTGTTCCATCACATCCTGGATTACAACTGGCATTTGTTGTATTTAACACACTAATCGATGAAGCGGTTTGTAAGCCTATATTAATTGTTGCTGTATTCGTGCAACCATTGACATCTGTCCCCGTTACTGTATACGTTGTAGACGCTGTTGGTACAAAGCTTATGCCATTGGTTACACCACCAGTCCATGTATAGGCATTAGCGCCACCACCTGTTAAGGTTACCGAAGTACCAGCACAAACTGTTGTTGCACTTGCGTTTGCTGTTACCGTTGGCAATGCATTGACTGTAATCGTTTGAGTTGCGGTATTTGTACAACCATTTACATC
>Ga0114980_10000944_pt1 | contig 20627 bp, 35 predicted proteins | sample S_140806_EF_Meta_FD_87018 | JGI IMG/M metagenome (GOLD analysis project Ga0114980, IMG submission 87018) | Freshwater microbial communities from Lake Simoncouche, Canada to study carbon cycling - S_140806_EF_MetaG | ecosystem: Environmental > Aquatic > Freshwater > Lake | place: Lake...
CATGGTTTATCGCCTCTTTCTTCTCATCTTTAATATACATCTTCTTTACAACCTTGTCAAGACCAGGATTAATCACCATCGCCTCAGGAACAATTTTGTGACGAATCAAGTTCCTCATATACTTCAAATCGTTATTGGATTTATCCTCCACCCACTTCAATCCTTTTTTCTCCGCCCAATCAATCAACTCAGACTTGGGGGTGATGAGAAAAGGCCTGATGATGTTGTTCCTCTGGTAGGGCAACACCCTAGGATTTCCATGGAGAGAATTGAAGATCCATGTTTCCACCGCGTCTCCAAGGTGATGGGCGGTAATAACAGGAAATTCATACATTGAAAGGAAACGATACCTTTCATTCCTCCAGTATTCCTCCATCGATTCTCCAGGGGGTTTTTCACCGCTGATCCGCCCGATTGAGAGTGTGAGGTTACGTTCCTTGGAAAATTCCTTGGCGAATGCCTCGGCCTCATCGGACGTCGCAGTTCCGTGGTGAAAAAACGCCAGGTGAACATCTCGCTTGCCGTTCAGAAGGAAATCAGTCACTGCAACAGAATCAACTCCGCTGCTGAAGGCAACAACACACTTCCGAGGTAGCTTTCCTAGGAACCTGATCATGTCTCCTGATATTACAACAATTATGATGAGGTTTTCACAGGACCAATTTATCGGGAATTACATGGGACTTTCTGAGGAGAACAAAGGTAAATTCATTAATTCGTTAGTGATGTTGATATTTATAATTTGTTGAACAGCATTTAAGCTGTTCAGTGGAGATATTATGGCCATAGTGACAAAAGGATCCGGAGGATCCATCAAATTTAGCGGAACAGGTGGTGGTATAAGCATTACTTCACCAGGCGGTGGTGGTGCGGGGGGTGGTGGTGGAACTCCCGATTCTGCCAACCTCTACAGTCTTCTTCGCAGAGGAGTGGGACAGACCACAACCACGAACGGTGCCGCCGAGACAGTCATAGCAAGCTGGACCGATGCTCGTGGAACAGGGTTGGGTCATCCTAAATTCCTGCCACAAGGCAGATGGACCGCAGGCGGTCCCGACCGTGGGTGTGTTGCAAATGGTGATGGAAGCGTCATGATCAGTAACGATAGCGCTGCAGGCAAGGCGACTTTCATGAGAGCAACAACAAACGATGCAGATAGCGAACTTTCAAACGTAACAAACGGATCGTGGACAGTCTATGCCAGAATCAAAAATCCATTGAGTCCATCTGGCAATGGAAGCACAATTTCGATGTCGGGCTCTCCTTTCGGATTCTATGCTACTATAGGCAACCCATACGGACCCGTGGACGGTGGAGACAAAATATACCCATATGCTCAATCGTCAGGTTGGACTACAGGCAACTGGTATCTTAGCGGTCAAGAAATCGTTGGAGGTTCTTGGGCAGACTTTATCAACAGCACGATGGTTGGAAATCAATACGTGCCAGATCCAAATGAATATCAAACAGTGGTGCTGAGAGGGTCTCCTGCTCAAGGTTGGTCGTTTAGATTATCTAACTCCAACAACGGCGGTGGATCTTTCGGGTCAAACTATACTTACAGCGCAGCTGACCTCGATTTAGGGAAAGTTATTTGGCTCGGCGATCAAGGCGGCGGCGATTTTAATATATCTGATTTCGCCGCTTACAAATCATACCACGATGAATCAACTGCAACACAGATCATCAATCACCTAACAGCAGCTCCTTGAGTTAGAAATAACCCGATCTGATGCCCTGCCTCCCTGTGAGGCAGGGCATTTATCTGTACGAATGGTCAAAGTGTTCCTAGTGCAAAGATAAAATCAGCGAGATTCTCGTCTATGCTGAGAAGCATGATTCGATAAAGACAACGAACAACACTGATCACCTCAAGATCAAAATACGGAATTCCCTGACCGATCAAAATAAATCTTTGAGATTTTCGGGTGTGGATTCAATTCCGCGCCCGTTTTTATTTGTCCAATGTATTTATTAACTGCAGACAGAGAAATGAACTCTGTCGAGGAGATTTTATGGCTATAAAGATAACAGGTTCAGGTGGTTCGTTCAGACTCAGAGGAACAGGGGGAGGTATGAAGGTTACTTCGTCAGGAGGGGGAGGTGGTGGCGGAATCCCTGTCACAAACGGTCTCGTCGTCTACCTCGACGCAGGCAATCCGGCATCCTACTCCGGCAGCGGAACTACTTGGTACGATCTATCGGGTAATGGTCAGGACGCGACATTCACAGGATCTCCCACGTGGAACGCAGCAGGATACTTCACTGGCTTCGATCCGTCCAACTACATGACCCTGAACAACTCTCCTTACTCCGTGATACCGACGGGCAACGCATCTCGAACCATCATCGCAGCAGTCGAGACGCCATCGTACATCGGGGGCCGCGACCACATCTTTCACTATGGAACGCAAAATGGACAACAGGCGTTCGGCCTGTCGACTCAAGCCGCCAACGTGGAGAACCACTATTGGTTCGGCGGAACGACCGACACAACAGTCTTGAGCGTCTCGACCTTCTACGTGTTCGGAGTCAAGTACAACGACACATCCTCGCCACGCCACAAGTTCACCATCGACGGCATTGTTGGAAGCACAAACGGCGACGCGCCCATGAACACTGGCACTGCAATCAATCCCAACATCGGCACGAGGATAGGTCCAGCCGAATCGTGGACCAACGGAGGCAAGATCTACTCCATCGTGGTCTACGACAGGGACCTGTCTGATGCAGAGATGCTGCAGGTCAGCACCTATTTGGCGGCGTAAACAGTATGATTTCTATGTTGTGCTAAACGGAATTACCTGATCAATCAAAAAAACAAAACTTTAGAGTTTTCGGGTGCGGTGATGAACCGCACCCGTTTTTATTTGTTAGAGATATTTATTTACTGCGGGCAGATATCACATCTGACGCAGGAGATTTTATGGCAATAGTGACAAAAGGATCCGGAGGATCCATTAAATTCAGTGGTACAGGTGGTGGTATAAACATCGCTTCATCAGGCGGCGGTGGTGGTGGAGCTGAGGCAGTATCTTGGACCAAACCGGCGATGTTTGGAGGAACAGAAACGTTAGCAGTCAATGAGGGTGACACTGTTCAATTTCAGAACATATCCGCAGCATTTAATTCGTTGTCGTCAACATTCGCATCTCAGGCGTATACGATATCAACTTCAGATGCTTCTTTCAACGCAGTATCTCAAATAGCCAGCGGAAATGTGCCGCTCACTTTCAGCGATATAAACTTCGCTGCTTCATACGGCAGCACTTATTCGACGACAATGGGGCCTATAACGATCCGTTACTTCATCGCAACTGTCTCAGGCGTGACGTTCAAAATCGCCGTCGGGGCACTCGGAGGCGGCGGCTGACCGTCATGATGATCTGACTACATAATCCTACATAATCGCGCTTAATGCGGACAACCGGCCCGGGAGAGATCCCGGGCCGTTTTTTATTGCATCACGGAGACCCACGATTGCAATCGAGTTTTGGCTCGTGGTGGAGGAAGGGTGATTCGTGTGGAATTGATTGTTGAATTATTTTCAGATGTTCCACCTTGACTTGTTTGCATCACGAGTTGATAGTTCATACCCTTTGATGATGAATAGCTGTTGTACTGACCTGCCAACCACTGATCATTGAAGTTGTCCTCAGTTTGAACGCATGATGGAACTGCATTGATAGCAAGGCCAAAGACAACTTCACCGTTTTGGAATGTGGCACAACGATCGTTTCCTGGGACGATTGGATCCACATCCATGACGGCCGCAGGTGTTGCGTTACTTCCATTTAGAAAATCTACTGCACACCATCCACTCTTACCTGAGGTGCACACAGTTGCTGCTTGAGGCGAGAAGTAACTGAAGAATAGTTTACCATCGAAGAGTGTTGGCGGTCCTGTCACTCTACCTCCATCCGTGAATGCCATTGAAATACCCTGAGTTGCATTGATGATTGGTACGAAAGAGGTGCCGCTTGCATTCAAGTCATCTACGAATGTTGTGAGAAAATTGAGTGTACCTGGAGAAACCGTGTTGAACGATTCACCATCCCCTGTCGTCAACGTCACGGCGGGCACTCCTCGTGTGTCCACGGAAACGATCGGAGGCTGTTCGATCGGTTGACCCATGGTTGCTGCAACAAGGGACGTGGGTGATAGGTTCAAGGAGTTTCCAGAATTGAGGCCATTAACCACATACGATAATTTTAGGGAATTATCTGGGACCGACGAGTGATTGTAGGTATCCCATGCGATCTCGGCCGTCCATTTGAGGGGCTCGGGATCCGACGTGTTGATCCTCCACACAACACCATCTGCATCACCAACATATACTCGAGTCGATGTTTGAGCCACACCGGACGGAAAAGGAACGGGTGTTCCCGTGAGGGGAGAATCAAAACTGACCCGTGCAGGATTCACAATTACTGTTGGAGACAACCCACAAGCTAGAGGATCGGCTCCACTAGGCCCACCCGAACATGTGGTTGTTGAAGTCTTTCCAGGATTATCGCCCCATTCACCTGCCAATCGGGCGATGATGCGGCCTGTCTCCAGTTCTACAACCGTCAAGGATCGCGAAGGAACCTTATCGCCCCAACTACGGATCAACGACCGCGGATAATACTGTCCACTCCATGTGAAGATTGGAGAACGTGCTGTTGAAAATATCCTACGAGACATCGTGACTGTGGGTGTTCCTGGATCTCTTCCACCAGGAAGTATCGCAACACCAACCTGTTTGATGACTCCGTCCTTTGGATCCTTGATCTTCAATGTGGTGATTGCTGCGCCTGGAAGAACCTTGCCAAACAAGGCATTTCCGCTGGATGAATTGACAAGCTGCCATAGAAATCGTGGTTCCATTGGATTGGTAACATCCATTGCATAATAGAACCCGGAGTCTCCGTAACCTGATGAACCAACAAGCACTGTTCTGAATCCTGAAAGGTCTGTCGTTCCTTCTGCGGCCTGCGTCATGTTCCTATTAAAAACAACGCTTCCAACCGTAAGTGGTCCATCCAACAAACGAGCCTCGGTTTTAAAGTTGGGCCAAATCTGCGGAAGGATCGCAGGAGGAATGAAACTCCACAGCTCGTTGTTTTCCAATGAATCTACGGTTGATACGTTTGCATACGGGTCAGGAAGTGCTGCATTCTTCGATAGGACAAATGCATGCAGGATTCCATCAATGGTTTGTGAATACAACATCGTTGGACGAGTTCTTTGTTGCTGATAAAACGATGTTGTTCCTGTTGGTCTATTGTTCGAGTAGGCCTGCTCAGCCGCGTTTTGGCTTGGCGGTTCAACAATGACTGGATTTGATCTGAAGATTGCTCCGAGTGGCCCACACTTGTCCCAACCGCCACAAACATTGGGATCTCGCGATGGTGAGAATTTACCTGCTCCAAGGGAATAAACCTGTGGACTTCCTCCATACCACTGCAACACACGTTTAGCACATTCCTCTAGATCATTTGTTCCAACCTGACTGAGACATGTGACCTTGTCGGAATTAGAAAGGTTCAACAACTCTGATCCTTTCGGGTATGTTCCACCCATGGAATTGATGGTTGACGCGATGATATCGATACCCACACCCATATCAGCTTGATATGGTGCAGTGAGGTCAGGAGATGTTGCATCCAGCCTGACAAAGTTTCCTGAAGTCACAGGTGATCCCATGAGTTGATCCTCCACCACCGTGGCAGGTCTCACTGTCCACATTGGTTTGACAACACTTCCAATCTTTAGAGGAACAACAGTGATGAACTTTCTAGGCCTGGTTGTTGTGGCATCGAGGTTCTTATGGAATTGATCGCCCTTACTCTCTTCGATGCTTTGCCTAATGGGTTCAAAAGAGTTATCACATGCATACCTCACCCTCTCGAGGGTTCCGCTGGTGGGTTTGGAAGCAGGAATGAGTGCGGATCGTAGCTCGTAGTATGAAGCCGGAGCATTACCTGACTGGAATGTGGAAGTGATGTTGGCGAAGACAGGAACGGTCCTGCTCACAGTGGTTCCTGCGATTGATTTGAGGATGGTATCGAGGGTTTGTTTGAGTTGTGCCTGATCGTTGGGGAAGTATGGAACTTGTCCATATGCATTGGTTGGATCCCCAAGGATTGCAGTTTCCAACAGGTTGCAACAGGCACGAATTGCGGATCGATCGGTGGTTGTCAGGCCTGATGTGTAGAGAGTATTATCTGCGTATTTCCAGTTCAATCCATCTCGTGTGCAGATGGATGTTCCAGTTGAAACTGAGCTGTAATCTGATGGAGTTAGATCATCACACTTTTTGGTGAGTATGGTTGAACCAGGCTTCCATCGAGCCATCTCTAGCCCAATCCCGAATACGATTGTCTTAATATCCTGTTCGGTCGCCAATCTTCCTGCCCAATGGGACATCCTATCATTCAGGTCTCCTGTGGGTTCTCCGTCGGTGATGAGGATGATTAGTGTACCCCTACATCGAGCCGCGGCTGAGAAATATGGGTCTGTTTGTGGGCCAATTGTTACCAAATTGGGAACAGATGTTGTTGGGTGTGGAATTGTAACACCATTCGTGGAAACATCGTTGGCGACAAACTCAAAGGCATCGCGCATGAGACCAGCGAGGGGGGTGTTGTGTTCAAGGTTCATTGATAGGCCAAGGATTGAATCTTGTACCATCTCATTGTGGGCGACCGTGTCAGTCGCGACGGCGTCAGGATGACCAAACCCAATCATACGGCCCTTGTGAGGTAGTGCCCTAGAATTTCTTGCGCCAATGTCTGAACTGGCTAGTGTGTATGCGCCACCAACAATTGCAGTTGAAGGAAACAATGTTGCAGATCTTGTTCCTGTCATCCACGTGGAACTTAAAGTGCTTCCCGTGCCATGCCAATACGACCACTCAGCCGTATCATAGTAAGCGAGGGGATATGAATACAGAAAACAATAGTGACCCATCGTGTTGTTTCTACACAGAGGATCGTAAGTAAAAGTTACAGGACCACCCGTTTCAGGTGTCCACCACGCCATTGTTTTATTGGAATAAAAACTTGACGTGGAATATCCTGCCCAAACGAGAGAATCGAATGACATCATACCGAAACGGATCTTGGAACCATACGTGTCCAGCAATCCGTCTGCAGCCTGGTTCCATCCAATGGTTGCCTTGCTGCAGACATCACGCATGCTCCAAGAAGATGCATCGAAACACCGCGCAAATTTGGCTGCTGTTTTTCCTCCGCAGTAAGTGATCGCTGATGAGTTGTCCTTGTCAGAAGCTTCGTAGGGCCAACCAAAGGGTTGTGCCTTGAGGGAATTGATGATATCTACATCAAGATTCAATGCAGGAACACAGTTTTGCCCACCAGGTTGATGACGCTCTGAGTTTGACATGAGAGGCACAGGTGGCCCATCGATGTTGAGGGGATCGTTACCGGACCAGCAATCGAGATCATCCACAGTTCCCGTAAGAACCTCACCGAGGATGGTGTAACGTGCCTTCTTCGGATTCAATTCATCCTTGCAATCTGCATCGGTTCCATCCAACGCCCATGTCATTGAACCGCTCGTGTCGACGAGCAGAAGAACATTAGGAATCTTTACCTTGGAATCAAGAGGCGGCGTGAACTGAGCTTGAACGGGAGAAGTGATTCCCGTAACAACAGACAACACCATCGAAAAAACAACTGCGAATTTTCGGAACATGATTCTATATTACAACGATTCTACTAAAGATTACATAATTATATTCGCGTCGGTCGCTCAACATCGTGGTCGATCAGGAGATCTTTATGGCCATTAAATACAAGAAAACAGAAAATCACACAGTTGGATAACAAATCAAATTCACGGGATCTGGCGGTTCGATGGCCGCTGGAACTGCTCCACTCGCAAGCGGCGGTGGTGGCGGTGGTGGCGGTGGCGGAGCACTCACCTTATCATCTGGGTGGTCTACCCAAACGATTAACGCGGGGGACCCTGCTCCTTATGCTGCTGGCTCTTCAGCGACACTTTCATCTACTTATGCATCTCAAGCTTATACGATATCAACATCTGATGCATCGTACAACGCTGTGTCTCAAATAGCTAGCGGCAACATGAGCGTCAATCTAAACACCATTAGCTTTGGAGATTATTACGGCAGCACCCATAGCGAAGCGTACAACTTTATGGGAATGTCGGGAACCTACTACTACTTTATCGCAACAGCTTCCGGAGTGAGCTTCAAGATTCAAGTTAACGTACCATCCGGTGGTGGTGGCGGTGGTGGTGTGCCAGCTGGGGGTGGCGGGGGCTTCGGCGGCTTCGGCGGCGGGCCGGCATGATGATCTGACTACATAATCCTACATAATCGCGCCTAACATGATCGGCCTGGGAGAAATCCTGGGCCGGTTTTTTTATTTGGAAGTTAAACTACTTTCTTCGCAAAATATAGATCAAGAGTTTACTTCTCGGTTCAAGTTCTATAACTTATCGCCATGGAAAATAATCTAAAACCGTGCGAGAAATGTGGGAAAATACCAGAAAAATTCTATGGATCAGGAAGATTTTGTAGTCAGCCTCGCGCTAGATCTACTTCAACTTCTAAAAAGAGAAGAGAGATTAACGAAAAGGTTTCAAAAAAGTTGATGGGACAAAAAGGCTGGAGCGCAGGAAAAACTTTTGAAAAAGTATGAGATTATATGCGCAAAATGTGAGAAAAAATTTCTTGCGGCCAGAAAAGCTAAAAGTGATCATGAAAGATGAAATTGAAGAAATAAAAAAGGAACCTTTAGAGTATTATTCTAAAGGTTCCTTTTTGGTGGAACGGGTGGGACTCGAACCCACACATTTCGGTTTATGAGACCGCTAATCTGAACCTATTGATTTACCGTTCCGTAAGTCACTTTATCAACCAACTTCGTTTTTTATTTGTTCCGTTGTTTGATGTTTTGATAGTAACCTACCGGTGCGGGTTTTTACACGTCATCGCTCAACTATTTTTCTTAGGTGATCAGCCGAACAAGGGGCGAACGTTGGATGCGGCGAGCACCAAGAAGTTTCTTGGTGAAATTATCATGAATTTGCAGAAGATCTGGTGATCGACGCGTAAGGCGCCTGATCCTGAGATGAAGAGGACAGATGTTCTGATCTCCTGGTCGACGTGGAGCTTGATCTTAACGCCACATTTTCAATCTCATGGTTCAAGGACCGATGATCAAGGTTTCACTCGGCCATGGTCATCTTCGACGCGGACAACGTCTGCAAGCTCAGAAGTAGAGACCTCAATAATCTCGCAGTCTGTCACGGCGGCCATCCTGTGAAGCAGACCGGGTTGAATATGGAATGAATCCCCTTCATTCATCTCAATTTCCTGAAGTCCAGACTTGGAATTGCCAAATTCGAGCTTCATGGTGCCTTTTTTCACCATGATCGTTTCATCCTTTACCTTATGGTATTGAAGCGACAATCGTTTGCCTGCCATTATGTTCAATATCTTCCCAAGATATTTGGGATTCTCTGCCCAAATCAACTCATATCCCCAGGGCTTGTTTACTTTTCTCATGGTATTGCAGCCTAAATATCAATCACATCTGTAAATGTTTCTTTTAATTTTTAAAGTGAATCACCTTGTCTAATGATAGACCATCAGAGATGATTGCAAGGTTTTTATCACCCAAAATTCTCTCACGGACCTCAAGATTTGGTGGAGAAAATTCCTTCACAAACTTGAACCGTGATGGCCTCTCCTTGATGCTGTCATCCACTCTAAGAATGTCATTAACTGTCATGATGAATACCACCTGGCGATAGTCGTTATGCACGCCGTCAAGAGAATTGATCACTGAATCAAATGTGAACTTCACCTGATCGCTCGGCATCGTACACTTCCGACCATCGAACAGGTTGTCGAAATCCTCGAGTAGAACAATGGAACGTTGCGGAATATTGGCGAACATGAGACTGATGTCAAGGTTGCTGTAATCAGGAAGGAAATACACCACGTTGATTGGTAACGAATATTTTTTCGACAGGTATCTAACGAATCTGGTCTTTCCATTACCCGGAGATCCATGGAGGAGAGCACCTGTCTTGTTCAGATCACCTGCCAAAACCCTCTTCACGTCTGCCTCGATGTCCTCATAGCTTCCAGGATTTAGATATAACTCACCTTCTCCGCCCGGTTCAAGTTCACCTAACCTATCAGCCCCGTGAGGAGTTAGAGCAGAAACTTGAATTGACTCGCCTGTGTTGACATGGACCAGCAGGTTATCCACCTGCGTCCTGTTCCACCTGAAGAAGGTCAAGGTTGTAACAGATTCCTTGGATTTCCACCCGGCGGTCATCAACCTCTCGTTACGGTGGAAATATAGAGGAATTTTATCCAACAACAGAAATCCTTCCCACAGCTCAGGGAATCGTGGAGGTGTGACATGCTCTCCGCCGAATACCCATGAGGTTGGATTTTCCTTGCGAACTCGAGACAGGAGAAGCTTTGAAACACCATCCTCAAGTCGATAAGATGATGTTAGAAGATATTTGAACGCTGCCCACAGTGAAAGCAGGGTTGAACCGATGAGACCGAGTAGAGGTAGAATTCCGCTCATTGTTTGAGACATTACAGCAAGAGACAGGCAATTTACAACGAGGCAGAGATATGTAGAAGACGTATGACATTTAAATCTAGCGGTTCAGGTGGAAGATTCGTGTCAAAAAGCACAGGGGGAGTATCAGTTTCAGGATTGGATCCCGCAGGAATGTCTGACCTTGTGGCATGGTACAAAGCCAGTTCGCTGGGATTGAGCAACGGCGCAACAGTAACAAGTTGGCCCGATGATTCTCCAAACAACAACGATTTGAACGCCTACGAAAGTGCTCCGATCTACAATGCTGCCGATGCCCTGTTGAATGGAATGCCTTCGGTGACTTACGATGGCAATGATTCGAATTATCGATCCAATCCAACAGGTCTTCCTGTTGGATCTTCCGCATGTACAACTTATGTAGTGGGTTATTGGAGTGGGGCGGCCAATGGTGACATGTTCACCTGGGGGTCTAATGCCTACAATGGTGCACGAATGGGTGCTGGATATTACGGCGGTATGGTATTTGAGAACGGTGGAATCGCCACGGCACAAAGGGCTGTTTCGGCCAATACACCTTTTATATTTTCATATCCTTATGTTGCAGGAGCAAATACGACTGCAGCGATGACGTACCTAAACGGAGTTGTCGCAACCGGTGAATATCCCGGTTTATCAGGTGTTGCGAATATAAGCAATCCAGTCGCTGAGATTGTTATTGGTCGCCCAGCGACGGCGCCTGTAGAACGTTGGACTGGAGCAGTAGCTGAGGTGCTCGTTTTTAACACGACTCATAGCGCAACAACACGAGCAGGAATTGAGAAGTACCTCGCGAACAAATATGGGATTTCGATAACTTCCATTACGATTCCCGGCGGGTTCAAGATTAAAGTAGCATCTGGTGTGAGTGCAACGCCTATCGTCTCCTCAGGCCTGATCCTCCACCTCGACGCCTCCAATCCAACATCCTATCCGGGTGCAGGCACGACTTGGTACGACCTGAGCGGCAATGGTAACAATGCAGCGGCGATGGGCACACCAACCTACACTGCCACCAACGGCGGAGGATTCACATTCAATTCATCAAGTGATTACTTCGACCTGTCACCGAATCTGCAAGAATCATATTCTGGAACAGGACTGTCCGCGGCCGTATGGGCCAAAGCCAACACACTTCCGTTCGTCTCGGCGCTTATTTCGCGAGGAAACTGGGACGGAGCACCCGGTTGGGCCCTCCACGAACACTTCAACAACACCTTGATGGGTCCCAGGTTTGGATCCGCCGTAAGCGCAAACAACGCCGTGCTTACCAACACAATCTATTACCTTGCGTTCACCATCAATTCTGCCGGAAACGCAAAGGTCTTCATCAACGGTCTGCAAAGCGGAACGACCCAGGCGTCGATTGTAGTGCCCACGGCGGACACGAGCTCGCCTCAGATAGGGCGATATTCCAATTCTAATTATCCCTGGGACGGAGACATCTACGAGGTCCACATCTACAACAGAGACCTATCAGACGCCGAGGTCCTACAGAACTTTAACGGCACCAAAGCACGATTCGGATTGTGAAGAGTTAATCATGACGCTCAACATCAAAAGAACGCCTATTGAATCAGTTACTTCACATATCCTCCCTCACCCATAGACGATAATGTAGCTACATTATCACCCAAACCTTATCAACTTTCTCTATCGCAACCCAGCCAACCGCACCGTTGGGGGTGAGAACCTTGATTTCAGTGAGGTTGTGTTCGTAGTATTTTCTCTTGTAGATTTCGAGAACAATAACCGGTTGTTTTTCCTCAAGCAGATCGACAACGCTGGAAGGAGAATGATCTCCGGGTGAATCCCAGACATTGGTTCCAACGTTGGAAAACATCAAATCTCCTGGGCGAATTTTCATCCTCCGATCTCCTGCACGACCACCACCCTATGCTCATTACCTATCCTCAGAACGAATTCTTCAACCCCTCCGCGAATGGTTAAAATGCTGTGGAACCTATGGTATTCACTCCACTTGGTGTTCCTATATGAAAGATATATCCCAAGGAACACCTCATCAATATGTCCTTCTTTATATTCATACCATATCAAATCACCACGTTTCATTCCTCCTCAAATATATTCATTGAAATCCAACCAACGGTACCTCCAGGTGTTAAAATCTTCAATCTTTTATCAACCACCTGAAGAACCAATAATGAATCTCCTCTATGGACTCCTTCAGGAATGAAACCATGAAGTTCACTCCAAACCTCCTGAGATTCCCAGGGGAAATTTGCGGTGAACATATCACCTATTCTATAATGATTCTTCATGGTTCCTTACCAGTTCCAAATGATGTTTTTCAAACCAAATAAAATAGGAATGAATCAAAACATTAATAAATTCTTTTTTCGCATCTAAAACTACACCACAACCTGGTTCAACCCAAATGGAACCATGATAACCATATTTACCTGGATAGGTTTTATAACCTCTAACCAGTTCCTCTTCACTTCCCCAAAGTTTTCTTTGGTGTCCATTTACCACCACCATGTCTCCAACCTTGAATTTCAGTGAATTCATCTACTCACCAAATCCATCAATGATTCCATCTCATCGATGACTTCTCCTCCTTCGCACAGGACGGTCCACCACTTGTACTTCTCGTCACCCCACGTGTTGCTACGATCAGATTCCTTGATGATGATACCGATGAGAGGTGTACCTTTCCAGAACCCTTGTTTGCCGCGGATGAGATCACCGGGCTTCATGTACAACCTCGATGTACTCTCGAATCTCGCTGCCGGTCATCCAGGTCTCGCACACCATCCCGCCGTGTGAGGAGAGAACAGCACGTAGCTTGTAGTACTTCGTTCCGTACTCGAGGAATACTACGGTCCCGAACCAATCGCTAAAGACCTCGGCAAAAACCTGGAAGGCTGAGCGGTTCATACCGGTACGGTTCTTGATGATGTCTCCTGCCTTCATTGTTGTTCCAAGATTGTCCGTGATATCCATCCTGCCGATCCATTCGCTGCGAGGATCTTCAAATGCTTCTCGGTGACCTGCAACACGAGAAGAGAATCTCCCCTCCTGACTGCATCAGAAACATAGCCACGGGACTCGATCCACAGCTCGTGTTGACCCCACGGGAAGTCTGCTGTTATCATGTCACCGATGCGGTACTCCTTCTTCACTTCACGACCCTCATCTCATACGAGAATATTGTTACGATATCGCCGCCGGCCAACAGGACACGATACATCCACCCAGACCCCCAGTCAGACCTCTTCATTCGATTACCAACCACGATGCCCAGTGTCTCATAATTCTTCTGGGAGTTGAAGGCATCGTAGAACTTCACCAAGGTTCCTTTGGCAAATTCGTTATTTGTCACTGCTCGTCACACCTTTCAACGTCGTCGTAGTAACAATCACCTATGCCGTTGGAGGTCAACAACCTGATCCAGGTGTCGCGGTCGCACAGGTTGGGGATTACGAGACCGAGCATGCCAGGTTCCATTGGGATCCACGTCTTCGTGTCGGGGGAGATCAGGTCGAAGATCCTGTTCTTCGTAGATCTAACGAGGTCACCTGGCTTGAAGGTCATCGCGGGGCTCCCGACGGATAAGTCGCCGCTACCATTGACTCTCTGAACCTACGAAGCACCACATTTTTTCTTGAGTATTTTGACCATAAAACCTTCACCGCATTTTTGGTGAATACTTCTACCACCATCCCGTGGGAATTGGGGTCATACCTGTGGGTCACGATGGAACCCAACCTCATCTCTGAGGAGGTGAGAAGGCTGTGGGGGTCCTCGATGCTGGTGAGCATGGCCATGGTTTCATTGTATCAAAACCGTGGGTGGTGTTACACCATCAGATGAAAGATTTTTTCGTTGTGATTCCGTGGGTGAGCTTGAGGACGGTGGGAAGTATGTCGGACAGGGAAACAGTGCGATCTAATCGTGAGTGACCCGAGTGGGGTATTCCGCTCCCATGGATCATCAACCAGACGCGAGAGGATTCGGAGTCGTATCCGTGGTTGCGCCAGTTTTGGCTCCTCCCATGGTCGGTGGTGATGATGAAGATTGTGTTGTCATCGTAAGACTGGATGATATCACCTATGTAGTAGTCGGCTCGCTTCAGTGCTGATATGTAGCCACGGTAGTTCCCGGCGTGGGCGTGTTCGTCGGTGTCGCCGAGGGAAACCCAGAGGAATTGTGGCTTTTCATGTGAGATGTAGTCGAGAACAGAGACCATCGTGAACTCGTCCGGCCTGTAGTCGAAGTGACCCACGTAGCAATCGAAGCTGTGGTCGTCTTTGAGGTGTAGGTCCTCGTATGCAGCGGATCGGTAGTCACGGCCGGTGTTGATCACGATCCTGTCGGGATTCGAAGTCGAGGCCTTCCTCACCGTGTCCCAGGACGAGAACACCGCCACCTTGCTGAAGTAGTCGAGGAGTGTTGTCTGAAGTTGTGGTTCGCAGAGGTTAGTTACGCAGTCTATCGTGGGGATACCCCTCATCATCTCCAGGTAGCCCGGAAGGGATATGTGATTCGTTCCTGACACCACGACAGGTGACTCCTTTCCGAAGGCAGATCCACGTTCTACGAAGTACCTGTGAATGTTCGGAAGCATCTCTTCTGCAGAGATCGACCTTCCTTCATGGAGCAGGGGGTCAGTTCCGTTGAGAACCTCCTGCCACCTGACCCCGTCGATCGTGATGAGAACGATCTTTGGAGATTCCTTCTTCACTGCCTGGTGTAGGACGCGAGGAAGTGCCAGCTTTGTGTTGCAGTTTGCGACGAAGACGGTCAACGAAAGTCCGACAAGAAACCTTGAGAAGAATCGAAACATATCGGCACCTCAACAGTACCAATAAGTAAGATTTTTTCATCGATGAATTGTTTCTTGAAGGTAACAATTCGTATACTAATTATGCATCACAGGGCCCGTAAAAAGATGGAAGAGGTGGTAAAAGTTCCTTCGTTTGGGACGAGAAGGTGGACAGTGGAGTTTTCGGGGCTTTCATATTCGATCTGGGTGATCAGGAAGATGGGATTCGGTACAGGGATCAGGAAGCTAGACCCTCTCCACGTGACCATGTCTCCAACCTTGAGTTCTTGGGCTTTCATCTCCTCACCACATCGAACTGGTGGTCTTCGAACCAAACGTACCTCTCGTGGACGAGGACCCGACTGTAGAACCCGTCTTTTTCCACCACGATTCCTGTGCCGGGCATGACCCACAGCGCGCGGTGGAAACCGTATTCATTCGGAAGTGAATCGTAACCCTTGGCCATCGGTTCACCCGCGGAGGAGCGGTGGGAAGGATGCGGGTAGAGCGAGACAAGAGAACCTATCCTGGGGATCTTCATTGTTTCGCCGCCACCCTCCTCAAGGTTCCCATCTCGTGATCCTTGATAACCCCATCGTTCCAGTGCACCCGGTAGATCCAGGGAACTCCATAAGGGCTCTTCAGTAACTTCTTATCGATCTTCACCTCGAGGAGTATCCCAAGCAATCGGGTGTTCAACTGGCCATCCCAATCGATCTTCGCCACGAGGTCACCTGGACTCACTTTCGCACCGCCTTGCTCAGGAGCTTTAACTCTTCCCTGTAAAAACCATAGATCTTTGGCGAATCATCCCAGAGTACCTCATAGTTGGTCTTGCGATCATCGTGGTACTTCACCTTCTTTATCACGATCCCCGTGTGGAATTCCTCATCATCTTCAGGAATTCGAAAACGAAGAGAACCACTGGGATTATAGGCCACCAGATCTCCAACATCTAACCTAACCACTCGTAGGCTCCCACTCCGATCCACCCCACCACACCTCGGGCCATGCACCTGATGTAGTCATCGTAGTTCTTCTCACCGAGGTACACCACCAACTCGTCTGGATTCAGCACGAAGTGCTGCTCGTGATCTTCCATTTCGCTACGCTTGTAGAAAGCAGTGGTGAAAATTACCTTGGCGAGTGAACCGGTCTCCATGTCACCATCCTACCACGTGATGCTCGGGGTTTTCATCCTCAAGGTTCACCTATAAACCTTGTAGAAATTCAGGAATCCACGGTAGCTCCACCCCTCGGTCCGCCCATCGTTCAACAGAACTTTGATGTAACCATCGTTGGGTGCCTCGGGATCTCGATTAACCTCCAAAATCACTCCGGTCTTCTTACCGAAAACGCTCTTCACCTTCTCGCAGAAGAAATCACCAACCTGCACACCACCGTTCACCCCACCACCTCCAGATCGATTATCGTATTCGTGTTCACGCTTTCTTTCCTTCCATTCACCAACACATCCAACCTCATCACCTGGTACTGTGAAACAGGGGTTAGGCCTAGAAAAATACCTGAATAATAAACACCAGTAACTAGGCGGTATTTTAGAAGATCCCCTGGAGATAGAGGATTATCAATCCAATCATTCCCTTTGGGGTAGTGTAGCTTGATGCGTTTCACAGGGGTTTCAGTACGAGATGTATTTCCCGGATGAGTTGATCTGTTTGGATAACCTGCGGTTCTCGTCGAGCAGGACCTGGATCACCTTGATGATCTCATCCGTGAGTTGGGGTGATAGGGTGGAATCCTTCAGCTTTCGATACAGAGTGTTGTAATCGTAATCCATGTCAGTTCTCCTTCTCTTCTTGCGGTTCAGATGTCTCTATGATATCATCGATGCTTTCATCATCTAATTCAAACAGAGAAAAATCAGGAATCTTGCCATCAGAAGCGAGACGTTTCATCAGAGCATCGATCCTGCTCAAAGATTGTTCATTCGGGGGCGGGACCTTGCTGGGCCGAGGAAGGATGCTAGCGAGCCAGAAGGCTTCGGTCGGAGTCAGATCACCTGGATGCTTTTTGAACCAATGCTGTGATCCCGAAGCAGCTCCGTAACGATTCGGCCCGAACTCGACGACATTCAGGTAGAGCTCCATGATTTCGTCCTTCGTGTAGCAAGACTCAAGAGCTTGCGCTAGGAAGAATTCCTGTGCTTTCCTGCCGATCGTTTTTTCTCTCGTGAGCCACAGGTTCTTCGCCAGCTGCATCGTGATGGTGCTTCCACCTCGAACAAACTTTCCTTGCTTCATGTTGTCGAGAAAGCTGTTGCTGAAGGCCTGCAAGATGAAACCTCTGTGGTGGTAAAAACCTGGGTCCTCCATCGTATTCGCTGCAAGGGGAATGTCACCCATCGATCCTAGTGGGACCCACTCCTTTGTTCCGCGTCCGGTCTTTCTCTTGAAGTTTTCTCCCTTGGGGCCGTACGCATCGTATTCAAATGGCTTGCGTAGGTCTGGAAGTGAGCTGCATTTCGCCTTGCAGTTTGACGTGAGAGACAATTTCGGGTGGGGTCGAAAAACGATCGAGAAGCTGACTTCACCACTCGTTCGAAGCGAATCTAGCGGAGGAGTCCTCAGCTCGCGAGGAAGCGAATCGATCCACGTGTCACAGCTCTCTTTTCCAGAAATCTTCAGCGTTTTTGGCTCAATCTGAACATCGCTGCCACCCATAGACACGCTCCACGTCTCACCGGTCCGAATAATCACATCTTTGAATGAAACAGGGTGCGATGCGATCCACGGATGCTGAACTTGTGTGGAGTCGAAGCTGACCACACCAGAGTCTCTGGTCGCGTGAGCACCGCTCGCAGAGATTTGACACTTCTGATTCTCAAAAATTACCTGCGTCTTTATGAAATTTGCTTGTGCTGATTCACTCATGAGGTCTATCACTATCTTTCGTGCAGACAAGTCTTCGATTTTCACGCCATCAAGAATCATTTCCTTCAAACTTGCTTCTTTAAGTCTGATCGATTTCTTATCCCTATCGTAGCAACCTTCCGATGCTGTTACTGGTGGGTCTTCCATCTTCGCCTTGAAAAAGCACACTCCTCCCTCAGAAGACCTGACTCCTTCTAAATTCAAAGAATGCTTCCCATGACTGACTTGAACGCTCAGGTCCTGAAATCGAATGTTTCTTTCGCTCTTCTCGCCGGATGATTCGTGCTTCTCATCCAGATTAGCCACGACGGCACCGCCCTCGACGAGCACGTTCTTGCCCTCGAAGTCGGCCGAAACACTTGTCAGTTCTCCACGAATCCACCCTTTGTCGAAAGTGACTCGACTCAGGGTAATTCCTTCCGCACCAATTGTGAAATCATCGAAGCCGATACCTGGGATTCGTTTTTCGACCTGCCACCGTAGAATCTTCTTGTAGGACGAGACCAGCCCGACGGTAGCAAAAGCAAACATCCCAAACGCAAGCAACAATAGCTTTTTTCTCAAGCTCACAGTTACATTCTCCTACAGAACAGTGAAATTGTACACAAGTTGGTTTCCTAGATCAACATCCACAATCTTTCCTCCAAATGCCAGGAACCTCCCCAGGCAACCCCGAGCCTCACCATCAAACCTCCGTGTTGCTCCAAGGTACATCCCTCTCAGGAATTCATCCTCAAACTTGTGAACTATAACAAGGCTTCCCGGTTTCACACGATCTCCTCTGCAGTACCAATCCAACCAACATCACCCCTGTTGGTTAAAACCTTGAAAAACCCACCGTAACGTTTGATCGGTGGAGTTATACACAACAGAATATCTCCGGGGTTTATGGTGGTGATCCACTCGGAGTTTCCGGATTCAGGATGGAGGTACAACGGTGATTTATAGGATGCCTTGAAAAGCATCCCTCGTTCAATTTTCATCCCCACACCAAATCATGCCACTGGTATTCATACCTGGTACCGTTTCTTGGATCCATTACAATGAAGTATTCCATCATGGAAAAATCGGTTCTATACTTCTCCACCAAAACCAATGGTACCCCTTGAAGATCGGTTGATGAATTCCTCTTCAGGTAAACAAGGCTTCCAATATCACCTCGTTTCATTGGATCACCTCCACCTCATCATCCCAATACAGATCCACCACACGGGGCCTCCCATCCACCAACATTCGTGATGAAATCCACCGTGAGTTGTTATCCCGGTTCAACTTGGCCATGTGATCCACAAAGAACACATCCAACACAATTCCATCCAGGGTTTCACCGGAGGAACCCAACCCATCAAAATGGATTCGAATTAGATCACCTACACTCGGTAACATGTTTCGATAATATCCAACCCTCACCGGGTTTTACACGGAAGGTAACCGAGAGTTACCTTTTGTGCAGTTCAGATCATCTCTGAAACCATTCCATTCATCATCCTCAAACCGGTACCATTGTAATCAATCATCTCAGGTTCCACACCCAATTCGGAGGCCAAAACTTCCTCAGGAACCTCACCGTTCTCATCACGTAGAGATTCAAAGGTTCTCAACACGGTTTCCCAATCTGGTGAATCACCGTATGCAAAAGAACCTGGGCGGGATACCTTCTCCACCTCTTCACGGATAATCCTACGCAACTGTGATACCGTGATCTTCATGGTATCACTCCCTATACTTTCCAGAGAAAGGCATACCTGTTTCTGAATAGAACTGCCCGAGGTGAAGATCTTCCTCAACCTGCATGATGAGTTCCTCAATTTTTTCACCGAGAACTTCGCAAGCCGAATCGCACTGGGCTTCCCAAACCTGTTTACCCCCACTGGCATCCATACTCGGATCCTTGGGATCAAACTGGGATTTCCAACCATCACAAACCACATCCAACATGGTTTGTAACTCGGCTGAACCGGTACCACGCCCCAGTTCCTCCTTGAGGGTTGCTCTCTTAACTTCTTCTGCGATAATCTTACGGAGTTGTGTTGCGGTTAGTTTCATGATATCCCTAATTATTCCCCACCCAACAAAAATTCCAACTCAATCCCACCTTCTCCACCCACGGTTCCAAATCCAGGCGGTATGAGGAACATCACTCGGATTCTCCCCATCCAACAACCTTCGTAAGGATTGAATCACATCATCATTTGGTGAACAAAAATCCACCACATCACCATCCTTATCCAGAATGGCCACAAACTCATTGGGGAATTGGATCTCATCACTCACTTTCCACCCTTCCTCCACAACTCCTCCCAATTCTCAAGTGCTTCAAATCCCATCAACTTGGTGCAGAACTCC
>Ga0114980_10000945_pt1 | contig 20621 bp, 20 predicted proteins | sample S_140806_EF_Meta_FD_87018 | JGI IMG/M metagenome (GOLD analysis project Ga0114980, IMG submission 87018) | Freshwater microbial communities from Lake Simoncouche, Canada to study carbon cycling - S_140806_EF_MetaG | ecosystem: Environmental > Aquatic > Freshwater > Lake | place: Lake...
CCGGTTCTTTTACTTATTTAAGTTCTAGTGCAGGAATTACTGGTCCTACTGGTTCTTTCACTTATTTAAGTTCTAGTGCAGGAATTACTGGTCCTACTGGTTCTTTCACTTATTTAAGTGCTAGTAATAATACTGTTGTTGGAGGTAATTTATGTGTTCCTGGATACTATACACAACAAATTGATATCGCAAATAGTTCATATTATATTCCCAGTTGGAATGGTAAAAACAATTTACAGACTACCACAACTAACACAAATAATTATGTTTCTATTAAAGGTACAGGTCAAAAACAATTGTTTGTAGTTAACAATGGGTTTGCTCCAATGAAAGTTTATAAGTCAACTAATTATGGTGGTAGTAGTGAACAATTGGTTTATTATCCCTCCACCTATACCAGTGACTACTATATGGAAGTTGTTGCTTCTGCTGCGTCGAATGATGTATCCTGCATAGTTTTAAATGTCTATGCTCCAAATGTACCTATAATTGGAACTTTATATAATATTGTATATTCGAAAGATGGTGGTGACAGTTGGAGCCTTTCTAATAGTGTTTTTGAATTTAAAAGTATGGCAATGAGTAGTAGCACAGGACAATATCTAACTGCTTTATGTTCTTCATCATTATTTATACCAGGTATTTATGTTTCAGCAAATTATGGTGATTACTGGTTATTATTATCTGGAACGTCCTCGAATAGTTGGAGTTGCGTCGCTATGTCTAGTGATGGAACATATAGAACTGCATGTGATTCATCTGGAAATATTTACACCTGGAACAGTAGGTCTAATACATTTTTACTAGTAAATTCATCATATTCACACGCATGGACTTCAGTAGCTATGTCTAGTGATGGAACATATCAAACCGCAGTTGTTAATCAGGATTATATTTATAAGTCTACAAACTACGGTAGTAGTTGGTCTGTAGCATATAATGGTTCTAAATATTCTTGGACTTCCGTTTCTTTGTCTAGTACAGGACAATATCAAGTAGCTGTTGCTTCCGGAGGTAATATTTTTTATTCAACAAATTATGGCGTTACATGGAGACAACAAACTTCTGGTGCTAGTAGTACTGATGATTTTGTTTCTGTTTCTATATCTGATAATGGAGATTATATATCAGCAATAACAAGTAAAGGAAATATTTATAAGTCTACTCCTACTTTGTCTACTGTACCTAGTTGGACCGGAGGTGTTGCAATAGGTAAAAGTAGTGTAACTTCTGGATACGCTTTAGATGTTAGCGGTAATGTAACTGTTTCTGGAGGAATTACTGGTCCTACAGGTTCTTTTACTTATCTATTAGCTAGTACAGGAACATTTAGTTATGTGTCATCTACTATTTTTAATGCAACATCCGATTATCGTTTAAAAGAAAATGTTAAAAAAATAAATATTAATGATTATTCTGTAGATAATATTAATCCTGTTTACTTCAAATTCAAAGATACACAAAGAGAAAATCTTGGTGTAATAGCTCACGAATTACAAGAATATTATCCGTTTTTAGTTGAAGGAAATAAAGATGGCAATACTTTACAATCTGTCAACTATGTAGGTTTAATCCCTGTTTTAATTAAAGAAATCCAAGAATTAAAGAGAGAAATAAAAGAAATCAAAGAAGAATTAAATAAAATTAAATAAAAAAATTGATTAAAATAAATAATAAATAAAAACAAATTATATATTATTTATTATGAAGCCAACATTATATAATATTTTAGCTACCAATAACTCACATGAGCGCGATAAATATATCCAATTTTTCGAAAAAGGGCATAAATATGTAATTTCGTTTGAACCAGAAGTAAATTATACGTCTGTCACAACATGGAACCATACTCATTTCGAAAAATTTGATGCCGACAAAATTATAGATAATATGATGAAAAGTAAAGGATGGAAAGAAGGACATAAGTATTGGGGATTAACTCCAGAGCAAATTAAAAACCAATGGACCACAAACGGGAATAAGGTAGCTGAATCAGGTACAGACCTTCACTATAATATTGAATGTTTTAATAATAATAATAGCCTAAAGGTATCATACACTAATAAAGAGCTATACGAAAATTATATGTATGAAAATATAGAAGAGCATGATACAAAACCTTTAGAATGGAAATATTTCATAAATTTCGTAAAAGACTTTCCCGATTTAAAGCCGTATCGCACAGAATGGTTAATATACGATGAAGACGTGAAAATATCCGGATCGATAGATATGGTTTATGAAAACACAGATGGTACTTTATCGATTTATGACTGGAAAAGAAGCAAAAATATTACGAGAATAAATAATTTTAATAAATTTGCGTTACCTGAAGAAATTTGCCATCTTCCCGACTCAAATTTCTGGCATTATGCTCTTCAATTGAATACTTATAAAGTTATTTTAGAGAGAAAATATAATAAAATAATAAAAGATTTATATTTAGTGAGGTTACATCCAGATGCAGAAGAGAAAAATTACGATTTAATTCAGCTTCCTAATTTGTCAAAAGAGATTATGGAATTGTTTATAGAGAGAAAAACTAAATTATAAAATTTAATAAAAACAAATTAAAACAGCTTAAAACTTTAAAAATATTTACATTAATTATGATTACACCAAACAAAGATATAATACTATTTTTTTTGAATATTTATATCATTTATTTTCTACATAACAGGCCCGAATTCTTAATTTATGTTCGCGATTTTCTACATATCATACTTTTTAAGATATATAGCCAAAATTATTTTTTAGTTGAATTTATATTTGGGCGTGATTTAAATAATAATGAAGACGTGTTAGAAGAAGATGTTGTTGCCTCTACAAATGGCGAACCTGTAACAAACGATAACATAATAAAATATGAAAATAAGTATTTAAAAGAAATTAGACTTTTAAATAAAGAATTTGTATTTAAAGCTGAAGAAGAACAAGAAAGAAATGATATATTTTTAGCTACACTTCAAGAGTTAAATGAGAAATTATTGGAGGAGATTAGACAAGTTAAAAGTAAAATAGATAAAAATAAATTGTTAATCACGAATTATGAGCTGAAAAAAGAAGACTATTGCGTTTTCAATGAAGAATGTGAAAGCGGGAAAGATAGAAAACACGGAAAAGATCAAAGCGGAGAAGACGATGGAAGCGAATACGATGAAAGCGAATACGATGAAAGCGGAGACGATGAAAGCGTAAATCGAGATAAGAAAGAAGAAAAAATGAAAGAACTTATATATGAGAATGAGTGTTTAGAAAAAGAATATAATAAACTATTTCGTGTTTATGAAGACCAAAAAGGTATAAAAGAAGAAGCGAATATAATTTCGAGAAAATATATTATAAACAAACAGCTTGAAAAACTTAAAAATTGCTATGTAATGGAAAAAACCCCACTTGGTAATGTATTAATGATTTATAACATACAAAAAAATTCATTTTCTTATTATAGTGATAATTCAATTCCTTATAGATATTTAGAAACGGTTGCGAGAAAATATATAAAAACATTTAATTGTAGGCCTATTTTTGTGGATATGGAAGAAGAATTAAAATTAGCTGAAGAAAGGTGGGAAAAAGAACGTATTGAAAAGGAAGAAAAAGAAAAAGAAAAAGAAAATAAAGAAAAAGAGAGAGAAAATAAAGAAAGTGAACCCAAAAAGAAGAAAAATGTGTTTGCGAAATTTAAAAGCTATAATAAAGATACAAGTGCTACAGCTAAATCAATGGTAGCTCCTCCAAAAAACAGTATTCCTAATACGCAGTTGACAAAAGAACAAGAAAACGAAAAAATTTTATTAAAAGAAAAGGCAAATTGTTATACATATGAGGGTAAATTTGCAAACTTTAGTTTTTTGAAAAAAGTAGATAGAAAAATTGTCAATAAAAAATACGGTTTATCGTTTGCGGATTTTAAGAAAATTAAAAAGGATATAAAATAATATTTTTTGGAACTAGATTAGTATTTTTAGTTTTATATGATGTAAAAATAAAAATATAAACTTCTTGTTATAATATAATTATGACTATAAGTAAAAAATGTAACAAATACAAACTATTGAAAACGAAAAAAAATAAAAAATATTTTGGGGGTAACAATAGTTTTAATCATGTAACCCATGTAGAAGGTGGTAAAAAACATAAAGAAAAAGAAGAAACAGAAAAAACAGAAGAAACAGAAGAAAAAGATAGTACAAATTTTGCTCCTGGTATTTTTGAAGAAATTAAAGATGGAGTAGGTAAATCTGTAAAACCTGTTATTAGTACTCTTGCGAGTAGCGCTGCAACGGGGTTTAAGTCTTTTGCCGATAATATTGACAAAAATGAAAAAAATGAAACTGATATAAAAAGTAGCACTACACAAAAATCAGAAATTCCAGGTATTTTAGAGCTTGGTTATAAAACGGCACAAAACGTAGCTGTTAATACAATTGATACTATGAATAATATTATAAATAATGAAAAAAATAAAGAAACTGTTGTTGGTGCAGTAGCAAGAACTGCAGAAATTAGTAAAGATATTATCGAAAAATCTGTTGACGCAGTAAGTGAAACGTTAAATACACAAGAAACAAGAGATAAAATAGAAGAAACCAGTGAAATCGTAGCTGAAGTTGTAAATAAAGTTGTTAATAACATGGATGAGCCGTTGGAAAAATTTGCTGATAAAATTGGACAGGCAAGTGCAGATGCCGCTTCTGGTGTTGCATCAGGATTGATTAAAGTAGCTACTGATGCCGCAGCCGCAGCTCCTGGGGTTGGTGCTGTTATTGAGTTGGGAAAAATTGCTAATGATGCTACTGCATCTGCTGCTTCTGTTGTAGAAGCAGCTAAAAATAGTGTTGAGGCCTATACAGAATTAACTAACGAAATAGCTGATATAAGTAAAATTAATAATAATAATGTCAAATCTACTGGTGGTGGTAAGGTTCTACAAAATTTTAAAAAATATATAAATGAAAAAAATAAAATTACAGAAAGAACTAATAAATCGATAAATGAATTTATTAACCCACACGAAAAAGGTGAAAAAAATATATCTAATGGTAATAAGAAATCTAAAACAAATAAAAGGCTTTTAAAACGTAAAGTTAAATCAAAGAAAGTTAGATTTTCTTTATAATTTTTGTATTTTTCTCTCTATTTTTATTTTTTATAAATTTTTATTTTTCCAATTTTTAAATCCATTGCTTCTAAAAATATTAAAAGAACTACCTAAATGGTTTAATGCTATTAAATATGCTTTTTTATTATTTTCATCTAACTGTCTTAGATATTCATATATGTCTTTTTGGGTTTCTATAGAATATGTGCTTACTAAAGCAGGTACCTTTATATCTAAAAGTGAGAAATCAATTGTTTCGTTACTCATTTTTTTTATTATTTATTTGTTTATTTAAAAACATAAATTTAAATCAATTTTAAAATATAAAATAAAATAAAATAAAATAAAATAAAATAAAATAAAATAAAATAAAATAAAATAAAATAAAATAAAATAAAATAAAAAAATGTTTGGGATTTCTCTACCCTCTTATGAGTGACTAGAGTTTTACAACACTTAACGGCAACCCTTTACATTTTTTATTTTTTATTTTTTATATATTCATTTAAATTTATTTTATATTTATATTTATTTATCTTTAATCATAATTATTGCGTCTGATAATGCTTTTGCTTTAATTTTTTCTTCTTGGTAAGCTGTAAATATACTCCAATAGAGTGTATTAACTCGCTGATTTTCTGCATGTAATTCCGCTACCTGTTCTTCAAGTGATTTCACATATCGTCCGTCAATTGTGATAAGTTCATTATCATCTTCTTCCATATATTCAGCAATGTCGTCCATTTGTTCGTACGTTTCAGCTTGTTCATTTACTTCTTCTTCGGCTATAAGATGGATTAAGTCAATTTCTTCAGCTGTAAATTGCTCTTCTTCGTCTTTTTTTATAATTTCTTTTACTTCTTTTACTTCTTTTATTTGCATATAAGTTTCAGCTACTACATCTTCTATTGTGTGAAGATTTTTAAATTGTGGTGCTTCGATGAAGTCATTACAGGAAACAGAAGGTTTATCTATTACTATACGCGGTTTGCGTTCGCTTGGTAGATATTTACGCGCTTTGTTTTCAAGCACAATCCAATACACGATGCCTTCATAATAAAGGCGAGCTTCACATATAGGATCGATAACTTGCGACTGAAAATTGCGATTGGCAATAGTGTCATACCAGAATTCAAAATGAATATATGCCGAACAAATTTCTCTTTTTCCATCAGAAGAAGTCCTATAATTTGCTAGATCGACATTTTTTAACTTACCTAAACCTTTGTCATTAATGATATCATAAATTTCTTGTTCGCTGTAATCAGCAGATACACGAGGAATATAAAGACTAATGTTATTTAAAGTGGCTGACATTTTTTCAAAAAGTTTTAAAGTTTTAAATGCTTTTAGCGAACAGAGTATACAATTATAAGCTACATTTAACTATCTTGTAAAAAGTATTTCAATTTTTTTTGTTTGCCATAATGTTTCTTTAAATTACTAAAAATATACAAATTTTTTATACAAAAACTACCGAATACATTTTTTTATAAATATAAATAATTAGTAATTTAAAGAATTTGTTTTAAAACAAAAAAAATGAAATACTTTTTTATAATGTAGTTAATAGCATAACTAAGTATTATATAATCGTTGAAAGCGCATAACTAAAACTAACTTTTGAAAAAAAAATGTCTATCAAACAGCAAGTAGCAATTTCTAATATTGACGAGTTTGGTCGTGATATGTCACTCCGAAACCCTAAACGTGATAGTAGTGTTTCTAGGTTTAAAGGTATGTCATGGGCCGATATTTGTGATACTATTGAGGAAGAAGCTGAGATTTATGAAGAAAAAATTAAACAAGAACAAGCCGTCTGGGCCCATATTTGTGATTTTATTGAAAAAGAAGCTGAAAAAAATAGGAAAATGTGTGAAGAGAAGATAAGAAAACAGGAAACTGCTTCTCTCCGTATTATTCTTGCTGAACGCAGATTTCTTTATCAAAATGGCGAATATGATCTTGAAGAAGGTGAAGAACTAGAGCTATAAATAATGTATATAATGTTAATTTAATGTAAATAAATTTAAAAATCTATAAAAAATAAAAATCTATAAAACAAAAATACAAAATTATAAAAAAAAATATAAAAAAGGAGGTCCAAATGGGCTTCACTTTTTTATATTTTTTATTTTTTGTTTTTTATTTTTTTATTTTTTTATTTTTTTACAAAAAAAATTGAAATACTTTTTCAATGAATAAATGAGAAGATAAATAATATTGGTAAAAAGTGTATAAACATTATTTAAATATTTAAATTCTCGAATAATTTTTAAAAAAAATGTCAGCAACAATTAATTATGAATGCCCTATCTGTATGGATGATATTGATTTAAATAAAAATTGTATTGCTACTGAATGCGGACATCGATTTCATACAAGTTGTTTAATGAAAAGCGTAGCTCATAATGGGTTTGGGTGCCCTTATTGTCGAGCAGTTATGGCAGAAGAACCGGAAGATAATGAAACTGAATATACAGAAGATGATGGAGAAGAAGAAATGTTTGACGACTATGCTCTCCGTGGTTTCCGTTTCTTCTTTAATAATTTAAATGGATTAAATCATGATACCGAAGATGTTAAAGAAGAAGATGAAGATGAAGAAGAAGGTGAAGACGAAGAAGAAGATAATAGAAGAAATAATAAGCCGTCAGTACAAGAGATTACACAGGGTCTAAGAGATAAAGGTATCACAATGGAATGCCTAGTAAAATGTGCTCTTTTAGAACATAGTGAATATGATAGACAAGAGGTTGAGTTTAACAGGCTTGCAGATGATATATTTGATAAAATTTGCCAAATAATTGCAGATCATTAAAATAAAAATTTGTATTTTATATTTTGTATTTTGTATTTTGTATTTTGTATTTTGTATTTTGTAATTTAGGAATACCAAAAGAAAAGTATGAAAATATATTCAAAGGAGCATATAACAGAGATGCGGTATATGTGAAAAATAAAACAAGAAAACGAAAATTAAAGAATTACAAGGTTTAGAAAATCGGCGTTTTAAATGTCCAAAGGTGTAATAAATTAATATTTTTTATATAAAAAAAATTGAAACAAATAAATCAATAATTATTTAAGTTAATATAATTTAAAGTCTTTACGATAATATAATCTAACCTAATCTAAAAAATGTTTTCCAAAAGTTATTACAGTATTTATATTCCTCGCATAAAAATTGCGTTTGATACGGATAATGATTATATTCGACAAGAGTTATCATATATCGGCACTATATCGCGTATAGACTTTGTTCCTATTGGTAAAAAACAAGGTTTCAAAGAAGAATTTTATTGTGATGTTATGACGGCTTTCGTTCACTTTAGTTTTCTTACAGAAGAAGGTATTAAAATAAGAAAAAGTATGAATGATAATTATAACAAACCATATAGATACTTTTTAAAATCCAATAGAACTTCTTACTGGTTATTACTTCCAGTGAAAAATCCGGTTCCAAACACAATGATGAATAATGCACAAATAGTAGAAAATTGTAGATTTTTGGAAAACAAAGTTGAAGAGCTAACAGAAACCGTGAATGAATTAAAAAAAATTATCGAAGAATTACGACCTAAAAATGATAATCTGTTTAATAGACAAATATATTTATCTCCTTATTATGCTCATAGTAGCCCAATTGATTGGAAACCAATCTACGCAACAGATATGACAGATGAAGATGATGATGATGATATAAGTACTCATTCAAGTATGCCAGAATTAGAATCAGTTACTACAAGTGATTATGAAGACGATCAAGATAAATTTTAGAATAAAAAAATTTATATAAAAAAATATATTTTCTATAAATCAAACATAATATAAATATTTTTTTTTCATAAATAATAAAAATAATAAAATTAGTAATTGAATTATTAATTTTATAAATAAAAAGTTACACGAAGAGGGGTTCGAACCCTCGCATCTTACGATAGTGGGTCTTAAGTCCACCGCCTTAGACCGCTCGGCCATTCGTGCTTCATGTTTGTGTCGTTGGTATATTTTACTAGTTCCATTATTAACGTGTTAGTTTACAAGACTAATGTTTTTTTTGATTGCTGCTGGGAACCATACACATATTAATAATATTAATGTCTTTAAGTTGTTTTTTTTGAAATATAACTTTTTGTTATTTTTTTTACTTATTATTTTTCTTTTTTATAGTTTTTGATTTATCAAGCCAAAATCTGTTATAATCTTTTGGATATTTCAAGAATAATTCGTCACCTTTTTTAATATTTTTTTTGGCGTATAGTGCTCTTAATTTTAATTCACAATTCGTTTTACTTGGTAATTCATTAATATAATTTACTACATTTTGGCTTTTATATGGTTCTGTTTTGGCAACTAATATTTTCCAAATACGTCTCATTGGATAAGTATGAAGTGAATTTGTTTTATAGTCACCATATTTGTTTTTAAATGTACTCCACTTCATTTCCTTACCATAATAGTCGACAATTTTTGTATCTTTTGGTATATCGACCAACGCAAAAACACCTAAGCCTTCTATTTTGGACTTTTTTATTGTCACCAAGTCATTTTTAATTTTTGGCATTCTTTTTCTTGTTTTCATTAATATAATATGATAAAAAATATTTTATAACCTTTATATCATATAAAAAAAACCACCTCTTTAAAAGTGGTAGATGCTCATACTGGGAGTTGAACCCAGGTCTACAGCTTATAAGACTATTGTGCTAACCGTTACACCATACGAGCAGATTATTTGTTTATACACTATTTTTTATTATATAGTTTTACCATATAAAGTTTTTAAATTGTTTTTTTGATTAAATAATATATTTTTAATTAAGTTTAACATCTAAAAGCGAATGCAAATATACCGACAGCTATAATTCCTAATACAATTCCCATATGATAATTATAAGACATCTCTCTATACATTTGTAACCAAGCTTTTACTTGTTCTTGAGAATTCATATGATTTAACATCCAATCAGATTTTGGGTGAAGAATATAATAAAAATAATTTGTTAAAAAACTAGTTGCCATTACAGTACATACTAAAGAAAATGAATTCATCTTGTTATGTTTAATTTGTATGTTATAAAATATGATGAAGAGAGAAAATATTAGGCCGATTATATATCCTTGAATACTTATTGTTTTTCTCTCTTCAGATATTTTTTCATATCTTTTTTGTAAATCAGTAGGCAACTTTTCCTTATAATGCTTTACTATTTCGCTTTTATTTGTAATGTTATAAAAATAGATCATACCAATAATAAAAATTGTTGATATTATACAGGATATTTTACATACCATTTTTCTTTATATTTTATTAATTTATTTTTTATTTTTTATTAATTTATAAAAAAAATATAATATATAATAAAACTACAAATGAATAAACTTGACTTGTTTGTTTATTTTATTTATGGGATAAAAATATTATTTATACTATCTGCAGTAGCTAGTATTTTATTAAAACACACAAATAAAGAGAATACGCTCCTATATAAAAATGTCGTTTATTTAAAAGGACATTTTGAATTTGTATTTATTATTTGTATGGCAATATTATTAATCTATGTATTTAATCCTAGAAATAAAAACGGTCACATTCATCGTGAAGATATTAGGTTTTTATTTTATTTATTTGGGTTTGTATTATTAATAGATGCTGATTGGAAAACATATATTGGCAACTCTTACATATCAAATTTAGTCTAATAAACTTTGAAAAACATATGGTATTTACACCTTTTTTTATTTCAAATGCCGATTTTTTCTAAAAATAGATCCAACGACATTTGGACACCAAATAAAATAAGTTCCTTCACCATATGTTTATGTAATTTTATATTATTACATTCGCTTTCTTTGTCCTAAATAACCTGCTGCGCTTCTACCTACCATACCGACATCTGTATGTGGTTTATAAATAAATGTTCCTTTACTCACTGTATAGCAAAGTTTTGAACCATCATACATTTTATTATATGGAAGTAATGTTGTATCAAACATTGTCTTGAAATTTGTTGCTTTATTTAACCTGTTCGAAGGATATGGAGTTATATTTGTATAAGTTGCAGATAGCGTAAACATTATAATATTAGTAGATAATAAATAATATTATATATATTTTTTTATTTACCGCATGAACTACATCCGGGTTTTACAGAGTGAATTCTGCCGATAATTGGCGCATTTAAAGCGCTTGATGACTTTCTTGTTGTAACTGTCACATTTGAAGAATTAGTAGCTGCTGCATATTGTCTTGCGGTTAAATTACCGTTTGAAAAATACATTCCCATTTTCATTTGAGGCATATTATAATTAATATAAATATTATAATTATTTTTTTGGTATTTTGTAAAGTTTTCTAAATTTTTTTCGTTTTTCGTTTTTCGTTTTTCGTTTTTCGTTTTATTGATTTGCAACTATTGTATTTCCATAAATACCATTTAAAACCTTTGAAATGCTATAACTATCATTTTTTGTTAAACAATCTGATGCATATGTCGTTAAAAATCCAGATGTATATGTAGTTCCGTTAATAGTACCATTACAGTTACATGGATAATAGATAAGTAATGTAGAAACATCTGTTACTGTTTGGAGTGTGCCATTATCAAATTGTATCGTATAAACAGATCCATCTATGCCTGTTATAATAGCTCTAGTATAATAGGTATATCCTGTTTGTATAGCATATACATAATCGTCTATATTAAAGTTAAAACTACTTACTGGTTCAGGTTGCCAAAATAAGTTTTCGTATAACTTTATATTTTGGTTTAACTTTTCGGTAGGTGTGATATCTATAGGACAGTCACAACCGCTTATAATATTTGTTTTTATAGTTTTGCCACCATAAATTGGAAATGCTTTGTTAAAAGGAACATCTAGTCCAAAATTAGAAGGTACTGCTCCTCGTCTCAATGGTCCTTTTCCTTTTAAGCGGTTTAAATATCTGTCATATGAGTTATGTTTAATATCGCAACCTATTCCGCCAGGACTTTGGCAACCAGGTCGGCTAGATGTAACTGATGTATGTTTTCGGTTCATGCTTGAGTTTGCGCCTGTTGGTATTAACCCTTTTTGAACGCTTGGTACGGGTCTATCGCTCATTTGGTTCCAGCATACTCCATATGTTTTTGATGTTGGTTTTACGTAAGCGTTTAGTGGTCCTAAATTTGAAATATACACTGAGCTTGGCACACGAACAGTTTTTTGGATTATTTTTAGCCTTTGATATTGGTTTGCTGGGGTATTGCTTGTTAAGTTTGTATCACAACCTCTATACCTATAAATTTTTTCATTTAAACCTAGTAATTTATTTGGATTATTATATACGATTGAGGTTTTTGAAATTATTGTCATATATATAAAAAGATTATTATAATAATTTTTAAAATTGAAATTAATTAATGAAATAAAATAAGAAATAAAATAAGAAATAAAATAAGAAATAAAATAAGAAAAAGTAACAATTTTTAATATGAATAGGATTAATGATTTACATAAACAGGCACAACATTGCTGTATTTATTGCGGTAAAACATATAAAACACGTTCGAACGTAGATAAACATATTATATTATGTGAGTTACTACATAAGTCTAATAGGAATATAGGAGATGAGCTAGAAGATATACCTTCACAAAAAAAAATGTATAAAATGCTTTTAGAATTAGCCAGCAAATATAATAAACTAGAGGAAAAAGTTGACGAAATTAATAAATGGGTAGTCAAAAAAAAGAAAAAAATAAACGTTATAGAATGGTTAAATTTAAATATTGCGCCAACATATACTTTCGACAAATTATATGAATTTATTGAAATACGTGATGAAGATATAGAATATTTGTTACATAATTCATTTTATGATACTTTAAATCAAATATTTTCGAGAAATATTTATAATATAAGTGAAAATGAGTACCCGATTTATGCTTTCGTTCAAAAAGCGAGTATGTTTTATGTTTACGATAAGATTGACGGAAATTCTGGTGAAAATGAAAACGCGTGGCAAGAAATTAGTAGAGATAAACTATTTAAGTTTTTGAATAAAGTTCACTTGAAAATTTGTAAGTATTTTAACGATTGGAAAAAAACGCGTATCGAAGAATTGAAAAATAATGATAACTTATCTATTACATGTAATAAAACTCTCGTTAAAATAATGGGTGTTGAATTTAAAGAAGAGAATACTTTAAGTAGGGCTCGAAGTAATATGTATTCGAGAATGAAAGTAGATATGAAGGCAATGGTGGAGTATGAATTTGAATTTTAACTTTATTTATAATTATTTATGAAATGGTATTGGATAACCTAATACTGTATATCTTTCTATAAGTTTTGTTTCTCCTGTTTCCGGATCAAGCCTAAATGTGTCGCTACTTTGTGATGCTAAAGGTAAACCATATACACTGAAACTTGAATTTATTCCACCACCTCTACATCTGTTTGACTTTGATTTGTTTATATATTTTTTGTTTTTTCGTATATTTTTTGTTTTTCGTATTTTTCTACTATATTTTTTATATTTTTTATATTTTGTTGTGTGATGTAATTTTCTTTTTTTATTTGTTTTTTTATATTTTTGTAAACGTAATTTACCTCCAATACTGTTTTCTTTGTCAACTACATTAAATTTTGCGTAAACCATTTCATGGTCACTTTTATTGCTTATTTCTTCGTTTCCTTCATTATATATTTTTAGATTTTGAACTATATTATCCTTCAGTCCTAAAACATAGTCACCAGTAAAACGATAGTTTGAAATTTTTCCGCGCTCACCCAAACTTCGCGCGTTTACTTTAGAAATGGCGGGTCCTTGATTTCTTTCAGGAGATTTGTCATTTTTTATTATAGCACATTCGCCTTGTTCAACTATTAGTTCATCTCCTTTTTCTTTGTCAAAACCAGTGACTTTTTCTATATTTGATTTTTTTTCTTCCGTTATGACTTCATTTTTTCCGATAAATAAATCATCAGGACACGATGAGTTAAAATTATAACAGCAACTTTTAGGTGCTTCTTCGCCTGTACTATAACAATAAGCATTACCATTTAAAAGTAAAGGATCTGACGGATTTATTGAATTATTTGGGTCGTTAAAATCACCCATAATGAAAATATTACTTTTTTCTATAATATTTTGGATGTCTAGTGTAGGTTCATATTTCATTTTATATTCTTCTAGTGCTTTGTTCAGGTGTATCTGAATTTGTTCTCTTAAATTTATCATATTATTTTTAAATGATTCGTGCGGAAAATTTGGACCATGTAAGTTTATTAATATATAATTTTTATCAGTAAATACTATTAATATTGGTCTTCCATCTTGAGCAAGTTTTTTTTCTTTAAAATCATTTGACGTTTCATCTTTTACTTTCATAGTAATCGTAAAATTTAGGTCGGATGCATAAGAATATTTGTAATTTCCTAATTCTTTATGCCATATCGTAAGTAATCCAGGTACAATTTCAGGATCTTGTACTGTTACAAAGTGACTTTTATAAAAAAAATTATTAGTACCAAATTCTTTTGTAAATTGTTCGACTATATATTCAGCACCACCATCAAATTTTTCAATAGATTTTTCAATAGATTTTTCATTAGATTTTTTAATAGTTTCTAATACTTTTTCTCTTTTATTCATTTCTTGAAACCCTATTACAGGGTATTCTTCTTTATCTTTTGTTTTATTCCAAAAACTTATAGCATTGTTTATTGCATTTTTAAAGTATTTGCGTTTATCAGGTTCACTACTATTAAATAATTCATGTAAAAAATTTTTTTCACTGGCAAATGGATTAGGTATACCCGAATCGCTTAGCCAACTTGTGTTATAACTTGCTACTGATATTATGTGTGCCATTTTTTTATATATTACAAGCGTAAAAAATAATTATATTTAATTAAATATATTTATTTTTTTATAGTTTAATGTTTTTATGGTTTAATGTTTTTATGGTTCAATATTTTTTATACAGAAATAAAACTAGGTTCCACTGCAACTCCACATACCCCAGCATCATTCGTCGAAGATGTTCTTTGAATACGGACATAACCCGACTCGCCCCACGATGAACCCCACGAATTACGTACCTTCCAGTAATCAATACCGTTTTCGCTTCCATATCCAACAATTTCAACTGCATGGTCTAAATTCGCACCACACTTTACTGCATCTGTCAAAATTCCACTTGAATAAGATTGAAAATATCTGGTATCAGCTTCAATGGCAATAACTACAGGTTGAGCTGCAACAGCATATTTTAAAGCAGATTGATCGTTTGCTTTTACATCATAGCAACCAGTAAACTTCACACCTGCAGAAGTACATTTTTGGCAAGTTCCGGAAGAACTACCAGATCCTGATGTATAAGGATAAGAAGCATCTGTGCATTGACCATTATTAATCATATACTTAAAAGCGGAGTCAGGATTTCCTCCATTACATCCCATATTGAAATATCCAAATCCACCAGCACAATCAACCAAATATTCTTCGGACAAGTCTAAAAGCTTACCGCTACGAATAGCCCAAACACTTTCTGCGTTTGCGGTTGTTGCAAAAGCCCAACAAGAACCGCACTTACCTTGGTCTCTAACTGAATTCACAACACCCGCAGTAGTCCAGTCAACCGTAACGGGTAAAACTGCATTTGTGGAAGGTAAAAAAGCAGAGCAACCAAACGACTGTAACTTATCATATCCGCTAGCGTAATATGCCTTAAACTCTGACGGTGTTAAGTCTGTAAATTGATTGACGCCCATTGTGAAATTTCTGTTCGTATTTAAATTATGTAAAATAATATTATGAAGGTTATATCTAAAAATTTGAAAACGATTTTCTACTTCTTCAAGCGTTTCATATCTCTTTCTATATTTTTCATAAAAACTAATAAACTGCCCCCATTCATCATTATCGTCAATAAAAACGCCTAATTCTCCTCTTCTTAAAATAGGAGACGCGTTAGATAAGGCAAATAACGAAGCAATAGAAGCTAGTAAAAACAATGTTGGTAGCATTTCTTGTTATAGTTTATTATTATAAATTGGTTTTATATTGTTTTTTCAAATAATTTATTTGGCTAATTGAATTTGTTTGGTTAGTTTGACGTATTTTATTTATCCTACTTTCAAATATGGTTTGCAAAAAATATAATGAAAAATATAATAAAAACTTTATTTATTGTAATATATAATAAGTAAAATTTATATGAGTAGAAGATATTTATTTTCAATGGAAACGTTAAAAACGATAAGCCAAGGTGCTTTAGGTGCTGTTACGTTTGGAATATATCATCGTTCTACTACAAATAAAATGATGGAAATAAATAATGAAAACCATGAGTTACGGCATAAATTTATAATAGAAGAAATGAAAACACAACATAATAAAGAAATGGAAACGCTAAGAGAGAAAATTTCTAATTTAGAAAATATTAATAACGCTGAAAAAAAACATAATCATAACAAAGGTTATAGTAAATAAAATTATGTAATTATGTAAGAACAAGTGTAAAAATATGATAAAATAATGTTTATTATATTTTTTATATTTTTTTATATTTTTTTATATTTTTTTATATTTTTTTATATTTTTTTATAATTAGAAGGTTTGAGGTTATAAATTTCATATTTTATAGTCATACAAAAAGGTCATTTGGATAAATATTTCTCTCTAAATTCTTTCAAAGACAATAAGGGAATTTCTAATTTCTTTGCTTCTTCGGCCTTAGTAGAATATTCTTCTTCTCCGTTTTTAGAGAGAACAACAAAGGTATTTTTAGAAACACTTGCGCCTATTTTTGCACCAACTTCTTTAAGTTCGTTTTGTAAATTTATATCTCTAAAACCTGTCATAACAATTGTTTTACCAAATAATGGATGCGTCTCATTTTTGTCTAGAAGATGTGTTTCACTAGTAGATAATGTATCCATTAATAATTTATTTTCTAGACCTGTCTCTTTTAAAAAGCTTACAAATTCTTCAATATTCGTTACGAATAGTTCGGCTGTTTTGTTTGCCATTCCTTTAATTGAAGAAATCATTTGTATTTTTTCATTTTTTGTTTCACACGATATCAGTATATTTGGATACGAGTTTAGAATTAGTTCTAATTTCTTATCGCTAAACCCACGCCCAAAAATGTTAGATGCACTCATTATCGTCAGTAAACTGGCTTCTGATATTTTATTTTTTATTCCTTCATAAAGTTTGGTTGCCATTTTTTCTTTAAATCCATCAATAGAAAGAAAATCTGATTTTTCCATTTTCAATATTTTCGCCACAGTATCGTACCCTGCTTGAATAATACGTGCTATATTTCCACTACTTAGTCCTTCAACACCTATTCCTTTAAAGAAACCAGTTATAACTTTCTCTCTAACTGTATCGTCCAAATCTATATTTTCAAGAATAATATCTATATGTGTATCATTCCATTTATAAGGAACAGTAGGCATTTTTGGATTGGTTGAGTGACAAATTATTTTACGAATATGTGGTATAACGTCACCGCTTCGTATAATCTCTATCACTGAACCTACTCCTATTTTATTTTCATATATGAACGCACCATTAAAACCCGTAGCGTATTCTATACAAACGCCACCCAATTGTATCGGTTCTATTTGGACACGCGGTTTTAAATATCCGTCTTTACTTGGCGTCCAAATAACGTCGACCACTTTGGCTTCCATGATTTGCTCGGTTAAAACCATTTTAAATGCAAATGAGTGTTCAGGATTTCCGTCTTCTCTCTTATATATTCTATCATCTGTTACGATCAACCCGTCTATTTCATAATTATATTTTTGACGCCAATCGACAAGAGTTTGTGATAAAAGTTCGTTTGTTAAAGATGAATGACTAGTATGAAGAACTGTTTCTATACTCGTGTTATCAAGTTTCAAAAGGTACTCCATTTGTAGTGAAGGTTTTAAAACTGGTTTAATAACTTCGTATGCTACGAATTTAATGTCGGTTATGGTGGCGGTATTTACTGTTTTTTGGTTAATAATTCCTGCTACCATATTTCTAGCGTTAGCAAAGTTCGTTTTATATTTTGTTTCAAATACTTTTTTCGGTATAATGAACTCACCGCGAATAACAGTATTGCTTATTTTTGGTAACTGTAAATAAGGTATTAGATGGCTAATATCTTGTCCTATTGTTCCGTCTCCTCGCGTATATAATTTTGGTGTTGTCTCTTCTGTAGTATAAAGGCCACTTACTCCATCTAATTTACATGATAATACGTAAGGTCCTTTGTATTTTGTAGACCAGTTTTGTAGTGAATTTGTATCTGGTTTAATCTTATTCATTGACGCCATTTTATATGGTAATATGGTCTTGTTTTTTGTGACGGGTGCACCGATTTGTTTTATAGTTTCGTTTTGTGGAAATTTAAATTCAATAAATTCTTTAATAATATCGTATTCATTATCCGTCATAAATGAAACGTTGTTATAGTACGCGTCATTTGCTTCTTTTATTATTGAAGATAATTGAAGTTCGGTTAGGCTGTTAAGAATAGTTACGCCATATTGTTTGAAATTTTTGATGTGTTTTTTAGTATCGTTTTCTATTACTATTTTTTGTTTTGTTTCTATTTCGGTTTCTGTTTTGGGTTTTGTTATAATCTTTTTTTTTAGTGTAGTATTTTTTTTTATTATTGGATTATGAGTTGTATTATTTGTATTATTTGTATTATTTGTATTATTTGTATTATTTGTATTTTTTTTTATTACTGCACGTCCATCTATGCGTTCTTCTGGTGACTTATATTCTAAACCGAGATAATCGAATATATCTTTTTCAGTTTCAAATTTATGAGATACTTTAACTTTTTTTGTATTTTTGTCTTTATTATTATCTTTTTCTTCATTTTGTAAATGATATAGTCCATGTTCGTTCATTGTTAAATGTATTTGTAGTGCGGTATGTCTCATAACTGTATTAAATATTTTACTTCCCGTAAAATAAAGAATAGCAAATGGAAACTCTTCTGAACCTGTGTATAAGAAATCTACTCTTCTATAAGTAGGTGAAGAAGGAATTTTTGCTATAACAAGACATTTTGATGGACCTCTAGAAAGAATTTCTGTGATGATATTGAATTTAACAAGTATATCAATAAATTTAATAAAAACGCTTGGATTATTTGACGTGATGATTACATCAATATCTCCTGAACTTTGCGCTCCTCGCCTATATGAACCTACAATTTCATATTTTATATCTTTTTCTGTCTGTAACTGCGAGTTAATAAAGGTCTTGTTGAAAATCTCTTTATATTCGTCTATCTCTTGGCGAGGAATTCTTTTTAAAATATCTTCATAATATTTCAGGCCTATTTTTTGGACGTCATTAAGCATATGTTGTTTTTCACGAAGTTTTTCTATTGTAGTAATTCCGTTTTCTACTAATTCTTTTGCCTTTTTAGGTCCTATACCATATACTTCTGCCAAAATGTTTATCGGATTGTTTTTTTCTTGTTCCAGTAGTTTTAAAGTTCCGGTTTTAATGAATTCATCTATTTTATCTATAATTGTAGTGCCTATATTTGGATAACCTTTTAGTTGTTCTGATGATATAATATTATCAGTATAAGACATTATCGTTTCTTGTGCCTTCTGGTATGCACGTGCGCGAAAGGGTTCTCCTTGTTTTAACATTATATTCGCTAGGTTTTCCATAAGTTCAATTAATTTTTCGTTTAGACGATTGACCATAGATGAATTCATTTTTATTTATTTGTTTATTTATCTTTAAATTATTTCTTGTATTTTTCTCTTACTTTTTTTTGTTTTCTGCCGTTTTTTGTAATATATTATTTGATAAATTAAATTACTTAAAGACATATTCATAATATAATTTGTATAGTAATATACAGCAAAAAAATTATATTATGAATTTGGCTTCGGTCTTATAGTGTAATGGTTAGCACCAAGGACTTTGAATCCTTTAATCTGGGTTCGAATCCCAGTAAGACCTTTTTATATGTGTTCGATGGTTGCTTTTTCTTGTGGTAAGTATTTAGCGTCTTTTATTTTTTTCAAATTTTTTATTCTTTTGATATGTTTTATAATATATTGCATTGTGTACTTATTATTTTTTTTTATATAGGTTTCAGCTGAAGAAGGACTTACTGATGAACTATGTATACATGTTTTAGATAATGTTGGTAAAGCACAACATAAAAACATTATTGTCATTGAAGAAAATACTATAATAAATATTTGGTAATCTTCCATTTTTTATTTTATTTTATTTTATTATTTATCTAATTTATTATTTATCTATTTTATTCATTTTTATTATTTATCTATTTTTATTCATTTTTATTATTTATTAAACCTTTTAACATTTCAAACGCCGATTAATATTTTTATAAATATTTGTAAAAATAATATAAAGAGTATTTATAATTATTAAATAGACAATAATGATAATAAATGGGGTTGTTCTCCAACCAGAAATGGTTGTTTAGCAGTGATATGTGAGACCAGAAGTCAAACA
>Ga0114980_10000946_pt1 | contig 20618 bp, 15 predicted proteins | sample S_140806_EF_Meta_FD_87018 | JGI IMG/M metagenome (GOLD analysis project Ga0114980, IMG submission 87018) | Freshwater microbial communities from Lake Simoncouche, Canada to study carbon cycling - S_140806_EF_MetaG | ecosystem: Environmental > Aquatic > Freshwater > Lake | place: Lake...
ACCAGTAAGTGGTCCAACGAACGGAACGATTGTGATTAATCCTGATGGAACTTATACTTACACACCAAATCCAGGATTTAGTGGAACAGATGTGATTGTAGTATCGATTTGTGATGCAGGAACACCGGGAGTAACGTGTGTGAACGATACGATCAACATCACGGTAACACCAGTAAATGATGCACCGATTGTAGATAACGAGGTAATCACTACAAACGAAGATGCGCCAGCAACAGGTGACTTGACAGATGCGGGTGACTCTGATCCTGATGGAACAGCACTGACTGCGAACACAACGCCAGTGAGTGGTCCAACGAACGGAACGATTGTCATCAATGCGAATGGAACATTTACTTATACACCAAACGCTGGATTTAGCGGAACGGATGTAGTGGTGGTATCTATCTGTGATGCAGGACTTCCTTTACCTGGCGTATGCGTAAACGATACGATTACAGTAACGGTATTACCAGTAACGGAAACAAATCCTGATATGAATGTAACTTCATTAAATATACCGGTAAGTGGTAATTTAGTTACAAATGATGATGTACCAGTAGGAACTACTTATGGTGTGCCAACTGGAAATCCAAGCAATCCAGCTGGAGGTACTATCGCTATGAATCCTGATGGAACGTATACCTTTACCGGTACGAACACTGGTGTATATACTTATAATGTTCCGGTGTGTGCTCCAGGTCAAACAATCAACTGCCCGACAGAAGAGTTGATAGTCACTGTATTAGACCCAACATCGACTACAAATAATCCAATTAATAATACAGACTTAGCAACTTCAACAACGACAACACCGGTAGTCATCAATGGATTATCGAATGATGCATCTGGTAATACTGGAGGCAGTTTGAATCCAGGCAGTTTGACAATCACGGATGCTCCTAATCATGGAACGGCTACCGTGAATCCATCAACAGGCGCAGTGACGTACACTGCAAATGCAGGATTTGTTGGGACAGATACGTTGGTATATCAAGTATGTGATAACAGCAGTCCAACCCCATTGTGTGGAACTGCAATGCAAATCATTACTATCTTGCCAGCCAATGGAGTCAATGATGGTCCAGCGGCAAGTGATGATTATATGTCGGAAGAGGGTACAACACCAGCCACTGGAAATGTATTAATTAATGACACAGACCCTGAAGGTAATACGTTGAACGTAACTCCTCAAACGACTACCATACCAGGTAAAGGAACGTTGGTATTAAATACTGATGGAACCTATACATTTACTCCAGTACCTGGCTTTACAGGAACAGTGGACATACCATACACCGCTTGTGATAATGGTATACCCCAAGTATGTACTCAAGCGACCTTGTATATTACGTATAGAGTAAGTAATACTCCATTATACGTTAATTTATTTAGTTTCAAAGCGAAGTCAAACGGTTGCAATATTGATTTAGTATGGGAGGCAAAAAATGAAGTGAATTTTAGTCGATATGAAATTTTACGCAAAGTGGAAGGGAGCAGCGATTTTCTAAAAATTACTGAAATCAACTCAAAAGCTACCGATAATAAGTTGGTAACGTATAACTACAGAGATAAAGACTTATTGTCAAACAAAAGGTATGAATACAAATTGAAAATGGTTGACAAGGACTCAAAATATTCGTTCAGTAAAACCGAGTGGATTAAATTAGATTGTAGCCCTAAAGAGGAGATTTTTGTTTATCCAAATCCAATAAGAGGCAACGAACTTTATATCGATTTGTACAATGAAATTGGAACGGACTATAAGTTTACTTTAGTTGACATGACGGGTAGAAAAATACTCGAGTCATCTAAAACGCTCAACAATGAACGAGAGACTGTAACATTGTCGACACATCACATAGCGGCAGGTGTATATCATTTATTGGTTGAAACACCACAAAGCAGTGCGATTAGTTACAAAATTATTAAAGAGTAGTTGGTTCGAAAAAACAAGGTGATTTTTTTAATGAAGTAATCATTATTTCAAAAAGCAGTTAACAATTAATACCACCCTAACCAATTTTAAAATAGAAAATGAAAAGCTCCCCTGAACAAGGGGAGATTTTTTATGCATGTCAAATTTTAAATAGAATACAAACTGTTGCCAATAAAAATGCGGAACAAATACCTTTTAATTTGGCTATTTTCTTTTAGCAGAGAGGAAGGGATTCGAACCCTCGATACGATTGCTCATATACACACTTTCCAGGCGTGCTCCTTCAACCACTCGGACACCTCTCTATTTGTTGGATTGCGAAAGTAATTTGTTTTTTAGAATTTATCTAAATAAACTTTCAGCATTTTCATTAGTGATTTTTTCCACTTCATCTAAAGAAATTCCTTTGAGTTCAGCCATTTTTTCAGCAATAATTTTAATGTAGCTACTTTCATTGCGTTTGCCTCTGAAAGGAACAGGCGTTAAATAGGGTGCATCCGTTTCTAGTACTAAATGGTTGATGTGTACACGTTGTACAACTTCCTGAATACCCGCATTTTTATAAGTTAAAACACCTCCAATCCCTAAATAAAAACCAAAATCTATTATTTGTTTTGCCATTTCATAGCTCCCTGTATAACAGTGAAAAACGCCCCGCAATCCTTTAGGGACGTATTCTTTCACAATATCAATAGAGTCTTGTATGCTATCTCGTGAATGAATGACAATCGGTCTGTTAAATTCCAAGGCCCATTCTATTTGAGTACGAAATGCTTTTTTTTGTTGTTCAATAAATGTTTTGTCCCAAAAATAATCTAAACCAATTTCGCCAATAGCAGCAAAATTCCTTTTCTCTAGCCATGTTCTAACCACGCGTAATTCTTCTTCATAATTTTCTTTCACATAACAAGGATGCACACCCATCATGGCAAAACAATGATTTGGAAATTCTTCTTCTAATTGTATCATGCCTTCAATCGTCTCCGAATCGCAATTGGGCAAATACATTTTTGTAATACCCGAATTGATTGCTCGAAGTATGGTTTCACTTCGATCTTCTTTAAATTGCTCATCATAAAGATGCGTATGTGTATCTATCATATTTAAATTATGAATTACTAGTTTTGAATTACGATGTAAAATAGAAATATTATTTTTAAGAAAGGTATTTTGCAACAATAGGGACTCTTCTGCTCACGCCATATGCCTTGTTTGCTATTCTGATAATTGGGCAAAATTGATTCCGTTTGTATTCATTTACATTCACTAATTTCAACGCTCGGTCTACAATTTCTTTGTCAAAACCCTGTGCTATAATTTCTTTTGGTCCTTGTCGCTTTTCAATATACTGAAAAAGAACAGCATCTAAAATTCTGTAATCTGGCAATGAATCGCTGTCTTTTTGATTGGGTCTAAGCTCTGCTGAAGGGGCCTTATCTATGATGTTTTGAGGAATGATTTCTCCATTTCGATTAATGTAATTTGCCAAAGCATACACTTGCATTTTATATACATCGCCCAACACGGCTATGCCACCAGCCATGTCGCCATAAAGTGTTCCATAGCCAGTTGCACATTCACTTTTATTGGTTGTATTCAATAAGATTAAACCAAATTTATTCGCAATGGCCATCAATAAATTCCCTCTTGTTCGAGCCTGAATATTTTCTTCTGCCACATTAAATGGTAAATCCTGATAAATAGGTTTTAACTCCTGCATAAATGAATCAAAAATCGGTTTGATAGGAACTATATCATATGGGTTGTTTAAATTCTTTGAGAGTTGTACTGCATCACTAACACTGTGTTCTGTAGAATATTGTGATGGCATTAAAACAGCTCGCACATTTTCTGCCCCCAATGCCTCACATGCCAAGGCTAAAACCACTGCGCTGTCTATGCCTCCACTAGAACCTAAAATGGCTTTTGTGAATCCCATTTTTTTGAAATAATCTCGAATGCCCATCAAAAGTGCACCATGAATTCTGTCGATATTGAGTTGGCTGTCATAGATGTCTGATGTCTGATGTCGGATGTCAGGAATTAGATTATTGGTTTTTTCATTTTGGCTTATGCTGACATCCGACATCTGATATCTGTCAACAATTAAAAAATCCTCTTCAAAATATTTCCCTTCTTTCACTAAGTTTCCATGCATATCAAATACCAATGAGCCCCCATCAAAAATTATTTCGGTTTGAGAGCCAACCCCATTACAATACAACATCGGGATCTTGTATTTTGCTACATTGGCTTTTATCATTTCCTTTCGATCTTCAGCATGGGTATAATCAAAAGGAGAAGCACTTAAGTTAATCATCAAGTCGGGCTGTTGTTTTATCAATTCATCCATCGGACAAATTCTATACAATGGATTGTCCCCTAAATTCCAAATGTCTTCACAAACTGTGACTGCAATTTTTTGTCCTTTGAATTCAATGCAATTCCATGAATCTGCTGGTTCAAAATATCGATATTCATCAAACACATCGTAGGTTGGCAATAATGTTTTATGAACGACTTGTTTAATTTCTTTTTCAAATAAAAAGTAAGCGCTGTTAAATAAATCTTTTCCTTCAGCAACACTATTTCGAGAAGGGGCACCTACTAAAACACCAATATTGTCAGCATGTTGTTTAATCGTTTCAACCGCGTTTAAACATTTGTCAATAAAATCACTAAACTCTAAAAAATCACGTGGTGGATAGCCACAAATACTCAATTCAGAAAATACAATTAAATCGGCATGTAGCTTTTTTGCTTCTTCAATTGCATCAATTATTTTTTGAGTATTGAGTTCAAAATTTCCAATATGATAATTTTGTTGAGCTAATATTATTTTCATTGTTATTTATTATTTAAACGCAAAGGGTTTTAAGTTTTACGTAAAGAATGAAAGATTTTTATATGTCTTTTCAAATGCAAAGAAAAGAAGTTTTAAGCAAAGGATAGCATAAAAAAACCGTCCTAATAGAACGGTTTTTTATGTTTAATCATATTATTTTAGAAAGCGTAACCGATTCTGATGGCCAACGTATTGCTCCGAATATTTCCATCACTAAATCGCTTTCCTTCCTCATTTGTTTTAGGATTGGTAATGTCTACAAACCCATTTCTGTATATTAATTGAGCCATTATTGCATTTTTTCCATTTAAGTCATATTCACCTCCAATACCCAAACTCCAACCTAATGTAATAGGAACTACTGTTGCCAAGCCACCTAATTTTTGTTTTTCAAAATTCAGTATCGTGTCATTCCCTGTAATGGTATTTTTTGTGTAAAGAGTTGCATCTCCTTTTTGTGCAAGTAAAATACCTAAATCAAATCCTGTTAAAACTTGGATTTTAATTTTATCAAATGTAGTTGCAGTCATTTTCAAACCAATCGGAATAGTTAAATATTGTGTGTTGTATTTTACGTTAGCTCCTTTCACATATTTAGAAGGAATGGTTGCACCTGTTGGTAAATTCGAATTTATTTTTCCTCCTCTCCAATCCATTCCAAGCCCTGTATACAAAGTGTATCGCTCCGTTAAATGGTAGTCAGCATTAATGCCAAAACTAAATCCAATTTGTCCGCCATTTTTTTTCACTTCGTAATTTTCTGCAACAGAAGCTGTAGGTCTCATTGAATTAAAGCTGGGTCCTGCATATAGGCTAAAACGATATGTATCAAAAATGTCATCGGATTTAGTTTTCTGTGCAAAGAGCGTGCTAGCATAGGTAAATGCTATGATTAAAATAGTCAAGGTTTTTTTCATGATTAAATTTTTAATTAGGTTATTATGTATCATTTTTGCATAAAATATAGCTAAATGATTCTTCAAAAGTACTCTCTAAATATTCTTCAGGTCTTAATCGTTTGTTATTTGATTTCTGTAAACATCTCATGCAATCATCCCAACGCTAAAAAAAATATTGATGCCTCTAATATAAAAATTAACTATCAGGCCATTCGTTTCGATCGTTTGTTGTTTGCATGCGACACCAATGACATTGCTGAGAGTGTAAATCAGTTAGGCAATCTGCATCCCGATTTTGCCTCCGTATATTTTAATGAAATGACAGGATTTTCAAAAGGAAATGATACAACTCTATTTAATCAATCTGTTCGTCATTTTTTAACCTATAAAGATTATAAAGGATTAAATGATACAGTGCAAAAACACTTTCCAGATACAAAAGATATAGACAAACAACTAGAAGAAGTTTTTAAACACATACAGTATTATTTTCCTAAAGAAAAGTATGGTACCGTTTATTATTTCCTTTCGGGTTTAAATTCTTGGAGTGCTGTCACCATAGATACTTTAGTAGGTGTTGGTTTAGATATGTTTTTAGGTGCTAATTATCCATTTTACAATTCGGTGCAATTGCCTGCTTATCAAATTGAGCGATGTGAAAAAGAATATATTCCTGTGAATGTGAGCAAGGCTATTTATGAAAACATAGTCCCATTTGATGCCAGCGGCAAAACTTTATTAGACCTCATGATTTCAAAAGGTAAGCAACAAGTATTTGCAGAATACACCAACCCAAATATTAAGGATGAAATTTTAATTGGCTACAAATCGGCACAATTGAAATGGGTTCAAGACAATGAAGCCATGGTGTGGAATTACTTTGCCGAAAAGAAATTATTGTACTCAACTCAATGGCAAGAAATGATGCGTTATGTAACGGATGGACCCACCTCAACGGGTATGCCAGCTGAGTCGCCAGGAAATATTGGAACTTTTATTGGATGGCAAATTGTTCGAAAATACATTGAAAATCATCCAGAAGAAAAATTAGCCGATATCTTAACCAGCAAAACCGATAGCCAATCTTTCTTAAGAGAAAGTGGTTATAAACCAAGGTAGTTATTTTTGATATCAAGGCCTTTTTCTTTGCGCATCGACAATGGCTATGGCACAGTTCAACGATTCAACTTTGTTCAACTTCTCTTCATGCATATTTACATGATTTGTGACTTAATGATAAAAACTTTGGTAAATGAAAATCTAATAACTAGTTTTACGAACATGGAGAATCAGGAACCCAAACCCCAACGTCGCGTACGTTATGCAGGCACTCATCCCAAAGCATTTAAAGAAAAATACAAAGAGTTAAAGCCTGAAAAATATGCTGAAGATGTTGAAAAAGTGATGAAGCAAGGCAGAACACCGGCTGGCATGCATCGTTCTATTTGCGTCAATGAAATTTTAGATATTTTACAAATTCAACCCGGACAAATTGGCTTAGATGCCACCTTAGGATATGGAGGTCATAGTTTGGAAATACTGAAATGTTTGCAACCCAATGGACTATTATACGCTACCGATGTAGATCCCATTGAATTGCCAAAAACAAAAGAACGATTAGCCAACTTAGGATATGGTGAAGATAAAATTGCCATTCGTAAAATGAATTTTTCGAACATCTTACAAATTGTAGCAGAAGCGGGTCCACTCAATTTTATATTGGCCGATTTAGGGATTTCATCTATGCAAATAGACAATCCAGATAGGGGTTTTTCGTTTAAAATAAATGGCCCTTTGGATTTACGATTAAATCCTAACTCGGGCAAATCAGCTGCCGATTTATTGAAAAAAATTTCTACAGAAAAGTTAATTGATATTTTAAAAGTAAATGCAGACGAACCTTATGCCGAACAAATAGCACAAGCAATTACTGCACATATTGCCGCAGGAAAAGAAATTGTTAGTACCTCCCAACTTCAAAATATTATTCAAGAAGCCTTGCAATTGATTCGTTCCGTAAACGCAAAAGAAGAAATAAAAAAATCTTGTCAACGAAGTTTTCAAGCATTACGCATTGAAGTGAATGATGAGTTTGGGGTGTTGGATAAATTTTTAGAACGATTGCCTCAAGCTTTAGCGCCAGGTGGAAAAGTAGCGATTCTTTCTTTTCATTCTGGAGAAGATAGACGGGTAAAAAAATCATTTCAAAACTTTTTCAGAGATGGTGTCTATAGCGACATTTCTCATGAGTTTTCTAAAGCTTCTGCTGAAGAGTGTTTCACCAATCCAAGAGCCAAGTCTGCTAAGTTGAGATGGGCTGTGAAAGGATAATGCTTTTTTTAGAAAACTATCCAGCATTACGATATCATTCCACAAATTAAAAATCCCACAGTATTTTAAACTGTGGGATTTGAATTATTTAAAATTAATTGATAAAATTATCGGCCTTGTATGTAGCTATTTAATTCTTGCTTTGAACTGCTAAAAGTAAACGAATTGGCTACTTTAAAATAATTTCGTGGATCCACACAATGCTCATACCCAAATTTAGCAAACTCTAATTTTGAAGCTTCAAAAGTGATCAAACGGCAAATGTCAATGATTTGATTCGTATTTAAACAATTTGAGCTAGCAATTTGTTTCGCTAGGTCTAAACGAGTTTCATCGAAGTTTTCATTTTTTATCGTTTGTTTCGCCGATTCAAAATCACGTGCATTCATTGCAAATGTATTCGCACAACCTTGAACAACTTGTGCTGGTTCATCGTAATATACTTGTTGATTTGGTCGAGTCGTCGTTGTTGTAGTAGTTCTTGTCGTTGTTGTAGTTTGTTGCATGTTTGTTTGAGGATCATCAAATTGAACATTTAATCCAACACCACTTCCACCAACATTCATATTTACACCTACACCTCCATCACCAATATTCATATTTAATCCAACACCACTTCCACCAACATTCATGTTTAATCCGCCGCCAACATTGCCACGATTGCGTTCAGTAACCACAGTCGTAGTTTGTGTTTCTACCATGCCTGGCCCAAAAATTACTTGATTAGGATTTCCAAATCGATAAACTGTACAGTTAGATGGACGAATCATATTTTGTTGCGCAGGTACGAAAGATTGCCAACGCAATACTTGTTTGCCTTTATTGTCGGCTTTTATTTTGTAGGTCACATCTTGATGAATCCCATCCGCATCGGTTAGCATCAATGCATTTTTTGAAATGTCATTTAATGCTTTGTCTTCAAAAATAATTTTACAATTATAATACGGTTGAGGTAGTTCTTCAATTCTAACATTTGTTTGAGCTACCTCATTTTGACGAACTCCATTTAAAATAAGAAAAAAGCGATGCCCATCTTCTGAAAAAATAGTCAGGTTGGATGTAGGAAACATTTGTGCAGTTAATTGAGGAGTTGCCCACAATAAAATAGCGACTAAAAGGATTGAAATTTTAGACATGTAACTGTATTTATTTTTACGAAGAAAATAATTAATTGGTTTAATCAGTGATAATAAATTGTTAAGTGTTTCTTGATTGCTCTTATCTCATCATTAATTTTATTTACACTCTTTCCAATCGAATCAATAGCCTTAGCAGAAACTTTGGAAGATGAAATCGACAAAATAGAAATACCCAGAAGCACGATTGATATGCTAAACCAATATCAATCATTGGGTTTAATTTTTTTTGAATTTAATTCTTTGGTTTGTTCTTTGTTCTAGAAGGTTTAACATTAGCAAATCGTACACCCAAACCTGCTATTGCTTGTAATGCAATATTATTTACAATAGCTGAGCCATCTACAATAGGTGCATTTGCCCTGGCAAAAGTTGTTTTAATTTCTGTATTCAAATACAATCTATTCTTCCAAAAATTAAACTGTTTAGCGATAGCCGTATTATAAACAAAACCTCGTAAAACATATCCCTTTATATCAAAACCAGGCCCCTCAGGATATACCTTATTTCGGATTGTACTTTCGGGATGCATTAAAACACTACCGATTCCATTTCGAAAAATAAAGTGTTTAAACTTGTAGCCATAATTAAACGTGAGTATATTAAATCCATGCGATATGCCAAAACGTTGTACTTCAGGTGGTTTATTTTCTAAATAAAGTTTGTGATGTATGGTTTCAAACTCAAAACTATGCTTATCTATGTGTTTACAAAATCTCCAATCCCAATAATAAGGTGATATAAAAGGTTCGCTGTAAAACTTGGCTTTTTTAATGTATATATCTGGCTGCCCTTGTTGTTTAATTCTTAAAGGTAATGGCAAATTGCCTGCCCAACCACCATGCAATTCAAACGTCCAGTAGCGTTGTGATTTTGATTCGATGCTATTACATAATAGCATCAAAAAAATAAAAACTAAATACAAGTGTTGTGTTTTCATACCCAAATTTACAAACAGATTTTACAACTAACTTCAACTTTATAACTAAATTTTTATAGCATATAATCTGAGTTAATAGAAGTTGCTATCTCTTTACTATTTTTATCTTTACAGACATATGCCTAAAGACTATTTAGTAGGAAAACTAATATCTCCTTACACATACTTCCCAGTATAACCCTCCTTTTGCTTCTTCAGATTTTTTACGGTGCCTTCAAACACAATATGTCCGCCTTCGTTGCCACCTTCAGGACCAATGTCTATAATCCAATCCGCATTTTTGATGACATCCGGATTGTGTTCAATCACAATGATGGAGTGTCCGCTTTCAATGAGCGCATTAAATGATTTAAGGAGTTTTTGTATGTCATGAAAATGCAAACCGGTAGTCGGTTCATCAAAGATGAAAAGAATTTTTTTCTGATGAAAACTCTTGTCTAAAAACGAAGCCAACTTCACCCGTTGTGCTTCACCACCACTCAGTGTATTGGATGATTGACCGAGTTTGATATAACCTAACCCTACATCTTGCAAAAGTTTTATTTTGTCTGCAATTTTTTTATCATGGATGAAAAATGCATGTGCTTCATCTACGCTCAAGTCCAAAATTTGTGAAATGTTTTTATCTTTATAAGTGACCTCCAGCAATTCCTTTTTAAAACGCTTGCCTTTGCAATCTTCACAGGTTAAATGCACATCGGCCAAGAACTGCATTTCAACAATGGTTTCCCCTTCGCCTTTGCACGTGTCGCAACGGCCACCATCCACATTAAATGAAAAATGTCCTGGCCCATATCCCCTTACTTTCGATAATTTTAAATTGGCATACAACGAACGAATTTCATCATAGGCTTTGATATAGGTTACAGGATTTGATCGAGATGATTTACCTATCGGATTTTGATCCACCATTTCAATATGCTCTATCGATTTTACATCGCCTTTGAGCTCACCAAATTCACCTGGTTTTACACTAAAATCATTGAGTTCATTTTTCATAGCAGGATACAAAATATGTTTGATCAAACTTGTTTTTCCTGAACCCGAAACACCCGTCACCACACACAATAGATTCAACGGGAAACTCACTGTGATGTTTTTTAAATTGTGTTGTCTACAATCGGTCAGTGTAATTTTATTCACTACTTTTCGTTCAATCGCATTCGGAATGGTTACCTGTAAAGTGCCATTCAAATATTGCCCGGTCAAACTTTTTTTATTTTTAATTAATTCTTGGTACGTTCCTTTGGCAATCACCTCTCCACCCAAATGCGAAGCCAACGGTCCAATGTCAATAATGTAATCGGCTTCCCGCATAATTTGATCGTCGTGCTCCACAATCACGACCGTATTTCCCAAATCACGAAGCCGTTTCAAGACTTTAATAAGACGGTTCGTATCCCGAGAATGCAACCCAATGCTAGGCTCATCCAAAATGTATAAACTGTCTGAAAGATTACTGCCTATTACTCGGGTGAGTTGTATACGCTGACTTTCACCACCGCTCAAGGTATTGGCAGTTCGGTTCAAGGTAAGGTAGTGCAAGCCTACATCCAACAAGGTTTGTAAACGAGTTTCGAGCTCAAATAAAATTCGTTTCGATACCGCTTGATCATGTTCATTCAAGGTAATGTTTTGCAACCAAGCATACAATGCATCCACCGGCATGTCTAACAATTGAGCAATGTCGGTATTGTCAATTTTTACATACAAGGCATCTTTTCGAATTCGAGAACCTCCACAAGCTGTACAATTGGTCTTGCCTCTATATCGTGCTTGCAACACTCTATATTGAATTTTATAAATGTTTTCTTCCACCATTTTAAAGAACGCATGAATACCATATTCATGATTCCAAAGCAAGTCAATTTCTGCTTTTGAAAGTTTGTTGTATGGTTGATGCGGTGGAAAATTATTTTTCGTGCTTCTTAAAAATTCATGTTGCCATTCTTTCATCTTATCACCATTCCAACAAGCCACAGCACCTTCAAAAACAGAAAGACTTTTATTCGGAATCACTAAATTAGTATCAATGCCCAACATCTGTCCATATCCTTCACAAACCTCACAAGCACCATATGGATTATTGCTCGAAAAAAAGTTGGGCGTAGGCTCTTCAAAACGCATGCCATCCAATTCAAACCGATTACAAAAATGAACCAACTCTTTTCCTTCAATCCATAAATACACATCCCCATTGGTTTCATCAAAAGCAGTCTGAATACTGTCTGCAATTCGATGCAATTCATCTTGTTCAAAATTTTTCGCTACCAATCGATCAATTAAAATATAAGTGTGCTCAAAATCAATGTCAATATTTTCTTCAGCCAACACATCTTCAATCTGTAGATATTCATTCGTTGCTGTGTTATACAAACGAGTTAAGCCCTTTTGCAAAATATCATTCAAATAATACGCAATATTTTTTTCTGCCGAAATCAAAATTGGCACAATCATCAACAATTTAGTGCCCTCTTTTTGCGACTGAATAAATTCGGTCACATCACTAATTTCTTGCTTAATCACTTCCTTGCCCGAAATAGGTGAGTAGGTTCTGCCAGCTTTGGCAAACAACAAACGCAAGTAATCTATAATTTCCGTCATGCTACCTACCGTAGAACGAGGCGTTCGTGCCGTCACTTTTTGTTCAATGGCAATGGCAGGACACAAGCCATCTATTTTATCGACATCCGGTTTTTGCATGCTCTTCATAAACTGTCGAGCATATGAACTCAAACTCTCAATATACCTGCGTTGCCCTTCTGCAAACAAGGTGTCAATCGTCAACGACGACTTACCTGAGCCACTCACACCCGTTACCACGACCAATTGATTGACTGGAATTTCCACATCAATATTCTTCAAATTATGAACCCTTGCACCGAAAATTTTGATATTGTTATTGTTTGCTGACATACCTACGCAAGGTAATAAACATTCTTTTTTCCTCCTCTTTATTTTTATTGATAGGGCTTTTATTTTTTTTGATTTTTTGAGTTCGAGGTCTTTTACTTTGTGCATCGGAGTTGCGTCGCACACTGAGACGACACGGACTTTGTTCGGCTTCTTCTAAAATATCAATATTTATTTCATTAAACATATATTATTAAGTAAATTTGGTAAAGCATTTCGTAAATAACTTTAATTAAAACCAATACATATGAAAACAACTATATTAACCATTAGCTTAATTTTAATAACGTTCTTTGCTAAAAGTCAAAATTGGAAATCTGTTCCGTTAAACGATACAATTTATTACACGACTCCTCCAAATTCATCAAGCAATTTAACGGGTAACTATTTACGTTGTGTTTTTTTAGATAGCTTAAATATTATTGGAAATGATGAAGTTTATTTCTTTCATCCAACAATTGAAAATGGAAGTTGGAGTTCATCTCAAATCTGTATAGATACTTCAGGGCCTTCATGGATGGGTAGACAATATGTGAAAAAAATAAATGGAGATGAATATTATTTTAACTTTTTAGGGGATTCTATTTTACTAAAAACAAATGCTCAATTAAATGATAGTTGGACTTGTGTAACAGATACTGCTGGATTGTTCATTATTTCAACAATAACAAATATATCTACTCAATTAATTGACAATACATTGGATAGTATAAAAGAAATTACTCTTCAAGCTTGGTACAATGGAAATACAACAACACACTATTGCAATGGATATAAAATAGTATTAAGCAAAAATCATGGTATTCTAAAAAGTTTACAATGGGAAGATTTTCCTTATAACAATAATCAAAATCTATTATATCATGCTCATATACAAGATGTACACTCAAGAGTGAATAGTCAAATAGAATCAATTGATTTTACTAAAATAGATTTTGGTTTAAAATATACACCAGGAAATGAATGGGTATTTGAAAATGGTAACGGATTTGGAGATTATCAAAATTTAAGTAGTGGAAATTCAAATGGTACAATATTTACTTATCACGATTCTGTTATTAGTGGTACTTGGTTAAATGCTATAGAATTTGAAGCAAAATATTTACGTAAACGAAAACGTGCACTATATCATTCATATTATATTCCTCCAAATCCAATAGATGCTGGAATTGTTTATAGTGATAGTGTTTGGATTGCAACAGATACGCTTACACAAAATAGTATAGGATTTAATTTGCATCCAAAACTTTGTACTGAGTATATCCAAACAGATTCAAGTTTTTATACTCAAATTGCAAGCGTACCTCAATATTATACATTAGATACTTTTTGTACTTTTTCTATTTTAGAAACAAAAAACTATTCTGGTCAAGCTATTATAAAAGATACTTGTTATAAAATGCAATTTTCCGTATCAGGATATACTGAATATGCTCTAAAAAATTATAGTTCTTTAGGTTTTTATGAAGGCTATAATAAAGCTCACGATTGGACGACACAACTAACTTGGAACAATCATTCAATTTTACATTATTTTAAAATTCAAAATTGCACACAAGGAATTAAATTCAATGTTTTAGCTTTAAGTACTAAAGATTACTACTTAAATGATAATATCTCTATTTATCCAAATCCAACTAAAGACGATTTGTTTATAAATTTAGCAGATAATTCTAATGAAATAAAATCTATAAAATTATATTCATTAACAGGGCAATTGATATTTGAAAAGAAAAAAACAAATTCCATTTCTTTAGAAAATACACCTAAAGGATTATATCTAATAGAAATAGAAACAACGAAAGGAAATTACAGGAAGAAAATGCTTCATAATTAAATTTAAATATTTTACTTAAATTTTTTTCGCCCTTGTTGGTGTTTTTCACCAACAAGTATTTCAACAAGTAAGCATTAAATACAATTTATATTTGACGGATGAAAAACTTCAGTGAAACGTATATTGAGTTTTTGACAATCACAATATTAGAATGGAAAAAATTATTAAAGCCGATAAAATATAAAGAATTGATTGTAGAATCATTATCGTATTTCGTAAAAGAAAAAAGAGCAAATATTTTTGCATTTTGTATTATGGATAATCATCTCCATTTAATTTGGCAAGCCCAAGAGGGTTATACTTCAAGAGATAATCAACATAGTTTTACGAAGTACACAGCACAAAAAATAAAACATGATTTAAAAGTTAATCATCCAAAAGTGTTAGTTCATTTTGAAGTAAATTCAAAAGATAGAGTTTATCAATTTTGGGAACGAAATGCGTTAGCAATTATTTTATATAATGAACCTGTGTTGATTCAAAAATTGGATTATATACATCACAATCCTGTAAAAGCAGGATTGTGTAATATGCCAGAAGAATATGACTATTCATCGGCTTCTTTCTATATAAGTGGAGATTTAAAGTATCCATTTCTTTCTCACATTTAGTTATATTTGAATAATGTTAAATACAACAAACTATTGCAAACTTGTTAGAATGCTTGTTGGTGAAAAACACCAACAAGGGCGAAAATTTTCATTTTGAAAAAATATACTAAGTAAGAATTAACTGATATAGCCCAACCTATAAAACCTATCTTGCGTCTTGTAAAAAAATAAAAATTATGCGCATTGTATCATTAACCATTTTTTGCTTTCTAGCCATTACTTCATTCGCACAAGATTCCTTAGTTTCTAAAAAATTCAGTTTTGGAGGTTATTCCAAAGAGTTCGGCATTGGGGGCACTCAACTGAGTGATAACAGAGCCATGATTTTTAATATCACCTCCAATTGTGTTACTGGTAATTGTCAGCATGGGCTAGGCATGGCCCTTATTTCAGACAATGGGCAAATAATAAAATCAGCAGCATTCGGGCATGCCATCAATGATTTCGATGTGGCAGAAGCCTATAAAAGTGCAGATGGAAATTGCATGGCATTAGGCAATTCAACAAATGATATGGTTATACTTCAAAAAATGGATACCAATCTAAATATTGTGTGGAATAAAACAATACCAAAAGATACAGGTATTAGTCAATCAGGAATTTATTTATATGCAGCAACAGAAATAGACAAGCACAACCAAGTACTTTATGGAAATCAATGGTTTACCATCAGTAACACAGGCGCTGTCATTCGAAGTAAACGATATTTAAATGGTTACGATGCTTCCAACAGATTCGATTTAAGTGCCATACAAAAACTTACCACCAATCGTTATGCCATTGGAGGGCACATTTGTGATGTCAGTGGCTTTGATTCGGATCCAATGATTATGATCGTAGATTCTTTGGGGAATAAATTAAAATCTAAAAAATTCATTATTCCCAACTCTCCCTATACCGATCAAATCACAGCAATCTTTATCAAAAGCAACAATGAAATGCTTGCCTTCGGAAATAAATACAATGATTTTTTCATGATGTCTATAGACAGTAATTTAAATTTAAACTGGACCAAAACATATACCTCCACCAACTTCAGCGCCTACACGCATCATGTTACAAAAGTCAATTCAAATTGTTTTGTAATTGTAGGAAGTGGCGTTGTATTTGCATTAGATGCACAAGGAACTACCTTGTGGGCAAAAACAATCGACTTCGGTCAACAACCGAAAGTGTATGCAACCGACACTTGTCATTTTGCAACTTACTCTACCAAATCAATCAACAATTGGGGCAGTGGATATTGGAATAAAATGGATGCCCAAGGAGTAGGTGCTGCTAATATCTCAGCCAATATTACATTAAGTGCAACAAGTGTAAATCTCACATCAGCCACACCCAATATTGTAGACAAAGGAACTTCTGTGATGCCAACTTCATCGGTGCCATTTACCGTTGTCAATACCGTACAAGCAACCGACTCCGCGATAATAAAAATGCCAAGTGCCAGCAATTGCGGCTCTAAACCCAATGCAATTGTTGAAGCAAATGCTACACAAAATTTATTCTCAGTTTATCCAAATCCTACTGCTCAATGGATACAATTTGATGCCAACAACACGATTCATTCGAATATTGATATTGAAATAACAGACATTTGTGGTAAAAAAATAAACAGCTATCACTATACCAATTCAGCATTGAAAATTGACGTATCCATGTTGCCCAACGGAATTTATTTGTATCAAATAAAAACGAATAATCAAGCCATTCAAAACGGGAAGTTTTTAAAACAATAAAACCATACTCTATTTTTTGAGCTCGAGGTCTCTGCTCTACGAAGGCAGAGCCTTCGGATGTTTTATGTTATTGAAACCTTTTATTAAACAGCTTGAAGTTTATATTCATTTTTTGTTTTCAAATAAAGTAATAAGTGCTATGAAGTCTTTCCCTTGCAAAGTATACATAACACTTCATCCATTTCACTAGCTTACTTATCCTTTCATCTTGCTAAGCAGTACTTGTATACCGAGTTTGTTTATTTCACCTTTTTTCAATTTCATTTCCATTTTTTTCAATTTCATTTCCACTTCTTTAAAAAGTGTGTAGCATGATTTCAAAAGCTTTATAATTTCTTTAATCTGAATTTCTATATTTTAATTCTTCTTTTCTATATCTATCAGTAGTATTCCATTATCTTACTAAAATGGGTTAACTTTTTTATTTTGAATCGGATGAAAACTATTCGTAAATTTACAATACCTATAATCAAACACGATCAATATGCTAGCCTACAACCTCACACCCATTTTCAAAGTCCGCGGCATCGAAAACCCACACAGCTTTTTAGTAAAAAATGGCTTTAGTTCGCATACAGCGCACAACATCGCCACCCATCAAACCCGCATCTTTAGATTAGATCTCGTCGAACGGCTTTGTAAAATCCTTATTTGCGAACCCAATGATCTACTCATGTGGATACCTGATAAAAACGAACCCATCGCTGAAAATCATCCCTTGCAAAAACTCACAATAAAAGAATCTGACCTCTCTATTCATGAGGAACTCAATATGATTTCTTACAAAGAATTAAAAGAGATTTCGCAAAAAATTATTTCTGCAAAAGATAAATAATTACCCATTATTGATCAATGCCGATAAATCATTTGCCGATAATTTCACAAATAACTTTTTCCCAATAGGAGAAAGCTGAGGTTGCTCGCACAACAACAATTGATCAAACAATTCTTGCATATCTGCTACCGAAAGTTTTTTACCATATGCAATTGCTTGTTGCTTGGCTAATGTGCGCCACAATTTCTCTCGTTGATCTAGCGAAATTTCTGATGAGGAATGTTTGTAATCTTCGATTATTTTTTCAATCGTAGCCACTTCATTGCCTTGCTTTAAATCGGCAGGAATTCCTTGAATCGCAAAGGTGTTATTTCCCATCCAAGTAATATCAAAACCCAATTCAAATAAATCTGCCAACATATCATTTAATAAAACAGTATCCGAAGGGGAGGTTTCAAATGGTTGTGGATGCAAGCATTGTTGAATAGGGATGTTTTGTAAATCTGTCTTCTGAAATTTTTCAAACAATATTCGTTGATGTGCCAAATGTTGATCAATTAATAAACAACCAGTTTTTGTAGTAGCAAGAATGTATGCATTGTTTAACTGTATAAAAGCGGTTTTAAATTCTTCCGTTAATGGCAATTCATTTTCTGCTTGCCCTTCAGAATTATTGTTTGTTTGTTCGTTATGGTAAGGGTGTTGAAATTCTTGTTGCACTTTATACAACTCTTTCCAATTTCGAGTATCCTCTTTTTTTTCTAAAAAATGTGCTTTGCCTTTCTCTCTAAACGATTGAAATAAATAATCATTCTTGGTTTCTTCTTGTTTCGCTTTCGCAAAAGGTTGGGTCACACTCGGCAACATTTCTATGCTGGTGTCCAAACTAAAATCCAACGAAGGCGCTATGCTGTATTTACTCAATGCATGTCGAACCGCTGCATTTACAATCGAGTAAATCACCTTATCTTCTTCAAACTTAATTTCTTGTTTGGTAGGATGCACATTGATATCCACTCGCTTGGGATCAATATCAATGAATAAAACAAACAACGGAAATTCATCTTTCGCAATTAAATCACGATAGGCTTGTGCCACGGCATGATTCAAGTACGCACTTTTAATAAATCGATTGTTGACAAAAAAGAATTGATTTCCCCTCGTTTTATTGGCCATTTCTGGCGATGCAATGAAACCATTGATGGTTACAAAATCGGTATCTTCTTCCACAGGGACCAATTTATTATTTAAATTATTCCCCAATAATCCCAGAATGCGCAGTTTTAATTTGCCTGCTTCTAGGTTAAAAATGTCTGTATTGTTATTGGTAAAACGAAAAGTAATTTCAGAAAATGCCATCGCCACTCTGATAAATTCATCAATCACATGACGCGTTTCGGTAGTAGTCGTTTTTAAAAAATTACGACGTGCCGGCACATTGAAAAATAAATTTTTAACCGCAAGACTGGTTCCTACATTGGCCTGACAAGGTTCTTGACTCGTTACGGTGCTGTTTTCAATGAATATACAAGTGCCTACTTCATCTGCTTGCGTTCGCGTTTTTAATTCAACTTTTGCAACCGCTGCGATAGATGCCAAGGCCTCTCCTCTAAAACCCATCGTCCTGATTGAAAATAAATCGTCAATCGATTTAATTTTTGAAGTGGCATGTCGTTCAAAACACAATCGAGCATCCGTCGGACTCATGCCTTTTCCATTGTCATTCACTTGAATGAGTTCTTTACCCGCATCTTTAATAATTAAATGGATAGCGGTTGCACCTGCATCAATGGCATTTTCAAGCATTTCCTTTACAGCACTTGCAGGACGCTGAATAACCTCCCCCGCTGCAATTTGATTGGCAATATTATCGGACAATAACTGAATGATATCAGGCATGTTGCGAAGATATGTTTAATTGCAGAATAGACAAATTCTTTACAAATAGAAATTGATTTCTGCAGAATATTGGGGCCTTGCATTACAAAAAAATAAACCCACTTTTCGACACGATATTTTTTGTTATATTTGATAAAATAAGATAAAAAAATGAGGGCTTATTTATTGATTTTATTGTTTTTCGTCAGTTGCCAAAAAAGCATTGATCCTCAATTTGAAGAAAGCAATTTCCCTATTGAGGTAGAAAAAATTATCATCAATAAATGCGCAACCACTGGTTGTCACAACGACAAAAGTTTTCAAAATGCTGCCAATTTAAATTTACGTACATGGTCTAAAATGTTGCAAGGTGGCGTTGGAGGATCGGTTGTTATTCCTTATTTTTTGGATCAAAGTTCATTGTTTCAATTTGTAAATACCTATTCTAATTTAGGATTGATTGCCACTCCAACCATGCCCCTAAATGCCCCAATTTTATCAAAGGAAGAAGTTTTAATCATTAAAAATTGGATAGAAAATGGTTGTAGAAATAAATCAAATGAATTGCCTTTTCAACAAAATTACGCGAACCGTAAAAAAGGATACATTTGTAATCAAGGTTGCGACTTGGTAAGTGTTATTGATGTTGAAACCAATTTAGTCATCCGATATGTAAAAGTAGGTCATGATCCTAATGCAATCGAACTCCCTCATGCAATTAAAACCTCTAAAGATGGGAAATATTGGTACGTGTGTTTTAATGCGGGCAGTTATTTTC
>Ga0114980_10000947_pt1 | contig 20617 bp, 18 predicted proteins | sample S_140806_EF_Meta_FD_87018 | JGI IMG/M metagenome (GOLD analysis project Ga0114980, IMG submission 87018) | Freshwater microbial communities from Lake Simoncouche, Canada to study carbon cycling - S_140806_EF_MetaG | ecosystem: Environmental > Aquatic > Freshwater > Lake | place: Lake...
CATCTCCTGAAGAAATCCGGCATGCCCGGTGGCGTGAAATCCAACCACGCACTCGCCTTTGCCCTCATCGCTAGCCTTTTGACCTCGTGCAAAGATGAGGCCGCCAAGCCGCAGGCCGCCGTGTCGGCACCCGCCGCCGAAAAACCAGTCGCTGCACCTGCGCCAGCCCCAGCCGCCGCTCCTTTGCCCGCCAAGGACGAGCCAAAAAAGATCTTCTGGACGCCTGAGATGATGCACACCGAGGTGAAGTATCACAATCAAGGCTATGAGGGGAACGGCGAGTTCAACATCCAGGAGGGCAAAGTCATGGCCCTGAGCCTCCGCGGAGCCAAAATCACCAACGTGAAGTTTTTGCAGCACATCGAGCCTCTCGCCCTCGACCTCAGCGACACACCGATCACCGATTTGAGGCCGCTTCAGGGTAAAAAGCTCGTCGAACTCTACCTTGAAAACACCCAGGTGCAGGACCTCTCGCCTATTCGTGGCATGCCGCTGGAAAAGCTCTACCTCAGCCGCACCCCCGTGCGTGATCTCAGCGCCCTCGAAGGCATGCCGCTCGTTGAGCTCAATGCCGTCGAGTGCCCCATCGGCGATATCACCGGCATCGCCAAGAGCCCCATCCAGATGCTCTGGCTCACCGGTTGCCCGGTGGAAGACATCTCCGCGCTGAAGACCGTGCCGCTTGTCAGCGTCACGCTGCATCGCACCAAGGTAAAGAACCTCGCGCCACTCACTGGCACGGCGTTGCAACGACTCCATATCGCCGAGACGCCGGTCACGGATCTGTCACCGTTGAAGGGCATGCAGCTCACGCGTCTTGTTTTCACGCCCGCCAACATCACCGTAGGCATCGAAGTGGCACGCGAACTGCCTTTGAATGAAATCGGCACCCGTTTCGACGAAGGCAGCAAGGATTTGCAGCCGCCCGCCGCATTTTGGCCTGCTTACGATGCTGCCGCGCGTGGCACCACAAAATGAACCAGTTTTCGCTTGTCGGCGATCCCCTCGTCCTGACAGAATCACCCCAGAAATGAAAGAATTCGCCTATATCCATGACTCTAAGCAGGGATCCCCTGTGAAGACGGTGCCCGCCCTGGCCAGCTTTAACGAGGAGCAGCTCGATGAGGTCCTCCATTCCTCCAGCCTCCTTCAGTGCGAGCCAGGAGATGTCATCATCAAAGAAGGCAGTATCGACTCCCGCATCTACATCCTGCTCAGTGGCGAGCTCGAAGTCCGCGTCGGCGATAAACGCGTCGCCGCCATTGCTCGCTCCGGCGAGGTCTTTGGAGAGCTCGCCCTCGTCAATCAGGACAAGCGCCTCGCCTCCGTCATCGCCTCAACCAAGGCCGTGTGCCTCGCCGTGGACCAGAAATTCCTCCAGGACATTCATCCTCGTGAGGAAGACCCTGATTTCCACGCCTCGCTCTACGAATTCGTCGCGCGTCTCGTCGTGCGGAAGCTCGAAGCCACCTCACGCCGCCTCGCTGAGGTCGAAAAAGAGCTGCGCCTTCTCCGCGAAGCCGCTGCTGGCGAGGTGAAGTCCGCCGCGCCCGTCATTCCACGCACTCACAAGGTCAAAGTCCGCGTGACGACAGCTCGGAAAGCCGTGCGCCGCCGCTGAGACGGACTCACTTCCAACCGCCTCCGAGTGCCTTCAGCATCGCCACGCTCGCCACGAGGCGCTGGCCGTCGATTTGGGCGGCGAGTAATTTGGCATTCAAAACCGTGCGGTTCGCATCCACGACCTCAAAATAGCTCGCGAGACCTTTTTGATAGCGCAGCTCGGCGAGGCGCTGCGTCTCCTGCGCCGCCGCGATGGCCGCATTCAGTGCGGCGGACTGCCGTGCATAGCCCTGGGCATCCAGCATGCTGTCCTCCACCTCACGGATCGCGGTCAGGATACTCTGGCGATACGCTGCCAGCGTCTCCTCATAGCGTGCCTTGCTCGCCGCGAGATTCGCCTTGAGCCTGCCGCCTTGAAACATGGGAAGCGTCATGCTCGGGCCGATGGTGAGCGTGCGGCTTTTCGCATCGAGAAAGTCCACCGTGCCGATGCTCTCCAGGCCGCCCGTGCCGCCGATCTTGAACGAGGGGAAAAACGAGGCCTGCGCCACGCCGATTTGCGCATTCGCCTCACGCATCTTTTGCTCGGCGGCGCGGATGTCTGGACGCCGCTGCAGCAGTGTGGAAGGCATGCCACCTGGCACACGCGGCGGCGAGGGCAAAGCCGCGCTGCGGGCGATGCGGAAGGTGCTCGGAATCTGCCCGCACACGACCGCGAGGGCATTCTCCGCATTGCCACGCTGCCTTTCGAGCGAGGCCAAATCATTTCGAGCCAGTTCCAGCTCCGTGCGGGCACGCGAGACATCCATTTCATTCGCCAGCCCGCCTTTGAAGCGGGATTCTTGAAGCTTCATTGCCTCCTGTCGCCATTCGAGCGTCTCATTCACCACCGCGATCTGCTTTTCCAAGGAGTGCGCGAGGAAGTACAGCCGCGCCACCTCCGCCGCCAGACTCAGCCGCTGCGCCGCCAGCATCTCTGCGGCGGCGGCTTCACTCGCCTTGGCACCTTCCACGCCGCGTCTCACACGTCCCCAAAGATCAATCTCCCAGCCCATCTCGAAGAGGTTCTGAAAACGCCGCCGCTGGATCGAGGGCAGCGCGATGCCTGCGGGCAAATTGGCACCAAAGGAAGTCTGCGAGAGCCGCTCGTAGTTCATCCCGTTGTTCATGCTCAACTGCGGAAACCAATCCGCCTGCTGCACGCCAATGAGCGCCCGCGCCGTCTCCACGCGTGCCAGCGCACCCCGCAGCTCCTGATTGCCCGCGAGCGATTGCTCCACGAGGCGATTCAATTCGCTCGATCCATACAGCCGCCACCATTCACCTGGCATCGGCAGATCGCTCACGCTGGCCGATTTGCCAGCTTTCCACTTCGCAGGCATCACAAGGTCCGGCAGAGCAAAATTTGGCCCCACCGTGCAGGAGGCAAGCACCAACGGAACAACAAGCCAGAGAGCAAACGAGAATTTCATCGTCCCCATTGCTACAATGGAATCGCCACTGCGCCAGATGGGAAACGAGTGAATTACCCGGCACCATGCGTTGATAGCCGTCACCATGAAGTTCCTCCTCGTTGCCGCCACTCTCCTCCTCGCCGTTTCCTGCCTCGCTCAGGAAATGAAGCGCAGCATCCCCTATGTCGAAAACGGTCACGCCAGGCATGTGCTGGATATTTACACGCCAGCGAACGCGAAGAACCTGCCGGTGGTGTTCTGGATTCACGGCGGCGGCTGGCAGACGGGGGACAAGGCGAACGTGCAGGAGAAGCCCGCATGGTTCACGAAGAAGCGTTTTGTGTTTGTGGCGATCAATCATCGCCTGCTGCCGGAGGTGACGATGGATGTGCTCGTGCGTGATGTGGCGAAGGCCTTTGGCTGGATGCATCAGCACATCGCCGAGCATGGCGGCGATCCAAAGCGGGTGCTCGTGGGCGGCCATTCCTCCGGCGCACAACTGGCGACGCTCATCTGCACAGATGACCGCTATTTGAAGGCGGAAGGCGTTTCCTTCACCTCGCTCATCGGCTGCGTGCCGGTGGATGGTGATACCTACGATATCCCGGCGATCATCGAGACGGCGGAAACGCGTCGTCGGGTGCATCACGAGCCTCAGGCGAAGTTTGGGCACCGGGAGAAGTTCGGCAACGAACCGGCGAAGCACCTCGAGTTCTCGGCTGTGACGCATGTGGCGAAGGGGAAGGGGATTCCGCCCTTCCTCATCGTGCATGTGGCGGATCACCCGGATAATTCAGCTCAGGCACGACGACTCGCAGCAGTGCTCAAGGAAGCTGAGATCCCCACGACGGTCTTTGGTGGCAAGGAAACGAATCACTCGAAGATCAACGCCTTCATCGGCACCGATGGCGATGCGACGACGAAGGCGCTGGAGGAATTCGTCACGAAGGTGGTGAAGTAAGCGTGAAGGTCACGGCGTGATGCGTGCGCCGGCCTTTTTGAGTTCCTCGACGAGCTTTTTGGCGTTTTCGTCGAGGGGATTTCCTGTGAGATCGATCTGGCAGTAGGGAGCCCACTCGCGGGCACCCTCGTTGTCCTTCTTCCACATGCGGTGCAGCGGCGTGAGATCGGTGATCTTGTTGTTTTCGAGAAAGACGAATTGGAGATCGGTCAGCGGCTCCAGCGGGCTGAGATCGGCGATGGCATTGCCTTTGAGGGAGAGCATGGAGAGCCATTTGAGGCCACCGATGCCTGTGATGCTGCTGATCTGATTGCCTTCGAGATAGAGGGTCCAGACTTTGGGCAGCTTGAAGAGCGGGGAGGCGTCTTTGATCTGGTTTCCGGCGAGGTAGAGGCTGGTCAGAGACGAGACGCCGCCGAGCGCCGAGACATCGGTGACCTTGTTGCGGGTGAGGGCGATGTATTGGAGGGCTTTGCAAGTGGCGAGCAGTGTGATGTCGGCGACCTGGTTATCCGCGAGGTCGATGAACTGGAGGCGCTCCAGGCCTTTCAAAGCGGCTACACTGGCGATCTGGTTTTCCGGCAAAGTCAGCGAAGCAAGCGCGGTGCATTTATCGAGGCCGGTTAGGTCTTTGATGCCAGCTTTGCGTGCCTCGATGATGGCCACGGTGGACACGTCTTCGATGGTGAGAGGCTCCTGGTTGTCACGCTTGGCAAAGACCTGACGGCGAACCGCGGCTTCGAGGGCTTTGTCGGGAAAACTCGCGAGCGGCTTCGGGGGTGGTGGTGGCGTGGCGGGCTTGGTTTCGACTTTGGCAGCTGGTTTCGGAGCGGGAGCTGCAGGTTTGGGCGCGGGCTTCGCGGGTGCGGGTGGTGTGACGGGCTTTGCGGCAGGCTTTACTTCGACTTTGGCGGGAGCGGGAGGTGTAACGGCTGGCTTGGCCGCTGGTGCTGGTGTGGCGGCTTTCGGTACAGATGCCGACGCAGCAGGCTTCGGCGGCTCAGGCTTCTTTTCCTGGGCGACGAGGGCAGTGGACAGCGCGGCGAGGACGAGGAGTGGGAAGGAGATTTTCATGAAGGAGATTGTTCCGGCCCCTCTAATACGCGGATGGCGGGTTGCATGTTGAGGAAAAATCGGCTCTGTCGGCGGCCATGGTCAATGTCATTGTCATTCTCGAAATCGATCCGCAGCGTGTGGATGAATTCCTCTCTCTCGCCCTCGAAAACGCCGCTGCCTCCCGCCAGGAGCCAGGCTGCCTGCGCTTCGAGGTGAGCCGTGATGCCACGAATCCTTATCTTTTCTCCCTCAGCGAAAGCTACCGCGATCAGGCCGCCATGGATGCCCACTACACCACGCCTCATGTGGCCAAGTGGCGTGCGAACTCCCCCGGTATCGTGCTAAACCGCTGGGCCGCCAAAGGCCCGGTGATCGGCTAGCTACGTATCTTTTTTCGCATGAAAACCTCCTTCCTCCGCTTCGCCGCCAGCCTAGCGCTTACCGTCCTGCTCACCTCCTGCCCGGAGACCTATGTGGCAGACGATTTTGGTTCCGCACCCGTGAAGCTCAAAACCGCCGACTGGGAAGGCTACTGGCATCCTGCGGATGATGCGGATGAAGTCTTCACCTTCCGCGTTCGCGATGCCGAAAAAGGCCTGCTCGAACTCCAGGAAGCCACGCCGAAAGACAAAACCAAGAAGCCTGAGGTGTTCACCTTCGCCCTGCGTGAGACGGGCACGAGGACCGACTCGAAACTCCTCTTCGCCATCTTCAAAGATACCGCGAAAACCGAATACGGCACCCTTCACCTCCTCCGTCGTTTCGACTACAAAGTCTTCCTCCTCTGGGCCATCAATCAAGACGCCGTCACCGCCGCCCTGAAGTCCGGCGAACTCCAAGGCACCTCCAAACCTGACAAAGACGGCCCGCACCACACCCTCGCCAGCGATCCCGCGAACTACCCCAAGCTGCTCGATCCGAAATTCTGGAAATGGACCGAACCGACCGTGATGATGAGACGCAAATGACCTAGATGACATCCTTCCATGGACGGTAAACTCCAAGTCCTCCAAGGCGACATCACGAAGCTCGATGTCGATGCCATCGTGAATGCGGCGAACACCTCGCTGATGGGTGGTGGCGGCGTGGATGGGGCGATTCATCGGGCTGCCGGACTGGAACTGGTCGCGGAATGCATGACGCTGAACGGCTGCCGCACGGGCGAGGCGAAAATTACCCAGGGCTATCGCCTGAAGGCGCGGCATGTCATTCACACCGTGGGGCCGGTCTGGCATGGCGGCGGGAATGGAGAGCCGGAGCTGCTGAGGGCTTGTTACCAAAACTCGCTGGCGCTGGCCGCGAAGCATGGCCTGCAAAGCATCGCCTTCCCGTGCATTTCGACGGGCGTGTATCTCTTCCCGGCTGATCAGGCGGCGGAGATCGCCGTGGAGGCGGTGAAAGCGTTTTTGCAGACGCCGTCAGCCCTTAAGACGGTGATCGTCTGCTGCTTCAGCGAGGCGGATCGGAAGAGGTATGAGAGTTTACTTTGTTAAAGTCACTCCACCGCGCTGACATCCAGCTTCACGAAGTCGAGGAGTTCCTCGCTGCTCATGTCGGTGAGGAGTTTTTCGGCGCCGGAGCCGTCGCCGATGAGGTCGTTGGCGAGGGCGAGTTTGTCTTCGATGAGGGAATCGATACGCTGCTCGATGGTGCCTTGGCAGACGAATTTGTGGACGATGACGTTCTTCTGCTGGCCGATGCGGAAGGCGCGGTCGGTGGCTTGGTTTTCGACGGCGGGGTTCCACCAGCGGTCGAAGTGGATGACGTGGCTGGCGGCGGTGAGGTTGAGCCCGGTGCCGCCGGCTTTGACGCTGATGACCATGAAGGGCGGGCCGCCGGGCTGTTGGAAGGCTTCGACGAGTTGGGGACGCTTCTTCACGCTGGTGCCGCCATGCAGGATGAGGCCTTCGCGACCGAAAACGGTGCTCAAGTAACGAGCGAGCGGATCGCAGGTCTCGGCGAACTGGGTGAAGATGAGGGCGCGTTCGCGTTTCTCGGCCAACTCGGTGCAGATCTCGGCGAGGCGGGCGAATTTGCCGCTATCGGCGGGAGCCCAGGCACCATCGCCATTCCAGTGGCTGGGGTGGTTGCAGACTTGCTTGAACTTCAGCAGGAAGCCGAGCACGAGGCCCTGACGCTTGATGGGCTCCATCTCTTTGTCGGCGAGCATCTTGGCGAGTTGATCGACGAGCTTCGCGTAGATCGTGGCCTGGCGTTTGGTGAGGCCGCAGAAGGCTTTAAGCTCAATTTTATCCGGCAGATCGGTGATGATGCGGCGATCCGTCTTCATGCGGCGCAGGATGTAGGGCTTCACGAGCCGGCGCAGCGGTGCGAAGCCTTCGCTGGATTTCGCGCAGCGTTTCACGGCCTCGGCAAAGGCCGTGCTGCCGCCGAGCAGGCCGGGATTGAGGAAGTCGAAGAGGCTCCAAAGATCGCCGGTTCGGTTCTCCACAGGCGTTCCGGTCAAAGCGATGCGTGTAGGAGCTTGCAGGCGCTTCACGGCCTTTGCTGAGCTGCTACCGCTGTTTTTGATGGCCTGAGCTTCATCGAGGATGACGAGGCTCCAGGGATGAATCTGCCAGGACTCCGTGCGCTGGAGAAACTGGTAGGTCGTGAGCATCACATCGTAGCCACGTACAGCCTCGGCAGGATGCTGAACGGCGAGATCGAGCTGCTCGCGGGAGGTCTGGGAAGGATGCGCGATGAAGAGTCGCAAATCGGGCGCGAACTTGGCGACCTCGGCCTTCCAGTTTCCAACGAGGGAGGCGGGCACAACAAGCAAGGCGGGCGCGTGAGCGTTTTGGAGTGCTCCAGCCCTCTGGAGCTTTTCGGAGTCCTGGGGACGTTCGAAAGCGCCGGAGGACCGGCGCACTCCAGGACGCTGTCGCGAGTTGTGGTGGTCCAACAACAAAGCAATCACCTGAATCGTCTTCCCGAGGCCCATGTCATCGGCGAGGCAGGCACCGAGGCCGAGCTGCGTCATGAACTTCAACCACGCGAAACCTTGTCGCTGATACGGGCGCAGCGTGGCACGCAGATTTTCGGGTGGTGGAGCTTCGGAGGGCTGGGTGAGCTTTTCGAGCACTTCGGCGAGCTGCTTGCCCGCGATGACATCGCTCCACTCGCTCACGGTTTCGAGCTGCTCGGCCTCAGCGGCGGTTTTGGCCTCGCCAAAGCCCGCGAGGAGCCGCATGCCATCAAGGAAGCCGATGCCGCCCTCACCGGTGGCGTTTTGCACGCGTCGCCAATGCTCCATCACTTGGTGGAGTCGCTCGCCATTCACCTCGACCCATTTGCCGCGCAGCGAAACGAGGCCGGTATCGGCGCTGAGGAGCTTTTCGAGTTCGGCAGGAGTGAGCGGCTCGCCATCGAGGCTTTGCTCGATTTTGAAGCTCAGCAACGTGCCCGCATGAAGCGAGGTCTTCTTCGGCGCATCAATGGTGACGGCGACCGTGGGCCGCGTGGTCTTGCCGGCTTTCCACCAGTCCGGCAGCTTCATGATGATGCCGCTTTCCTGAAACACGGCGGTCTCACGCAGCACGCGATACGCCTCCTGAGGCGACATCGCCATCGGTTGGAAGAGCCGCTTCGACTCCAGCCATTCGCGGAGGAGCTTGGATTTGTCTGCGGCGAGCCTCACCGGCTCCAGCAGCGCATTGAGCGCCGTTTGATCCTTCTGCCCGGCATAAAGCTGAAGCGCCCGCGCCAGTGGCAAATGCTGCGGCTGACCGGTGGCACTGAGTTTCTCGGTAAACGTCGCCAGAAACGCAAAAGGCCGCTGCGTGTCCGTCTTGTTCTCCGCGAGGTGAAAGCTCACGCGCCCGACGACATGCCACGCCGGGCATTCCTCTCGCAGCCACGCCTCGACACCCTGCGTGGCGATTTGCGCGATGTGTGCCGCGAGATCGAGCCACCAGCGCTCCAGCACTTCCGCCGTGACATGCTCCGCTCCGATGAAAGGTGGCATGGTGGCGAGGAAGGCCGTGCGTTCCTCCAGTGAAGGCACCGGAAGCTGCTCGGTGCTTTTTGTCTGGCAAAGCCGTGTGAAAAGCCGCTGCGCCCACTCCCGCAGCCATCGAAACGGCGGCTCCAGCTCCGCCTCGTGCAGCTCGGCGGCCAGCAGCCGCAGCAGGGGCACCGCCCCATCACACGCACTCATCTTTCGCTCCACCGACGACTCCGCCGCGCCTTCCAGCGTGAGGATTCCTTCGGGAGTGATGACGGGGGTGAGCATGAGACCGACAGCTAGAGTGGCGTTTTGAGCCCCTCGGCACGCGCCAGCTCGGCCTGCGGCTCATCAAATGTCAGCAGAACATTGCAGCGCATGTCGAGGGCGCTGGCGACGTGCAGGATGTCCATCGCTCCATAGCTTTTGATTTTGTTGTGATGCAGGCTGAGCCGACGCGCAGCTGGGTATAGCCTGCGCACGGGCACTTCCCAGAGCTCGATGAAGCCTTCGAGCTGGGCACGCTTGAGGTTTTCGAGGGTCTTGAATGTCTTCTCCTCAGTCAGCCGTTGGGACACGCGCATGCGAAGGATGGTATTTTCGGCCTCAAACAAGGCCAGACGCGAAGTGAATACCGTGTGGCTATTCCGGCGGAACCACGACCGCGCCAGGGGTGTGTGCTCATCATCCGCGCAAGAGGAGACGATGAAGCTGGCGTCGGCGAAATGTCTCATGTTTCCCGTCGGAGTTGAATCAGGTAATCCACCGCGCCTGACTTGGGGCCGCCTTCCCATTGGCCTTGAACGTCGTCAAAGAACACCTCCAGCCGCTTTCTACGCTCCGCTAGAGGCAGTTCGCGGAAGCGCTGCGCCGCGCTTTTGCGTTTCGGGGCCTTGTCAGCAGGTTTGGCGGCCTTGGAACGTGGATTTGACGTCTTGAGCATGCCTGACGATGCCATGCGGCCTGCTAGGTTGCAATGCTCATCCCCGTGAAGGCTGAATTTTGAAAATTTCCGAAGCCTCTCACCGCCGCGTCACATAAAAAACACCGTCACGGCCCTTTCCAAGGCCGATTGCCCTGCTAGCGTGCCGGTTCGCTCGTGACGGATTTGTCGCGGGCGTGAACCACGCTGCATGCCCAACCTGACCGAATCCATTCCCACGCTGCTTTTGCAGTTCGACTCACGCCTGCGCCAGGAGGCGGAGCGGCTCGTCGATGATGATGCGGTGAAAGGCATCGACCTCCTCGAAGACGAAATGATGGCGGAGGTGAAGCTGGACAAGCAGGGGGCGAACGTGCGCTGGCTGCAAACGCCGCGTGGCTGGCTGGGTGAGTGCGATGTGGGTGACAAGGCGCTGGATGATCTGGCGCTGTGCGCCTCGCTCGTGGCGGTGCAGCGCCGTGAGGCACGTGGCACGCTGCCAGCTCCGCATGCGGCGGAGGAAGACTTTGAAGACTTCATCACCGAGAAGCTCGGACGCCCGCTCACCACGGATGAGGAGAACTACCTCGCGAAGGTGGAGAAGCGCTATGAGCGCGTCACGCTGACGGGCAAGATTTTCGACCAGGACATGGTGCGCTTGCAAGCGAAGTGGCAGATCAAGACCACGGAGCCGATCACCCTGTGGCCGGAGCAGCCAAAGACGCTGCGGCAGTTTTGGAATTTCATCGCCGTAGCGCTGGCGGATAAGGGGCTCGTCGTGCCGGCTTTCTTGCGCGGCATCGCGGATGTGGAGGGCACGCGGGATTCGCTGAAGGACTGGCGTCATGAGAGCACGGTGCCGCAGTGGCGGGCACGTATCCGGCAGTTCAACGAATCCCGCATCGCGAAGATGCCGCCGCGCATCCGCTCGCTGGAGTTTCGCTTGATGGTGAATGTGCATGAGGCACGCCTTCAGGTGCGTGATCTGGGCAAAGAGGAGTCCGAATTTGCGAATGTGCATCCGCTGGAGGTGGATCGCTATGGGAAGCAATTGCGCGAGGGACTGATCAGCACCTCGGCAGCCTCCGAGCTGTTGCTGCATGCCTGCATGAGCCAGAGCGAGGGCGGAGCGGCAGGGCCTTTCCGCCTGGAGGGCGAGGCGCATGGAGCCTGGCTCGCTGGATTGTTTCAAAAGGTGGCGATGCAAGAGCTGATCCTCACGCGTGACGAGGTGCCCTTTGAGCGCATCGAGGAGTCGCTACTGTGGGCCAGCCGCGAGAGTGATGATGGCCGCCAGCTCCTGCTGAGGCTCGTCACCGCCGCCGGGGAGACCGCGCCGCTGCCGCTGCGCATCCTGCGGGGTGTGGATACGCTCTATCTTTCCGCCGATCACGTCTTCAATGGCCCGCCGTGGCTGGGAGATGAGTCTTTGATCGAAAATGAGATCACGATGCCCATCGATGCCATCGCATCGCCCGAGGGCATCACCTTCCTCAGCGGCCTGGAGGTGCCTGTGCCGCCGGGAATTGCCTCACGCGTCAAGCATGAGGCCTTGCGCGTCAAAATCACCGCCGCGTGCAAGGCCCGTTCCCCCTTAGGCGGTGGCACGGAGTATGCCACCTTCAAGCTCGAAGCCATCGGTGCCGATGCACGAGCCCGTGAGGTGCTCACTCCGCGTGGTTGGTCGCCCCTCGTCCGCGATGTCGAGGAGGGCGAAGAGATCGTCGTGCGTGATCGCGATGCGCTGCGCATCGCGGAACGCATCGTGCAGGAGGGCCGCTTCGCGTGGGACTTCGAATCCAGCAGCTTCCGCCATCGCATGGCAAAGGATTTCCCGGAGTGGTTTCATCAGTGGGGCACCACGCTGCCTGAAAACATCGAACTCGATGCCGATGAGCAGCTCATCACCATCCTGGCCGATCCGCTCATCGCCCGCGTGCGCCTTGAGGCGAAGCAAGGCGGTGATATCGACTGGCTGGACCTGCGCATCGTTTTCGACATCGAAGGTGCGGACCTGAAGCCCGCCGACATCCGCCGTCTCCTCGCGGCAAAAGGCGAGCACGTCCGCCTTGCCGATGGTTCTTGGCGTCGCGTGAAGCTGGAACTCAGCGATGAGCAGATCGCCATGCTCGACAGCCTCGGCATTGATTTGGAGGCCGAGGGCAGTGACACGCATCGCCTGCACTGGCGGCAGCTCGCGCAGGAAAAAGCCGTGGAGATCGTCAATCCCAAGGCCTGGGAAAAAATCGTCCAGCGCATGGAGGAGGCCAAGCTCAACGCCAATCCGCCCGTGCCGCCCGAGCTCACCGTCACGCTGCGTCCCTATCAGGTGGAGGGTTATCAATTCCTCACCTACCTCACGCTGAACCGCTTTGGCGGCATCCTCGCCGATGACATGGGTCTCGGTAAGACGCTGCAAGCCATCGCCTGGGTGCTGTGGCTCAAATCTCGCAAGCCCGAAGGCGGCCCGCATCTGCCGATCCTCGTCGTGTGCCCGAAATCCGTGCTCGATGTGTGGGCGCTGGAGTTCAAAAAAGGTGCTCCGCATCTTCGCGTGCTCGTTTTGCATGATCGCGACCTTTTCGACCTCAAAGTCGTGCAGGAGCAGATCGATGTGCTGGTGCTCAATTACGCCCAGCTCCGTAGTTTCGGCGAGGAACTGGCCCTCATCCGCTTCCTGGCCTGCATCCTCGATGAAGGTCAGCACATCAAAAATCCCGACTCACAGACCGCCCGCAGCGCCCGCGGCCTCCGTGCGGATAACCGCCTCGTTTTGAGTGGTACACCGCTCGAAAACCGCCTGCTCGATCTGTGGAGCCTGATGACCTTCGCCACGCCCGGTGCACTCGGAGATCGCAATTACTTCCACCGCAACTTCGACCGCCGCAAAGACACCAAAGCCAGCGAACGCCTCGCCGCACGCCTGCGGCCGTTTTTGCTCCGCCGCACGAAATCGCAGGTCGCCCGCGATTTGCCCTCACGCACTGAAGAGACGCTCATCAGCGAGATGAGCGGTCGCCAGGCCGAGCTGTACAAGGAAGAACTTGCCCGCGCCCAGATGCTCGTGCTCAGCAGCAGCGGCTTCGACATGGTGAATAAGCGCCGCTTTGCCCTTTTGCAGGCTTTGACGCGACTCCGCCAGATCTGCTGCCATCCCAGCCTCGTCGATAAGACCGCCGAGAACGAGGAAAGCGCCAAGCTCACTGCCACGCTCGAGCGCATCGAAGAACTTCATGCCGAAGGCCACAAGGTGCTGCTCTTCAGCCAGTTCGTCAGCATGCTGAAAATCATCCGCACGAAGCTGGAGGAAATGAAACTGCCCTTCCATTGGCTCACGGGTGCCAGCACCGATCGTGCGGGCATCGTGAAGGCCTTCCAAGAAGACGACAAGGCCAGCGTCTTCCTGCTGAGCCTCAAAGCCGGCGGCAGCGGTCTGAACCTCACCGCCGCCAGCTACGTCATCCTTTACGATCCGTGGTGGAATCCCGCCGTCGAAAACCAGGCCATCGACCGAGCCCACCGCATCGGCCAGACGCAACCCGTCATCGCCTACCGCATGCTCACCCGCAGCACCATCGAGGAAAAGATCATGACCCTTCAGCAGAAGAAGAACCTCATGATCAGCAACGTCCTCGGCGAAGGCGGCTTCACGAACCTGCTACAGAAGGAAGACTTCGAGTTCCTCTTCGATATTGAGGCGCAGAGGGTGTGAAGAAGAAATGACGAATGACGAAAACCGAATGACGAATGCCTCCGGCGCGGTTTTCGATAGAATCGGGCATCCTGAGTCGTGACGAGGCAGTCGAAAGCTGCGAGGCATGCTCGTAGGCTTGTTCGCCAGCACGAGAACGCCGCAACGCATTTTGGCAAATGCGCCTACACCGTACGGTGCCCGCTTTGCCGGTGCCAAATGCTCTTCGACTGCATCGTTACGGCTGAGCCAAGTGGACCGCCTCCCGGTCAGCATTTACCTTGTGCTCGTAGCGCCAAACGAGGTGGGAGATGACGAACATGGCGGCCATGAGCAGGAGGAACATGCCGATGAGCTCCAGGCTGAAGAGGTTTTTGATGAGCTGGAAGATGTTGCCGGCAAAGCTGCCGCCGCCGCCCGCGATGAGCACCTGGAGGCCGGACTCGCAAAAGGGCTGGGAGAAGTCGATCACCTCCTCGCGCTTCGAAGTGACGCTGATGGCACCCACGCCGACATCGGCGGTCTTGTTCTTCACCGCGTCGATGATCTCCTAGGCGGAGTTCACCACCTGGATTTCGTATTCATGGCCTGTCTCACGGGAGAGCTGGTCCCAAAGTTCCGTCGCGAAGCCGACGCGGCGGCCATCCTTGTCGAAGGAGAAGGGTTCGAGGTTTCGCGTGGCGACGCGGAGCTTGGCGGCTGGAGACTGCGCGATGGCATCCGCAAGGGGGACGAGTGTGGCGAGGAGCAAGAAAAGGGGGCGCATGGGTTTTCGAGTCAGCCCGTGCTTTTGGCAGCGTCAATTCGTTGATGCACAAAGCATTTCGTGCTTTCAAATGACCATCTGTGTTCATGACCGACCCGTCTCTCAATCCGATCCAGCAGGACATGGAGAAGCTCCAATCGCTTCTCCACGATTCGCTTTCTCCGCATCTCGCTGCGGGGCAGAAGGACATGCGCATCCTGAATCTGGCCTGCGGACGCTGCGACGAGGCGGAGACGCTCATCCAGTTAGGCTCCGACCTCACCCAAGGCGGCGCGGTGGAGATGGTGGGTGCAGACATCCGCATTCGCGAGATCCGCCAGGCTCGCGAGACGCATGGTCATCTCCCGGCGGAGTTCCTGATCGAGGACGCCACGAAGATCGATCAGCACAAGGAACTGGGGGATGACTTCAACATGGTCTTCATGCGCCATCAGAACTTCTGGCACGGCCAGGAGCTGTGGAAGAAAATCTTTGATCAAGGCATCGCGAAACTGCGACCGGACGGCATGCTGGTGATCACGAGCTATTTCGATGTGGAGCACCGCCTGGCGCTGCGGGCGCTGGAAGCGCTGGGCATGGAAGTGGTGAGCAACCGGCGAAACAAGGCCAGCCGTGCCCTCAAAGACGCCCCTGGCAAATCCGTCGATCGCTGGGTGGCCGTGTTCAGGCAGCGCAGGGGTTAGGTATCAGGTTTATCCGGCATGGTAAAGGTGCCGGTGATGCGTCCTGCACGGGCTTCTTGCGTGGGGTGAGCTAGCGCGGCAGCCGGAGGACGGAAAGCCACGCGGGCACGGCTGGAAAGCAGGTGGCTTAGGGAGGCCATGGCCATCTCGATCTCGTTGCGCACGTTGCGAGCCTCCAATGGTTCAGGCGGGAGATCGGCGAGGCGCTTGTGGCAGTCCTGCATACGCAGGAGCCATTCTTCGAGAGCGGCGAGGCGGTTTTCGAGTTCGTCGATCTTTTGCTGCGTTTCGGCGGCCTGAGCCGCGAGGGCTTACTGGCGTTCCGTGTGCTTCGTTTCGAGTTCAGTGGCTTCCTTCGTGATCTCTTCGTGGCGCTGGCGCTGAGCCTGCTCGGCTTGCTGGAGGCTTTCGAGGCTGGCTTGCAGCTCGCTGGCTTGCGTGGTGAGAGACGCATGATTTTCGCAGGCTGCGTTTTCATGAGCGAGTGCCTCATCCCGAGCGGCCTCGCCGCTGGCGATCTGCTGCTTGAGGGCGGCCAGCGTGCTCTGACTGCTCAAACGGTCTCGTGGAGAGCGGCGAGGAGTTTGCCTTGCTTGGAATAGTCTTCACCAGCGGCGGCGTGTTGAGCCTGGAGGGTGGTTAGCTCGCCTCGGGTGGCATTGAGGGAGGTCAAAGCCACGCTCTGCTGCTCGCGGACGGTTTCGATGCTCTGCGTGGTTTCGGTGAGGTTTTGCGTGGCCGTGCGGTATTCGTCGATGAGCTGGCGGTGCTCAAGGCGGACGACCTCCATTTGCTGCTGGAGCGTGGCGTATCGTTTTCCTGCTCATGAGCAACGGCACGCAGGATGCCGAGCTGCTCCGCCGCCACGCGGTTCTTGGCCTGTGCCTCAGAGAGAGCGGCTTGATCAGCGGTGAGGTGTGCGCGGGCCGCCGTCGCTTCCGTGCGGCAGCGTGAAAGCTTTGCCTGCGTGTTGGTGACGGTTTGCGCGGTGGCTTGCTGCTGCTCAACGCTGCTGGCGATCTGGCGTGTGGCCACCTCCGCCGCGGTGGTGGAGCTTTGCAGGCGCTGTTCGGCCTCGATGAGCTTTTTGACCGCCGTGGCGATCTTCGCATCGAGCTCCTGCGCCTGCTGATAAAGGAGAGATTTTTCGATGACGGCCAAGTCATCCCGCTCGCTTTTTAAACGAGCGCTTAGCTCATCGAACTCAGCTCTTTTCGCCGCGAGCTGCTTCAAGGCCTGCATCCGCTGTGGGTGCATGGCCTCTGTGTCTGGCACCCGTGCGGCGCTAGCGGCTTGGCGGGCCAGCAGCGTCTCAGTGGCAAAGGGAACGTGCAGTTCCCGGCCGTTTCGAGGACATAGGTGTGCTCGGTCATGGTGAGGCGTGGGTCAGAAGGAGATACAAGAAAGGTTCACGAAGCTTAAACACCCATCTGGATGTCAGCAAGCTCCGGGCCGCTTTTGTCACGGTTCACGCCACGCAAGGGCCGTCTTTGCCAAGGTCATTGCCAAAAACCCAGGCAGGCGGTAAGATCACCGTCCCCTCTCTCCGAAAAAGCCCCTTTCCCGCCATGAACCGATTGTTTCTCGCCCTCCTGCTGGCCTTTGCAGGACTGCTGACCGCTCCGCGTAGCCATGCGCAGTCGCTCGGTGGTGCCTCAGACCTCCACTTCAACGGCTTTGTCATCTACAACGAAGCCGGTCGCCTCGAAAAGAGCGGCGAAATCGATCAAGCGCTCGCCAAATACAAAGAGGCGGCCTCGCTCTATGAAACCATCGAGAAAAATTATCCCACCTACGAGGTCGAGACGCGGATGAATCGGCAGCGCACGATCGCCACCGCCATCGTCCGGCTGGAAGGAAGTGTATCCAAAAACGCGGCCGCCTCGCAGGCCGCGATGGAACTCGAAAAAGCCCGCATCACCGCCCAAGCGCAGGCCAACGCCCAAGCCAATGTTCAAGCCATCATGCCTCAGGCACCGCAGAGCGGCCCTGTGCAGGACTCTGGCGAGATCCCCAGCCTGGATGGATTGCTGCGCACTTGGGAAAGCAAGATGCGCGGCAAGATGCTCCAGCTCGAAGCCGATAAAAAGAACCTCGAAATTGACCTCAATAAATGGGGCGAATGGCATGACTGGGCAGCTGGCGAGATGACCCGCGTGAGCAGCGAAAACGCCGCGCTTTCGAAAAAGGCCGTTGCTCTCGAACAGGCCATCCTCGGCATGCAAAACGAGGTCGAGGCAGGTCGTGCCGCCGCCGACCAGCTCGATGCCTTGAAGCAGCAGAAAGCCGCCGTGGAAGCGGAGATGGCCCAGAACGCCCGCCAGCTCGCTGCGGCCGAAAAAGCCGCCGCCGATGCCACCGCAAAACTCAAAACCACCAGCGATAGCTTTGCCGCCGTGAACCAGGAAAAGGCCAAGCTCGATGCCGAACGCGAAAAGCTCGTCAAAGAGCGCGATGAAGCTGTGAAAGGCCGCGAGGTGGCTATGAAGGAGCGTGACGCCGCCTCCGCCAAAACCCTTGGCCTCCAGGCTGAAGTGGAGGCTTTGAAGAAAAAATCCGCCAGCGGGGATATGAAGAAGCTCATCGCCGAAAACGAACGCCTTCAAAAAGAACTCACCGCCACGCAGAAGCAGGTGGAGACGCTCAAGGCCGATGTCACCCGCAAGGACGAAGAGATCACGAAGCTGCGTGGCGAGGTCACCACACTTCAGGGCCAGCTCACCGCCCTGCGCCAGGAAAGCGCCACCTATCAGACGCAGGTTGCCGATCTCACCCGCCAGATGAAGGAACTCAAAGAGATGCCCGCCGCTGCACCCAGCACCAGCGAGCCAAATGCCCTCATCACTCAGGAGAACGAAATGCTGCGCAGCATCATCATGCGCCAGCTTCGCCTGCAAAACCGCCAGCAGCAGGCCAAGGACCTCATCATCGCCCAGCTCTCGAAGATGGAGAACGCCTCCACGGATCTCTTGAAGCAGGTCGAGGAACTCAAAAACACCCGCATGACCCTCAGCCCCGATGAAGAAAAGCTCTTCAAAGATCCCGCCGCCAAGGAACTCATCGGCAGCAATGGCGTGCAGGCCACGCTCATCGCCGCCAGCGCCTCGCCATTGGCCACCGGCAGCATGCCCGCGCCCGGCACCATCACCACGCTGCTTCTCCGCGCCGGCGAGGCCTACAACAACCGCGAATTCGCCAGCGCCGCTAAAATTTACGAGGACGCCCTCCGCACCGAACCGAAGAACATGGACGCCCTCATCGGCCTCGGCATGACGCAGCAACGCGCCGGCAAATACGCCGAGTCCGAGGCCGCCCTGCAAAAGGCCCTCGCCTACGATGCCGACAACGCCAACGCCTCCTACGCCATGGCCGTCACCTACTTCAAGCAGGAGCGCTGGAAGGACAGCATGACCTTCTTTGAAAAGAGCCTCGATAAAAGTCCGCAGAACGCCAGCGCCCGTCATTACCTCGGCATCATCGCCACCAAGCTCAGCCTCATGGAGCGGGCTGAGCGTGAGTTCAAAACCGCCCTCGCCATCGATCCGAACCACGGTGAGGCCCACTTCAATCTCGCCGTCCTCTACGCCACCTGGGACCCGCCGCAGTGGGACAAGGCCCGCGAATCCTACGCCGCCGCCCTCAAGAAAGGCGTGAAGCCGGATCAAAGCCTCGAGCGCCTACTCGAAGGCGGAAAAAAGGTCTCGCAGAACTAAGCGAACGAGCTTGAGCCACGTTCCACCGGCACGCGCCCATGAAACCCCTCTGCCTCCTGCTTCTCACCACCGCTGCGGCCTCCGCCGTGGAGTTCAACAAGGACATCCAGCCCATTCTCGAAAAGAACTGCTACGAGTGTCACAGCGAAAAGACCGGCAAACGCAAAGCTGGCTTCGTCTTTGACGACCTCGAAACCTTCAAGCTCGACATCGCCGACAACGACGTGGCTCAAATCCGCCCCGGCAATCCCGATGGCAGCCACTTCCTCGAAGTCATCGTCAACGAGAGCCACGAGAAGCACATGCCGCCCAAGGACCAGCTCTCCAGCGACGACATCCGCAAGCTCACCGATTGGATCAAGGAAGGCGCCATCCTCCCCGGCATCAAACCCGCCGTCGCCTCCACCACGCCTGCCGCGCCAAAAAAATCCCTCCCGCCCATCATGAGCTGGACGAATCTCGAAGGCAAAACCATCCGTGCCGGCTTCGTCCGCCTTGATGGCGCGAACGTCGTCCTCCGCATGCCCGCCAACGGCCAGGAAGTCCCCTATCCCATCGCCAAGCTCGATGCCGAAAGCCAGAAGCAGGCTCAGGAAGCGGGAGCGCCGTGAGAGGCGATCCCGCTTCTCCCTTCAACAATCAGCAATGGGAGTTCTTCATTCTGCGGTTTCTGGCGCAGGGACGCTCGGAATGTCGATTGCTGATTGTTGAAGTTTCAAGCCAAGGCTTTTCGTAACTTCAAAGCTCTACCCCATGAAGCGTCTCCTCCTCAGCCTCCTTCTTGTCATTCCCGCCTTCGCCCAGCTCCCGCTGGAGTTGAAACCCGGCACTCGCATCGCCTTTATCGGCAATTCGCTCTTCGACCGCATGCGCGACGACGGCCAGTTCGAGGCCCTCATGCACCAACGCTTTGCCAACGAGAAGCTCGTCTTCCGCAACCTGAGCTGGTCCGCCGATGAAGTGTCCCTGCGCCCCCGCCCCGATGGCTTTGGCAGCCTCAACCAACACCTCACCGAGCATAAGGCCGACGTCATCCTCGCCGCCTTTGGCTTCAACGAGAGCTTCAAAGGCGAAAAGGGCCTCGCCGAGTTCGAGACGCTCCTCAAAGCCTTCCTCATCGAGCTGAAGGCCCACCGCTACAACGGCACCTCCGAGCCGAAAATCGTCCTCGTCAGCCCCATCGCCGCCGAAAAGCCCCACGAGCATCTCAATGCCCAGATCGAGAGGTACTCCGATGCGATGGCAAAGGTCGCTGCGGCCGAGAAAGTGGCCTTTGCGGACGTTCGTAGCACGGGTTTTCAACCCGTGACTGAACGAGTTGAAACCTCGTACTACACCACCAACGGCGTCCACCTCAACACCCAAGGCTACCGCCTCTTCTCCGAGCGCCTCTACAACCAGCTCACGCAAGAAACCCCGCCGAAGCTCAACGAAGCCGTCCGTGCCGCCGTCGTCGAAAAGGAGGACAAGTTCTTCCAGCACTACCGCCCGCTGAACTACTACTACATCAAAGGCGGCCGCATGGAGCCCTACGGCGTTGTGAATTTCCCCGGAGAGCTCAAGAAGCTCCTCCAGATGACCAAAGCACGAGATGAGGCCATTTGGGCATCCGTCAATCCAGTCAATCAGGTCAATCCGGTCCCCCCAGACGACTCCCGCACCGACCCACTCCCCGTCATCACCGGAGACCGCCCCATCAACGAATGGGTCTCTCCCGCCGATGAACTGAAAGCCTTCAAAATCGACCCGCGCTTCGAAGTCAGCCTCTTCGCCAGCGAAGAAGACTTTCCAGAACTCTTCGTGAAGCCCATCGCCATTCGATTCGATGGCGAAGGCCGCCTGTGGGTCAGCACGAGCACCAC
>Ga0114980_10000949_pt1 | contig 20606 bp, 11 predicted proteins | sample S_140806_EF_Meta_FD_87018 | JGI IMG/M metagenome (GOLD analysis project Ga0114980, IMG submission 87018) | Freshwater microbial communities from Lake Simoncouche, Canada to study carbon cycling - S_140806_EF_MetaG | ecosystem: Environmental > Aquatic > Freshwater > Lake | place: Lake...
ACGTGGAGTCACAGCGCTCTCAAAGACTATGAGGGCTGCGCCCGCCGATACCACGAGGTTAAAGTTCTTAAGAACTACACGTTCCAAGACACACAAGCCACGTTGTACGGCAAAGAATTCCACGACGCTGCTGAGCACTACATCAAAAGCGACAAGCCACTACCCACACACTTCGAGTTTCTTAAAGACACACTAGACGCCCTCAAGGCCAAGACCGGCAGGAAACTGTGCGAGTACGAGATGGGCGTTACCGAGGACTTACGTCCGTGTGACTTCAACGACGACAACCGATGGGTGCGTGGTATTGCTGACTTAATCATCATCGATGATGACAACCTGACCGCACGTGTGGTGGACTACAAGACAGGCAACAACAAGTATCCTGACAGGGATCAACTGACGTTGATGTCGCTCATGGTCTTCACGCACTTCCCACATATACGGCGTGTTACTTCGGCACTGCTGTTTGTTTTAAAGAACGACATGGTGAAGTCCGGTATGCTGGTGGGTGAAGCCCCCGATGCGTGGGCAGACTACCGCGAACGGGTTGCTCGTATCGAGAAGGCGCATGAGACGAATGTGTGGAACCCCAAGCCGACACCCCTATGCGGGTGGTGCTCGGTCAAGACTTGCGAGTACAACACTAAGAGGAACTAACATGCAGACAAACGGCAAGCGTGATTACAAACACGCCTACAAACTTCAAAAGAAAAACGGTGAGACCGAAGATCAACTTGAACGGCAGAAGGCCCGCAGGTTGTACGACAAAAAAGGTATTGACCGTGCAGGCAAAGACATCGACCACAAAGTGCCGCTACGTAAAGGCGGCAAGACTACTCCGGGCAACCTGAGACTGCGAAACAAATCAGCAAACCAAGGCGATAACAAATAATAAATGGAGAAAGCAGATGGAGATTGTTGATAACAAAGCCTTACTATTCCGAACGCGAAACCCACATAAATACAGCGTCATACCTAAACACAAAGTCACGCCATGCAACGGCGGCTATGAGGTTGCGGTGTTCTGGGGTTTGGATGAAGTGCGCGTGCTCAGAAACTTAGGGGTCAAGAACGCACCATCCCCCATCATTAGACGGTACAAGTGGCCCGGCAAGTTCAAGCCGATGGAGCACCAGATAGAAACCGCATCGTTCCTGACGCTACATAAGAAAGCGTTTGTGTTCAGCGAGCCGGGGACAGGCAAGACACTATCGGCACTATGGGCGGCGGACTACTTGATGCAGCGCGGTGATGTCAGACGTTGTTTAATTTTGTGTCCCCTATCGATCATGCACAGCGCTTGGTTAGGTGACCTGAACAATAGCATCATCCACCGCTCCGCCATAGTTGCGCACCACGCGCAGGCTAGTCGGCGTATAGAGATGATCCAACAAGACTACGAATTTGTGATCTGCAACTATGACGGGCTCAACCTGATAGCGGAAGAGATTAACGCCAACGGTAAGTTTGATCTCATCATCGTGGACGAAGCCAACGCATACAAGACCATCACAACGAAACGGTGGAAGACTCTCAAGTCCATCGTACGCCCAGACACGATGCTGTGGATGATGACGGGGACACCCGCATCGCAGTCGCCTGCGGATGCTTATGGTTTGGCCAAGCTGGTTAACCCAGACAACATACCTAAGTTCTTTACATCTTGGCGCGATCAAGTGATGAACAAGATCACCATGTTTAAGTGGGCTCCCAAACCCAACGCATCAGAGCTTGTTCATGAAGCACTGCAACCTGCCATTCGATTCACTAAAGAACAGTGCCTTGACCTACCGCCGGTCATTACGATGACGCGTGATGTGCCGTTGACACAGCAACAGAAGAAGTACTACGACATGCTCAAAGACAAGATGCTCGTACAGGCTGCGGGAGAAACCATCACTGCGGTCAATGCCGCTGCTGGGGTGAGCAAGCTGCTACAGATTTCATGCGGCGCTGCCTACACGGATGACAAAGAGGTTGTCGAGTTCGATGCTGCCCCAAGGCTGGCGGTGCTGGAAGAGATTCTTGATGAGACGAGCCGCAAAGTTATTATCTTCGCCATGTTTCGCAGCACCATCGATGCCATCCACGCCCACTTGAACAAGCGTGGTATCCCAACAGAGACTATCCACGGCGGTGTGACGGCCACCAAACGAGGCGACATCATCCAACGGTTTCAGAAACACAAAGACCCACGGGTGTTGGTCATGCAGCCGCAGGCTACTGCGCACGGTATCACGTTGACTGCTGCGGATACGGTGGTGTTCTACGGTCCTCTGATGAGTGTGGAGCAGTACATTCAGTGTATTGCTCGGGCTGACCGCAAAGGACAGGACTCCACTAAAGTTACGGTGGTGCACATTCAAGGCTCACCAATAGAGAAGCGTATGTTCAAAGCGCTCGAAGGGAAAGTAAGTGACAACTCACTACTGACTCAAATGTTTGAACACGAAATTAATTCTTGAAAGGAGTTGCAAAGCTATAAAATCCCTGTAAACTGTCTAACCCTTGACAACAAAATTGGAGAAAGCAATGAACGAAAAGGACAGTGAAGACGACATCAACATAGATAGGTTGGTGGGTATTCATGGAAAGATCAAGAGCAAGATCGAGGCTTTAGATAGCCAGATCGCAGCGCTTGAAGAACAGCGTGCTGAAATACGCATGGCTATAAAAGACCGGATGAAAGCCGAAGGTTTGAAGACGGTCAATACTACTTCTGGGACGGTCTCCTTGGTGACTAAGACGCGTTACAACACGCAAGACTGGGACGCATTCAAGAGCTTTATTCTTGAGCATGATGTTTTGGATTTGCTGGAGAAGCGCATCGCACAGACCAACATGGCGACCTTCCTTGAAGAAAATCCGGGGGTTTTACCACCGGGCATGAACTCAGTAACTGAGTTCGACATTCGTGTAACCAAGTCTAGAAAGTAATCTCATGAGTAACGTAACGCTTTTTAACGCATCTAAAGTTCCCGCATTTGCCCGTAACAATGAACTGTCTGAGACAGCTAAAGCCCTTACAGGGGGCAGCACCATACAGAGCACCAAGCGCATCTCTATCAAAGGTGGTGTGTTCCGTCTGGTAGCTGGCAGTAAAGAAATCGCCTCGATTGATGAGCGACATCTTGACGTGATCATTGTTAAGGCAGCACCCAAGGTCAACCGCATTTTCTATGCTAAGTCCTATGACGCAGAGAACATTGCAGGGCCTGATTGCTGGAGCAACGATGGTGAAAAACCAGACGCTTCTATCAAAGACCCACAGTGCAGCACATGCATGGCATGCCCACAAAACGTAGCAGGTTCAGGACAGAACAACAGCCGTGCTTGCCGCTTCCAACAGCGCCTTGCCGTTGTGTTGGCAGATAACCCCACAGGGGATGTGTTGCAGCTTACGCTGCCAGCGACTTCTATCTTCGGTAAAGAAGAGGGAGACAAGCGTCCGCTCCAAGCGTTCGCTCGTTACTTGGCACTGCAAAGCCCTCCCATCAATCCCGAGCAGATCGTTACACGCATGCGTTTCGATACCAAGGCTGAAAGCCCCAAGCTGTACTTCCAACCCGTTCGCTGGTTAGAGGATGCCGAGTACGAAACTGTGTTGGAGCAGTCCAATTCTGAGGATGCCAAGCGTGCGGTGGTTATGACTGTTGCTCCACCCAGCGCCAAAGCAGAACCCCTGAAGCTCGAAGGCAGCCGCCCTATGGGTGATCTGACCAAAGAGGAAGACGCACCTGCGTATGCACCGATTGCGGAGAAAGCTGAAAAGGCGGAGAAAGCCAAGAAAGCCAAGGCCGCTTCTGTAGTTGAGGAAGACGAGAACGATGAGCCGGAAGTTCGCAAAGCCCCAACTAAAGAGACCGCAGTACCCGCTAAGAAAAGCAAGTTAGCCGACATCGTGGCTGACTGGGACGACGAGTAAGGAGTTTAGGGGGGAAAGCGGATGCTACCAACAATGTGGGGTCATCCACGAGTAGACGCAGCGAGTACCCCCACCCAATATGGCTTATTCAAATAAAACAATAGATACCGTGCTGTCAGCGCCTAAAACCCCCGGCAATCAGTTGGGGCGATGGGCGATACATCTTAACTTCCCAGTTACAAAGATAGCGGCAGCACTTGGCGTCACAAGACAAACGGTCTACAACTGGTTTCAGGGTAAGGACGTGTTTATCGCTTACCAAAATCGTGTAGAGCTTCTTTTAAAAATTATGCAATCGTCACGCACTGCGGACGATGCTTGGAGAAAAATATGTCAAGAATACAACCTAGAACCTTGAGCAACAAAGAGTTGATCACCCACTGCTCCAACCAACTTGACAGCGCCGAAGGTCTAGACTACTTATGGCAAGTTGAGTTACTGAACCGCTTTATTGCACTAGCCCCCTTAGATGAATTCCCGCCCAAAGACGAACGACAACTTGATCTTTTCCTGACCACGTAACCTGAAGGATTGTTATGACCCCGCTTGAGTTTCTAGCGGTAGTCCTGCCGTCCCCGGGTTCTGGGTACTACTGTGCAGTTGGCTATACAAAAACGAAAAAGGAGCACGATTTTGAACAAGCACTGGAGAATTTACTAACGCCCATAACATCTTGGCACGATAGCAAGAAAGACTGTTACTTCGCACTAGCTACATTTGCCGAAGCGGGGAGCCGCAAAGCTGAGAACGCTAGGTTCTTGCGCAGTCTGTTTATTGATATGGACGGTTATGCATCCAAGAAGGAAGCAGCGGAGTCCCTTAAGTCCTTCATGTTTAAGACAGGGCTGGACCTGCTTGGCACGCCGTACATCGTGGGGTCTGGTGGTGGGCTGCATGTGTACTGGCCGTTGACTGAGGACGTGGAGGTCGCACGGTGGAAGCCTGTAGCCGAAGCGTTAAAGCGCCTGTGCAAGCAGGAAGATATGCGTATCGACATGAGCGTGACTGCTGATGCAGCGCGTATCCTGCGTGTGCCTGACACCACCAACTTCAAGGCCAAGTACGCTACGCCGCGCCCAGTCCGCCTACTAGCTAAAGGGGATACGTTTGATTTCCAAGACCTGTCGAGCCTCATCATCAGCGGGCTCAAGTCTCCAGTACCGGCGTTGCCAGCGGCATCGCTGCAACTGCCGGGGACCAAGCCAACCAGTGTCAAACACTCTGCTACGGCGGTTAAGTTGTTCGAGAACAGCCACACCAAGTTTAAAACCATCCTGCACAAAACTAAGGACGGGCTAGGCTGCGGTCAAATCCTGCACTACATCGAGAACGCTGCTGAAGAAGAGATGGAGCCGCTGTGGCGTGCCACACTGAGCATCGCTCAGAAGTGCGAAGACGGGCAGAAGGCTGCGGTTTGGTTGTCCGACTTACATCCATACGATCACGAGCGCATGCGCCAGAAGCTGGACCAAATCAAGGGGCCGTACTCTTGCGTGTCGTTCGACTCTATCAACCCCGGTGTTTGTGAGAAGTGTCCGCACTGGGGCAAGATCACTAACCCGTTGGCGTTGGGGCGCGAGACTGCGGTCAGCACGGAACCTAAAGTTGTTGAAGTTTCTCTTGTACCTGAGAAGAAAAGCCGCTCAGTACTGCGTCCTGAACCACCACGTGGCTATGCCTACGGTCAGAACGGTGGTGTGTTTGTAGAGAAAGAAGACATAGACCAGCAGGGCAACATCACCAAGAAGCACGTGATGCTTCTGCCCTACGACGTGTTTCCTATAGACATCCTGAACAACGGTGGTGACCACTTAGTTCACTTGTTTGCGACACGTAACAGCATCGTCCAAGAAGTAATGCTCCCGCAGAAAGCAGTAGCGAGTAAGGACGAGACGATCAAATACCTGATGAACCAGAACATCGTTGCTTCGTTTGGGGCTGGCAACGACAAGAACCTGTACGACTACATCCGCGCCTGTGTGGAGAAGCTGAGTACTGAAAAGAACCCCATAGTAATTCCGCAGAGTTACGGCTGGCAGGACGATGACAGCTACGTGTTTGCCGGGTGCATCTACAGAAAAGGTGAGGAGCCTATCGAAGTCCCTATGCCCGGACTAGAGAACATCATCGCCAACACCAAGCCTACTGGTGTAGTTGAGAACTGGGTCAAAGTCGTCAACATGATGATCAGGCGCAAGATGTGGGATCACCTTGCGATTCTGCTGTTCGGTGCTGGCGCTCCGTTGATGCGCTTCACAGGTCTGTACGGCATGACGGTCCACTGCGCCTCAAGCGAGTCGGGTACTGGCAAGTCCTTGGCGCTGGATACTGCGGCTTCTGTATGGGGGCATCCGGTTCACTACCGCACTGGGTCGGGAACTTCTGCCGTAGCTATGCAGCAACGGCTTGGCTTGCTTCGCAGCAACCCACTTATCACGGATGAGATCACCACCAACAACCGTGTGGACTTCGAGTGGTTCCCTGCCTTCCTCTTCAGTATGAGCGAGGGGCGCGGCAAAGAACGTATGGAGTCAGGCGCAAACAAGGAACGTCTGAACCTGTCCATATGGCAGACCATTGCCATCATGTCATCGAACCGCCCCGCCGTGGATTACATGACGGGTGCTAGGCAGCACTCTTCTGAAGGTGAACTGCGCCGATTGATAGAGTACGGCATGGATGAGAAGCTGGACTGGAACACTGAGGAGATAGAGGTCATCAAGTCTCTACAGAACAACTACGCTGTAGTTGGCGATGTTCTGGTGCGGTACTTCGTAAGTAACGTGGACTACCTCAAGACGCTGCTGCCTAAAACCATACGTCAGATGTACGACGAGTTCAACGCCCCCAATGATGAGCGCTTCTGGATGGCGGGTTGTGCGTGTGCTGTGGCTGCGGGTATCCTGCTTAACGAGAAACATGCCAATGTGGTTGACATCCCCATGCAAGAGATCATCGACAGCCTACGCCGTCATATCGACAGCATGCGTGTTAGTATCAAAGGTGGCAAGCGCAGCGCAGAAGATGTGCTTAATGCGTTCATCCAAGAGTACCAAGGCCGCTTCGTTGTGGTTAAGTATGGCGATAAGGCGGGGCCATTGGCTCACTTCCATGATGGTACGTCTGTGGGTAAGACCACGACAAGAGCGGATGTGATGGGGCGAGTAGAGCACGGCGTTACTGCGGGCTGCATCGACTTCTTTATAGAAGAACGGCTGTTCAAGTCCTTCTGCTCCAACATGAGCTTCAGCTATTCCAATCTGAAGAAGCAGCTAGAGGCGCAGTTCACTGTGAGTTACGTGCCTAAGAAAGACATGATGTCCAAGACAGACGCACCGCCTATGCGCGTATCCGCAATGAAGATTAGCCGAAGAATCAGCAACCATGAAGAAGCTATTGGTAGTCAAGCATCCGTGGATGAGACTTGAAAAGGGGCAGGGGTTTTTCGTCCCCTGCCTCGACACGGACGCAGTACGTGTTGCGGGATTAAACGCCGCCCTTGCTTGCCGCATCTTTGATGCGCGGGCTTACGTGGCAATCAAAGACGGCCTTATTGGGGTTTGGTTCTTTAGACGCGGCTTTCAAACACGTTAAAACGCCGTATAAACAAATCCGCTTTTTCTTGCTTAGCTTTTTCAAGCTGGTCTAAACGGGCACGCTTTTGCTCAGCGCTAAGATCACCTCGATTTCTAGTACGCTCCATGTCTAGGTTTATTTGCCCGATAACTTTGCGATACTGCCCCGCCAATCCGGCAGATGCTATTTCAGCTTTGTGATCTTCTCTGAACGCTTTCGCATCTTCGCTGCGGCCCTCTTTTATCATGCGGTTGAATGTTGTACGTGCTTCCACAGATTCTTTTGCAAGTCTGTAAACGGTGTCCGCATCCGCTCCACCAAATTGTTTTTGGAACATGGACCCAAAAAACGGTAGCTCAGAGGCCCGCATTTCAGGGGCTTCGCCTTTACTTTCTGGTTTAAACAACTGATTAGCGGCAGAAAAAGCAACCAAAGGAGCTACTCCAAGATAGGCTCGCGTCAAGTGCTCGATCTGTACGGGCGACAAAATAGGCAACGCCTTGCTCACTGCTTTGGCAAATTCTGTGGTGTTTGCGTTAAACCGTTCTGTAATGTCCATGCCCTGCTGCCGCATGGATTCGATTGGGGCCCCGCTCATAAAGTTTTTATTAGTCCAGACTTCATAGACCGGCTTGATTATCTGCGGCGCTCCTCTAGAGGTCCAACCGGGGATAGAGTTGAGGAACATGTCGCGCACCGCTTCCCACTGCTCGGGCGTGTATTTGTCTTTTTTGAGCGCGTCTACGAGTGCTACTGGAATAGCAAAGAAGTATCCGGCTTCATAAGGTATTGGCATTTTTACGGGTTCTGCAACGCCCGGTAGGTGCAAAAAGAAGTTCGTGTACTTGTCTCTGGGTCGAGCATTTTTGTAGTACTCGTCATCGTCCATTGCCAGCGCATACACAAACCCAAGACCCATTAAGAACATCGCATTGTTAAAAAACTTACGTTGTATCTTTAACTGTTCTTCAAAAGGCATTTGCCCTCTTGCAGCTTTGTACAGAACATTCAAACCCTGTATCTGGGAGTTTATGAACGGTATCAAACGGTTGGCGTATTGAACTGCCGGATTAAGTCCGCGCTTGTAGAAGTTCATGGACTCCATAGTCATGATGTCCGCTTCGCCTTCCGACAAACCGTTCTTCAGTGCGTTCTCATAAACAAGCGCCCTAGTGCTAGCATCCGCCTTGATTGCCGCATTGTCTAAAGCAGCGAACACTTTGTCCAAAACAGACTTGTCTTTACCGCTAGATATCTGCAAGGCTATCTTAGCTATGTCGTCCGCATCGCCAGTAAAAATACCGCTCTGGATCAAGCCCTTTTTAATAAGCGCATCAGCACTTGTACTGGTTCCACGGTACTGCTTAACAAATTCAGTACCAGCCTTCACCATAGCCCTGATAGGACCGTAGTTAAAGCCGCTGGTAAATGCCGCAGCCATAGGGTCTCGAACAAGCTGCCGCAAAATGTAAGGCGGCATGCGTGTAATACCGGAGCGAAGCGTGTCCGAAAATGCCCCCGCTATTTTTAAGAACGCAGGTAGTGGTAGGTGGGAACCTTCTATGCTCTTAACAACAAGCGCAGCAGGAACGCCCTCTGCCACAGTTCCTTCTGTATCAATTTTCACCCAGCGACGCCCATCGTCACTAGCTTTGTTTGGATCAGGTTCTGAGTAAAACCGGATTACATTGGCATCTTCTGGGCCAGCACCGCTGTGAATAGCCATTTTATTTTTTCTAGCGCCCGTCTTGGGGTCAACATCACCCGCGCCCTTACCTAAAGCCTGCAAAGCGTAACCAATAGATTTGGTAGCCATGTTTGATAACGCGGCATCGGTTAGTAAGAGCGTGTTACGGTAGAGCGACTGATCCAGCGGTATTATTTTGTCTTGCCCGCCCTTTAGTTCAGCCAGATAGGGCTGATACCGGATGTCGCCAACACTGACAATCAAATCATCGCCGTACACCAGCTCCGCAGCACCGTTATCTTTTACACGGTAGAAAGGAACGTAATCGCCTGTTTCAAGCAACGCATCGGCCTGCGCCTTTGTGATGCGCTGGGCTTGCGCTAAAAATCTAATAAGCCCTTCGTTGTATTTATTGTACGTATTGCGTACATGTTCCAAAGCTGTTTTTAGTTTTGGGTCCGCATCAACTTCTTTTAGCGCCGCGCGTAGCTTGTCTTCTGTAATACCAAGTGCGCCAATGTCTAGCTTGCTAACGCCTTTATTAAGCGCACGTTGTGCCAACATGTACATAGTGGCAACGTCAACTTTTTCTCTTGAAGTTTCGCGGGGTACGTCGGCAATAGCGTCAAAGACATCCTTGCCACTTGTTTTACCTGACGTGTTGACAATGTACATACCCTTGGCATCTCTGCTTAACTCCAAAGCGCCGTTGTTAAGTACAGCAAACGTCACAGGCATTTTTTGATCAGCCTTTAGTACGTTGTACATCGCCTGTTTAAACAGCAAGTCATCCCCGTGTTTAAGGGTTTCCCGCAAACCAGCACGCATATCCACGCCCTGCATTTCCGCTTCAAGTTTTGGATTAGTTCCTAGCTTTTCACGCCAAGTCTTGGGTTGCTGGATCGCTTTGCCAATCAGGTCATCCATGATAGGCGTAATTTCCATTGGCGCAAAGCCTTTTGAAAAGCCACCTTCGGGCGTTTTGCCTTCGTAAATTTCTGTCTTTGTGACGTTAAATATTTCTTCAGTCAAAGCCACCGCTTCAGCAAACAAAGATTGAGCGGCTTTGGCAGGCATGTCAAAGAACTTCGACAACGCTTCCACAAACCGTGTGAATATGCTTTTACGCGGTTGCGTAGAAGGAATCTCTACCAACAATTTTTGAAATTCTCGATTTGCAAACAGTTCTGCTACAAATTCTTTGTCGTTTTTCAAACCGTAAATATCTTTTGGTGTTCGCCCTAACCCCATTCTGTGTTTACGAAAGTACGTCTTGCCTTCCGGTGTTGCCAACCAATCCAGCGTTTGCTGACGCAAACTTTCCATACGACCCCGCAAACTCCTGTCGAGTTCCATGGCACGAACAGTTGCCGCGTGCGTCAACTCATGCAACAAAACTTTGTTTGTGGTGTAATGACCTGTTCGGTGTGCTTGCACGTACACGGCATCCGATGCCGAAATGTACAAACCTCCAATACTTTTACCGTTTCTTTGCAACGCACTGACGGTAGCGTACACACGTCCATCGCCTTCGCGCACGGGGGCGCTATCAAAAACGTCGGCTAAACGATCAAACAGTTGCCGGGCCATTGGCGACGTAGTCTTGCGAGCGCCGTAGCGAGCAGCATCTGCAAACGTCATGCCGGTCAAGGGGGAATCCGTGTCAATTTCGGTACCGAATTCACGTTTAATTTTTGCGGCATGTTGAACCGGCATCAGTTTTTGAGTTGCAACTGATATGGGGCGCGCATCCGTCAGCGAGTTAATTTCAACTTTTAGCCTAGAAACATCCAGTTTTTTGGCAATGGCGAGCCGCCGTTTATCCCGCACAGATGCTTCTGCCCAGTCGGCAGCAGCTTTCATAAAAGGTTTAGTGTTCACATCAACCATGTGCTCATAGAAAGCACGTGCGATTGCCACGCCGTTTTTTATCTTGCCTTCAATCGAAGGGGCTAAAGATTTTCGGACGCCTTTTGCAACTTGGTACAAAACGTCTTGCAAATCCCGGCCCACAGTTTGGAAATCGTTTCCGTTGTACGACACAGACGCAATGTTTGCCGGTAACGCCCGCTGAGCCTGAGGAACGTCCATGGCTTCAAAATCAGGCTTTTCTTCAACCGCTTCTTGCAAACGGCCAGCTTCGCGCACCATGCGCGTTTTCTCTGTATGCACTGCTTTGACGGCTTTGCGTTCTTCCTTGGCTTCGCGCTCAACAACTTTCTGCACGGCAGCCAAGCGACGTTCTTCGCCTTCTAGGCGCTTGCGCTCTGCTACTGCTTTTGTTCTGGCTGCATTTTGCTTTGCTCTTGCTGGGGTGCGCGGCTCCGCTTTGTGCGTATCAATGTATGTAATTTGGTCATTGATTGTTTTTAGTTCCGAGCGTGTTGTAGCGAGGTCATACAACGCCTTTGCCTTGTACTCCCCTGTTTCTTCTTCTTTTTTAAACGCGGCCTCTTGTTGGGCAACAGAGGGTTCTTTAATAGCCGTGCGTGCAGCCGCGCCTTTAACTCTAACCACGCCCTCAACTTTGCGTTCTGACAGCCGCATAGCAGGTAGGCCCGCAGTCTCTTCAAACAAACGCGCCATTGCGTTTGTGGTTCTGTCCTGCGCTGCCTCAAGCTGCTCGTGCTTTTTAACATCTGCCTGCGCTTCTGCATCTGTTAAGTACGTTTCCTGTTTTTGAGGAGCGTTGTTAAGCGCCTCGTATGTGCGGTTGTAAGCCGCCTCGATGTTTTTAAGGGCTACTTCTTTATCTGCATCCGTCTCGGCAGCTTCGTGCGCGGCTTCCCATTTGGCGATATTCTTGCGTTCATCAGCCACTTTTTTCTGTGTTGCAGGGTCCGACGTGTCTCGAAATACGCGAGTCACGCTTTTTACAGAGGGTTCAAGTTCTTGCGCAACTTTTTCCGCAGGTGTCAGTTCTTTTTCTTTTACAACGCGTTGTTGTTTGCGTAGCTGCAAAACTCTAATAGCCGCAGCTTCTTCGCCCTGCGCTTTAATAACTTCTTGCCGCGCCTTTTCTATTTTGGCTTCTGCTTTTTTGCCTTCACGCAAAATAGCGTTATCTATTGTTTCGTTTGCAAAGTCTTTACGTACACGTTCTTGCAGTGCTTCGGCTTTACTCAAAGCATCTTGTGTACTTGCCGCAGCTTTCTTAGCCCGGTTTAGTTCCTTTTCGTAGTACGCAAGACTGACTTCTGCTTTTTTAGAACGTGGGCTAAGTATGTATTGTTGCGCAACTGCGTCATATAACTCTTGTACGTCTTTTAAATTCTTATCCGCTTTAGTGTTGGATATTTCGATGGCCGCTGTCATCTTTGCTATGCGAGCAGTAACATCAGCGCGTTTCTGCTGTATTTCTTTTGCGGCGTCTGCTGCGGCTATGTTCTTGTCTACAGTGTTTTCAAACTGCCTGCGTGCCGTAGTGACAGGGCTCTCAAACCAAGGCTGAACCAGCTTGTTAATTATTTCAGTTTGCTTGGCGGTTTCGGCCTCTAGTTTTTTCTGAATTGTTGCGGCACGTTTGGCTTGAAACTCCGCCATGCGATTTTCTTCAGCAAGTTTTGCCCTCAGTTTGTCTGCTTCACCGCTTTCTAAAAAGCGCATAAAAGTTCCGGGGGTTGCTCTGGTGATGCCTTTCTCAGATGTCCCCGGGAACAGCTCACGCTGGCCAGTCTCACTTACACCTGCCTGACGAATGTCCGCAAGTTCTTGCTGTAGTTGTGCTGGGATTTCAAGCTTCTTTCCTGTCTCTACACGGCGCACTTGTTCTAAGACTATGGATTGCGCTTCTGGAGATAGGTTTTTATATTTCTGCTCAAGCTCGTCAATCTGTGTGCTATCTGCTTCTGTAGCCCGCGCTTTAGCATCGGCAAACTGCGCTTCAACGCTACGTTCTTGTCCGGCAAACTGCCGGTACAAATCCGGCTTGACACGCATACGTGTGGGGGGCGCTTTCTTAATTGCCTCCGGTGCCTTGATCTCACCAACATCGTCAATGATGTTTCGCATCTGCGCACGTATGGAGTTCGATGCAGCTTGGTAATTGTTGAATAGCCTTTGCCCAACAGGAGGTCGGCGTTGTTCAGCCCCTTTTACAATCTGCGTGCCCCGCATAACTGCCGGTACTTCTTGTACGTTAAACAGCCCAGCGCCTCTGTTAGTTAGTTCGTTAAGCACGCCGTTTAAACGGCTAACAGCCCCCACACGTTTTTGTGTGTCAAGTTCGGGCAGTCCAGCTTGCGCTCTTCGGGCGTCAATCTCATTAAGAGCAGCGCCCACCGTAGTGTCTTTTAGTTTTTCAACCGCTGCTTTCAGCGTGTCTTTTTTACCTTCGGCAACGTCTTGGTCTGACTCACGAACAGTCTGAATGAAATCTGACAGGCGATCAAAAGAATGTAGCTGCCCCTGAGACAAACGTGTAACACGGTTGGCCTGCATAACGGAACGGTTTTGCGTACCTTCAATCCCCGCTTTTTTTGCCAGCAAACCAAACTCCAACTCTCCGGCAGCACGTTCTGTTTCGGGCTCGTTTAGTGCTTTGAGCTTCTCTCTAATATCAGCTATCAACGGGGTGTTGGATGTAGCGCTAGCATGGGCTAGCTGCGCACGCAATTCGTCAGCACGGTTTAGAGGTTCTCCCCCTTCGGCTACAACACGTCCGGTAATTCCCCCAGTAGGGCGCAGGAAGGATTCCACCAACTGATCCACCGCGCCAGAAATCTGACCCTCGCCCACAGAGTACGTAGGTTTTTTTGCAATACGCTGCAATGCCAAAACTTCAGGGGCAATCTTTCTCTCTCGATCAGCCTCTTGCGTGGCTGTCACTCGGTCAAGCTCTGCCTGTTCTAACGCAGCCTGTTCTTCCGCTTCTGCCTCCGGGGCTCCGGGCTTGTACACGCGTGAAGCAAAGGAGGCTTTGGTCTCTGACTTGCCTTTAAAAGGTTGTAGCGGGATTTTGTCTTGCCTAGAAGCCGCTTGTTGTTCCCAAACAGCAATGTCTTTAACACCCAACGCTTCTAATTTATCCGCAATTCTTTCTTGTGTAGCAAAATCGCCGTTGCCTTCACCTTCGGCTTTACGCATCCGTGCAATTAAATTTTCAATGGCGGCGTCTGTCGATTGGGGTTGTTCTTTTTGCAACCTCTTAGCTTCCTCAAGCGCTTTTTCCGCTTGTTTAGCTTGCTCAAATATAGAACGCTTTTCGTCTATATTTGTTGTTTGTCTTACTCTTTCTCGCAAGTCATCTTTATAGTTTTCAAGATCACGAATTTGTTTGTTGTAATCTACAAACTCAGGAGCGGCGGGGGGAGGTTCTTGGCTCGGCACTGCCTCAAAACCCGGGAGACTTTGTTGCGCTTCAGTAGAAGCCATGCCCGCCGCTTCGGCTTCAATTTGAGCCTGCCGTGCTTGTTCATCCAGTAGCTGTTGTTGTTCTTGCTGTTGTTGTCGATCTCTGGCTTGCTGCGCTTTTTCTTCTTGCGCAATTTGTTGACGGGCTCCGGCTCTTTCCGATACACGACCTGCCGCACCTATGGGAGCTAGAAGACCCACTTGGTATGCGGTTTTGCCGTACTCTTCTAATGCGTCTGGGGATGTCAGCGACAGGCCAGCCTGCGCCCGCTCAAGCATTTGTTGCGTGACTTCAGTGGGAATTTCTGCGGCGAAGCCTACAGCCGTTCCTTTTAATAGCGTTTTTGATAGGCGTTCTTCAGCCAGCTTGGCTGCGTTGCCCGTATTTTTTAACAGCGCTTGTTCTGGGATGCCTGTGAGTTTGCTGATTAACCGACCACCCAAAGGGATGAACGTACCCGCCACATCCAAGGCAGCTTGCGGTACGGCAGCGGCACCGGCTGCTCCCAGACTAATATCAAGTGGTTCGCCTTTAGCCTGTTGTTCTTGGGCTTGGCGTTGGATGTTGCCGCCAAACTGGGAGATCAAAGATGGGAGTGCTGCGCCAGCAACACCGCCAACAACTGTACCAACAGGCCCTGCTAAAGAACCCAGCGCTGCGCCTGCCCTAGCACCGCCCAGCGTAGCCCCGATATTGGGTGCTTGTTCTGCAAGTGCGGCGGGTATTTGGCTGATGGCTTCGCCAGCAGCGGACAGAAGGCCTTTTTCTTCGTAGGCTTTTTTAACTTTGTCTAAGCTTACTTGCTCTTCGTACTTACCGCCTAGTTTTTCTTCGCGTGCAATAGCGCGGCGTGCTGCTTCTTCAGGGGACCCGGCTACGGCTTCAGCGGCTGTCTGCCCGCTTGATAGTAAAGATTCCAGCCCTCTACCCAATGCGCCGCTAAGACCAGACTTCTTGGGTGTCGGTGCTTTGGGTTGTTCAAAAGCTTCTGGGTAAAGCTGTTTGGCCTGTAACAACGCGTTAACGGGGTCTTCGTTCTCTCTTAAGGGAAAGAAACTGCCGTCAGGCAACTTAACGTATTGTTGTTCAGCCATTTTTTAATCAAATTGTGCGCGGCGCACGACTCCGCATATCAAACGTGCCAACAAATTATGCCAAACTTTAGCCGCCGGGTCGATCACGTCTCAAAGAATCTTTACCGGGCGTGGCAACAGGCGCAAACTGTGTGGCAAAAGTAGCGAAGTCCATCAAGTTAGCAGAACTGCCTTCAATTTTTGACATGCCTATCAGGTAGTCCGAGTACGCCTTTCTAACATCAAACTTACCCGCTTCAATCTCAGCTTTTTTGCGCAAGCCCTTTTCTAAATCACCACCACCCAACGCTTTCAACAACGCCATTGGCGAGCTTGCTTCAGATGTAGCGGCTTGACCGGCAACAGTCATGGCCGTACGCTTAGTGGCTTCGCCCTGTTCAAACACGGTCTTACGGTTTTCCGTTAGTTGCTGCATTACGGAATTTGCCCGTTGCTCGCCCATATCCCACTTTTTAGTGAGCGCTGCAATACCTTTGTTGTTAGCTTCTGTTACGGTTTTGTCAATATCGGCTTGCAAAACACGGCGCTCTTTAGAGGTCATCGTGTCTTCAGTACGGCGGTACTCTTCAATACGGCCAAATGCATCATCAAGTTTATCGCGCACTTCAGCCAAGTCTTTCAAGCCTGATTTGTAGGATTTAGTACCCACTAGAGCACCCGCGCCTATGTTTTGTAGCGCGTAGGGGGAAGACCCGCTCATAATTGCCAGACCTGCTTCAAGCAACGCCATAGACTTGTTGTCTTCTTTTTGTTGCCCAAACTCAGCTTCACGTGCTTTGAGTCGGGCTTCGCGGTCAGCAAATGCAACACCACGCCGTGCAGTATCAATATCAAACGTGTTGAGACGCTCTTCCGCCGCCTTCTTTTCTTCACGAGCTTGCGTATCCATAGCCGTCTGAAGCTCGATGGGGACTTCCAGATTTTGCGCGTCGCTTATTGCAGCGCGTTCTTTTATAAGCGCCTCGGGTGTTACTGGCAAAGCTGCGATACCGCTGTTTGCTGGTGCAGCCGGTGCTCTAGGTTTAGGTGGAGGAGGTGTGTCTAGGGTTTTAGTATCGGGTGGCGGTACTTCTGTTATGGGTGCGGGGGCTGTCGATGCCGCTGCCGAGGCGGGTGCTGGTGTGGTTGTTTTTGGTGGTGGAGCCAATGCCGTTTCTAGTGTAGGCAAAGCAGAAACGCCCTGTTCTTTAAGCAAAAGCATTTGTTCCATCGACAGCTTGGGCAAAATACTCAACACTTTTTGTGCTGCGGCGCGTTCCTCATCTGTTTGCTCTTTAAAAAGCCCTTGCAGTCCACCTGCGGGAGCAAACTGTGCGGCTAAACGGTTGCGTAGGGTTGCTTCTTCGTTACGTTTACCCCAATCTTGGGTAACACCTTCCCACCAACGACCAATTGGCGATCCACCACGGGACATGCGTACCACGGGCTCCATGTCGTAACCTGCAATACCGCCATCTGCCATTGCCTGTATGTTAGGTGCAGGAAGCTGCGCAATACCTGTGTTTTCTGGAAGTTCGGTTCCAATGCTCTGAATAGCCTGTGCTGCAACAGGCGGTTTCTGTTGGCCTGCGGCCATTGCCTGACCTTGGGCAGTCATTTTTTTACGTTCGGAATCCACCTGCATAGCCAGAGCTAGGCTGATAGGGTCGTCGTAATTAATTGCGGCAAACTGTTTAAGTTGTTGTGGGCTTAGCCGGTTAAGCCTAGCCTGTAGTTGATTGATAGATTCGGGTGTGTAAGACATGCTTAATCCTTACCAATCTTAGAAACGGCAAGTGCAGGTAGCCCGGCTAGTTTGCTTGGCATTTGCTTCGTCCTAACGTGCCCACCTTCTTTACCAAAAACATTTGAAGCCGTTTTACCTAAATTTGCCAAGCCTAAACCAGCAACGCCCAGACCTGCCACTTGCGACATGAAACTTGGAGGGGCTTGATATGTGCTTTGTGTTTGCTGTGATAACGGTACGCCACGCAGAACGTCGGACATAAAACCAACTTGGCGATATGGCTGGTTCTGCTGATTCAGGAAGTCTTGGTACTGTTGCGACAGGATGTTCTGTTGCTGTTGTTGCGCTTGCGTGCCGTAAGCATTTTGCAAGTTGGCTAAGTTTTGCTGTTGCTGCTGTAGGTTGTTTGTCAGGGTTCCGTACTGTCCAAGACCTTGCATACCCGCTTGGAGACCTTGCAACCCTAAACCCGCACCAAATTGTTGTTGCTGAGCATTTAACTGATTCGCTGCCAAACCGTACTGAGCGCCCAATCCTGCGGCTTGCATCTGTTGACCATAACCAAATTGGCGTGCGGCTTCTCCCGCTTGCTGGGTGTTGTACCCCATTTGTTGGTTAGCCAGTTGTCCCTGAAGTCCCGTCTGTTGATTTGCAAGCTGTGCCTGCAATCTAGCCTGTTGTTCGACATTAAACTGACCCTGCGCTTGTTGGTACGCCGACTGCAATCCCGCAGCTTGAATGTCGCCCTTTTGTGTAGCTAAATTACGGGCAGCTTCTGCATTCTCTATGGCTTGACGAGAACCGCCAAATGCACCGGATTGTGTTGCCCGTGCGGCCCTTTGAGTGCCCGCAATGTCTGCACTACGCTGAGCTTCACGTTGCTGAACATCCACCACGCTTTGCATGTAGGGGGACATGTAAGCGCTGGCAGCATTGGGGCTGGCAAAAGATGTTGTACTAGCCCTCTCTGGAGAGACAGTTTGATAGCTGAAGTCTGTTGGGCTGTATGCAGTGGGTGCGTTAAAAGAACTTCCGTATTGTTGTGGGTTGTACCCTGTCTGTGCAGCTTGTTGTGCATACTGCATCATCGTAGATGGCGCAAACTGAGACTCGTACGGCAACCGCATATTTGCTGCCTGTCTGTAGGCCTGCATTTGTAACGGGTCAAACCCAGCTATGCGCTCTTGCGGATAAACACCTAAAGGGGACTGTGAAATTGCTTCGGCTTTACCCAGCATCCGTTCGACATACGGCTTAGCGTAGTCTGGGATTGTGGTTTGACTTTGAATTATCTGTTGTGGATCAGCCATGTCGGCTCCTTATGCAGGAAGGTATTTTTCAGCACGGCTGTTTTTAGCCACTTGCTGTTTACCGGTTGTTTTACCTCGCGCTTTTTGGATGCGATCCATCATAGCGTATAGCTTGCGGGCTCCGGCATCTGTGGAGCCGTTACCTAATTCTGAAACAATCCGAGCGGGCACTACGAACTCACCATCCGCGAGTCGGGCGGGTTGTTTATCGGCAATCACGGCGGGTATGGAATCTGAAACACCGTCGCCGGGACCGCGAAGCAATTGCCCCCCGTCAGAGTAACCACCCAGCGAGCCCAGAGAACCCATGCCGCCCTCTGCCAAAGCCACGATACCACCTGTTGCCGCTTGGGTTGCTGGGTACACGGGAAGTGCAGTTAGCCTGTCATCAAACCAGTTTTGTTGGCGCGAGCCAATACCCAGCTCGGGTGCCCGGACTGTACGTTCAAATTGATAGGGGCGAATGTACTGGGGTGTTTGTGGAGCCGCTGTGATTCCAGCGGGAGCGTCTTTTGCCGATGTTGCCGCCATAGCCGGAGCCGCAAGCAGGGCTGCGGTAGTAGCTGTTCCTTTTAAACCGCCCATAGCGTCCACGAAACCTTTTGGGTTATCGAACGCAGCAGAAGCTCCAGCGCCTAGTTTGTCTATTGTAGAAGTGCCCGCTCCAAAACCACTTCCAGCACCTCGATTAACGGCTTCCCATGCAGCGCTTTCTGAGTACCCCTGTGCCATAAGATTTTTTGCTGCTTCTGTTGCTGTGGAAGAGGCCCCCGCCGCTGAAGCTCCCATACCCATAAGCCCGCCAGCCAAACTGTGACCGCCATAAGCACCTAAACCTGCTTGCAGACCTTTTGACAAACTGCCGCTACCTAAAGCATAAGCACCGCCAACAAGCCCGGCTGACGCTAAACCACTAAGACCAAATCCTGCGGGGCCTAATAAAGCGCCAGCTACTAGCGGTGTTAAAGGACTTTGTGTTATAGCATCCCGAGCTTGGACAAACGCATCACTGACTCCAAGGGCTCTACCCACATCTTCTACGGGTTTCAATATAGGCGCAAGTATGCTGTCAAAAAACCCAGCTTCTGGTAGTCCTGTGTGGGGATTGATAGTCAGTGACCCACCTTGAGCCATAGCAGCTTCTTGAAGACGCGACACTTCCCGTGGCGTCACGTGCATAAGCATAGTATCCGGCCCGCGCCCATGCGCCGCCATGTGTTGTGCGAGTTGCTGTAGGCTCATAATTGCCTCTTGAAATATGGGTTGATATATGTTATCACGTTAAGTCCAATTAACCAACTTTCCAGTTGGTTCCGTCCGAGTACACGGGCACTTTTACAGCACCGCCGCCCACCACTGTTAAGCCGAAAGTTGGCAGCAAAGCATCCGACACAAAAGCTACGGTTCCTGCACCCGAAGTTACTGCGCTGGGAAGAGTGCTTACCGTGTAAACATTGAGCTTTGTGTTGGATACCGCTTGTAGCTGCCTGATGGTGTTGTCAAGTTGGTTGAAGTACAAACGCAGAATACTGTTTAAACTGTCCAAGTACCGCTGTTCGTACTCTGTAGGGGCATTTGGTAAACGTGGAGCAGCGATGGGATTTATGGGGTTTTCCGAAGTGATTACGTATGTCATTAATTACCTCGTCTGCCGTCGGGTTTGATATCGATCCTAGGAGCGCCTAGCTGCCAAGTTGTACCTACTTGATTGGACTCCACTTTAAACGCCATCTGTCTACCACGAACTCGGGTGTTGATCTGCCCGGTAAATTGCTCAACGGTGTAAGTACCAATCCTAGCCACAGTACCGTTGTCCACTCCACCCACAGAAGGTGGCACGTTGTATCCAGAACCTGAGTTTTGTAACGGCAATAGCGTCATGGTGACCTGCGGCGTGCCGGAGTCCGAACCCCTAAATGTGATGTCGGGCAGCAT
>Ga0114980_10000953_pt1 | contig 20593 bp, 15 predicted proteins | sample S_140806_EF_Meta_FD_87018 | JGI IMG/M metagenome (GOLD analysis project Ga0114980, IMG submission 87018) | Freshwater microbial communities from Lake Simoncouche, Canada to study carbon cycling - S_140806_EF_MetaG | ecosystem: Environmental > Aquatic > Freshwater > Lake | place: Lake...
ATCTAGCCAGTAACAAGGCACAAAATGTTAACCCAATACAATTCGCACTCGGAGATGTTCCTGGAACTTTTTTCTTGGGCCATAATGCGAACAATACCGCAGGCAACAGGATTAGTAACGAACACGGCAAAGAAATCACCGTAACAACAGCAGACAAGTTTGTACCCAGTCTTCAACTTCATCAGATCGATTTCATCAAGATTGACATCGAGGGCTTTGAAGTACGTATGCTTAAAGGAGCTGCAGCTACGATTGAAAAATACAAACCGGTGATGTTCATTGAAGCTGTGAATGAATTCTTGCAATTGCAAGGTTCTTCCACTTCAGAATTATTGCGATTATTAGAGTCAATGAACTATAAATCCATCAACGCTTACAATGGCAAACCTGTTGACTCTGGAATGTCGTTTACGAATACACACTTCGATATTATTGCTAAGCCAGAATGAAACGCAATGTCACGTATGTGATTTCTCAAGTTTCTCACTCCAAACTTTTTGAGTGGACGGCACTATTATTGAATCGCGACAAATACAACCTGAGTTTCATTCTGATGCATAAAACCGTAACAGAATTTGAAACTTTGTTGCGAAAACAAGGTTTTTCTGTTCATCGAATTCACTACGAATCAAAATCCGACATGATCTCGTGTATTCGCAAGATCAATAGAATTCTTCGTAAGGAAAAAACAGATATCATACATACGCACTTATTCGAAGGCGGACTCGCTGGAATGACAGGCGCTCGTTTGGCCAGGGTAAAGAAAAGAATCCATACACGTCATGATGCCATGATTCATCATGACTATCATCCGGGCGCGGTGAAGTATGATAAATTCACGAATAGAATAGCTACAGAAATCATAGCGATCACAGAGAACGTCAAACAAATTCTTATTGATCTCGAGAATGTCGATCCAGCGAAAGTAACAGTAATCCACCATGGGTTTGAACTTCGCGAATTTACCGATGTGAGCACCGAACGACAAACAACTCTCGAAAATAAATTATTTCCTAAGCAGCGACCTTTCCCAGTTATTGGCGCCATATCGCGCTTCATTGAATGGAAAGGACTTCAACATACGATAGAAGCTTTTGAGAAAGTTCTACTCAAAAACCCTAATGCGCATTTATTACTTGCTAATGCACAAGGACCGTTTGAAGTGCAATTGTATGCCATGCTCAAGAAACTTCCATCATCTAGCTACACGTTGGTGAAATTTGAATCTGATGTGGCCGCACTTTATCAGTGTATGGACATTTTTGTGCACGTCCCAGTAGATATGCGCGCGGAGGCATTCGGGCAAGTGTATATAGAAGCGATGGCCGCGGGTATACCAATGGTCGTTACAGCATCAGGAATTGCGCCAGATTGCATAGTAAACCGGGAACACGCATTGGTCGTTCCATTCAAAGATTCGCTAGCAATTGCATCGGCGATTCAAGAACTAATCGATGTTTCTGAACTTGGTAAACAACTTGCGCACAACGCAAAGGAAATGGCGCTGAAGAACTTTGATATCGCTCAAATGATCGTTGAACTGGAGAAAAGATATGACGCCTGAAGTGAAATTCTCTGTTGTTATTCCGGTCTACAATCGCGGCTCAGAAGTTCGTCGTGCAATTGACTCTGTATTGGCTCAATCGTACAAGCACTTCGAGCTTCTTGTTGTAGACGACGGAAGCACGGATAATACCGCAGAAGTTATTCAATCGTATACCGATCCTAGATTGCACTATATCTACCAAAACAATAGTGAACGCGGTGCAGCGCGCAATCGTGGGGCAAAAAGTGCATCAGGTCAATTTATCACGTACTTAGATTCTGATGATGAATTCCTGAATGACCACTTATCAAAAGTGAATCAGCTAATCTTAGCACATCCAGGATATGATGTCTATTGTACAGCCTACTATCTAGAAACTGAGAAAGGCGTAAAAGAAATTTCAATTCCAGAGAACATTCAATCACATCTACTGGAAGGGAATTTCCTAAGCTGCAATGGAGTTTTCACCTCCAGTGAAGTTCCTGAGAAATGCCAATTTAGTGAAGTGAGAAGTTTATCGGGATTGGAAGATTGGGAATACTGGTTACGCGTAGGTGCTTCCTTCAGTATGAAAGCTGGACAATTGTTCACAACACGTATGAATCATCATGCGGGACGAAGTGTTTTGAATACGAACAAAACGGAAATTGAAAACAGGTTTCGTGAATTTTTCAAAGCGCTTGAAAATGAACCATCCGTTGTGAAATTCTACGGTTCTGCGTTGCGTCGCGTTCGCACAAGCGCAGAAACATACATGGCCTTGCATTTGGCGATGAGTAAAAAAAACCGAAAAGCAGCTATCGATCATTTGTGGCGCGGCTGGAAACTCAGACCATCAATTATTTTTTCGAGAAGATTTTACGCAACTATTAAATACTTGTTCTGATTGACTACTCCGAAAAATATTCTGGTCATAACGTACTGGCAATTAGATGATGCGTTGATAAGAACCTATACTCTTCCCTATTTGCGGATCATTCGCGATCTTTTGCCAGCAGGAAGCACTATTTATTTGGTAACCTTGGAACGCTCAGGGCCGTTTGCGTCTGGTACAAAAATCGAAGAAGGTATTGTACATCATTCCTTTCAACTGTTCCCTTTCGGAATGAACGCGATTCGAGGATGGAGAAATAACCTTAAAGTACTCCGCAAGCTCACGATAGAAGCTCATATTTCCACCATTCACACGTGGTGTACGCCTGCAGGAGCAATTGGGTGGCTACTCGCTAGAAAGACAGGTCTCCCGCTTGTATTGGATAGTTATGAGCCGCACGCAGAATCAATGGTAGAGAACGGAACGTGGTCGCGAAATGGAATCGCTTTCCGCATCTTATTTTATCTTGAGAAAAAACAAACTGAAAGTGCAACATGGCACATTTCAGTAGCAGATGGCATGCAAGCTTATGCCAAGAACAAATACAATTTTGCGGGTAAAAAGTTCTTTGTTAAGCCAGCTTGTATTGATCTAAGTCAGTTTGATATCAATCTGCGTAAAGATCCCGTTTTGCTTAAAGAACTTCATCTTCAGAGTAAAATAGTGTGCGTCTACGCTGGAAAGTTTGGAGGAATTTACCAGACCCATGAAGCATTCACATTTTTCAAGATGGCAGCAGAACAATTCGGAGATGCATTTCGGGTATTACTATTGACATCTGAGAAACGCGAATCCATAGATGAAATGGCGACACAGGCCAAACTGAACAAAGAAATAATCATCTCGAGATTTGTCCCGCACAGCGAAATGCCGAAATACCTGGGTTTAGGAGACTTCGCCTATTCTGCGATTAAACCTGTTCCAACCAAACGTTATTGCACACCAATCAAAAATGGAGAGTACTGGGCCATGGGATTGCCTGTGGTAATTCCGGATGGAATATCCAATGACAGTGCAATTATCCAAGAGAACAATGCTGGTTATGTTCTGAAATCTTCAGATGTTTCAGAATTGAAAAAGGCCGTACATTCAATAGATCAACTTCTTCGCAATGAAGCAGTAGAAGAACTTAGCACACGTATTCGTAATTTAGCAGAAAAGCACCGTAACTTTAACACCGCACGTGCGGTCTATAGCGCCATTTATCAATCGAATGAGTAAAGAAACAATTTTAGTAACCGGTGGGGCCGGATATATCGGTTCACATACCATCGTTTCCTTATTAGAAACGACGGACTTCGAAGTTATTTCTGTCGACAATTATGCGAATTCCACTTCGCGGACGTATGACCGTATAGAATCAATCACGGGCAAAAAAGTGAAGCATCTTGAAACTGATCTGTCCATCGAACAAGATGTTGAAGCATTATTTAGAAACCATCCAGAAATCCGCGGAGTCATTCATTTCGCGGCACATAAGTCAGTTCCTGAGAGCGTTTTGTATCCCGAAAAATATTACCGAAATAATATATCTTCACTGCTGAACATTCTTGAAGTAGGAAAGAAATACAATCTGCGAAATATTATTTTTTCCTCTTCTTGTTCCGTGTATGGCAATATTGACACATTGCCTGTGAGTGAAACAACTCCACTTTCCAGCACTGAATCACCCTACGCATTTACCAAACTTGTAGGTGAGCAGATTCTCTGTGATGTAATTAATAGCAACCAAGAATTAACTGGAATTGCGCTACGCTATTTCAATCCTGTTGGAGCACATGCTAGCGGGCTACTTGGAGAACTACCCAATTCACGTCCCAACAATCTTGTTCCTGTAATTACACAGACAGCAATTGGTAAGGCAAGCGGAATGAAAATATTCGGCAATGATTACACTACGCGCGATGGAACATGCGTACGCGATTATGTTCATGTTTGCGACATTGCAGAAGCACATGTATTAGCTTTAAAAATGCAATTCGAAGGAAAATCATCAAACCGATATGATCTTTTCAATTTGGGTTCCGGCAATGGCGTTACGGTACTTGAGGCCATTCAAGCCTTTGAAAAAACAAGCGGAAAGAAATTAACATACGAGTTTGCCCCGAGAAGAGCAGGCGACGTTGCCGCCATCTATTCCGATTCTTCCAAAGCCTTGAAGGAGCTAAATTGGAAAACATCTCGAAGTCTCGATCACATGATGGAAAGTGCTTGGAAGTGGGAATTGCATCTTGCGAAAAACGGGTAACACATGAGGCTTCATCTGCACGTTAAATGCACCGGTTGTGGAAGTACATCTTTCACGCCTCTTCCCGCAGAATATTCTCGCGCGTATCTTGCGAAGTGTGATTCATGCACAATGGTTTTCGGTCAAAGAATTCCTGCGGAAGAAGAGCTATCAACGCATTACTCGGGATATAAGCGCAACAATAGTATTTCACCTATTACTGTGAAGCGTTATGAAGAATTACTGGATGAGTTTGAACCGTTCCGCAAGTCCAATAGAATATTAGATATTGGTTGCGGTGATGGCCATTTTCTTGCCGTCGCTAAAGCCAGAGGATGGGAAGTGTTCGGAACTGAATTTACAGATGAGGCAGTAAGTGCAGGAAAGAACAAAGGCATTACAATATACAAAGGACGAATTCAGGATTACGCGGGCCCCTCCGAATTCGACATCATAACATCTTTCGAAGTATTGGAGCATATCAACGATTGCAATGAGCATGCACAGCACATTTTCGAATTGTTGCGCAAGGGTGGCCAATTCTACTTTACAACTCCAAACTTCAATTCATTAAGTAGACGCCTACTTGGCGCGAACTGGAAAATGATTGAGTATCCAGAACACCTCAGTTATTACACGGTAAAGTCAATCGACTCTATTCTAAAACGTGCCGGATTATTGAAAGGTAAATTCAAAACGACTGGATTCGCCATGCAGAAATTTCACAGTACCGATGAGCAGATGGATGGTAAAGCAGGACGTAACGAAGAGTTACGCGCCACTATTGAGAAAAAGCCGCTACTTCAATTCGTGAAGTTATCTATTAACGCGGCGTTAAGCGCCTTCCGCCTTGGCGATACCTTGAAGGGTTATTACCAGAAACCGTAGATGAAATCGCCTCTTCGTCCGATTTTCTGCCCAACAAGTAATGCAGGATCAGAATCAAGGCGAGATACGAAGACATAAATGGAATTTTGAAGCGCACCAATGCTCCGAAATTCGACGTTGATAATCCTACCATAACCGAGAAAAACAACACGTAACAAAGCAGAAAAGTTAGTATTGGGTAGTTACCTAATAAGGCGAAAAAACGTTTTGGAGATCGGACTATTTTGTAAACAAGGAAAGCGACAAGACTCAAGTAAAGTAAATTTTCTAATCCTGACGCGATCATCACAATGTTTCTTGCCTCCCAGACATAGGGACGAAACAAGCCCACCGCCATAGCAGCAGGGACTTTAGAGATCATACCAGTGATAGTTGGCTCAAAACTCCCTATGTCAAAAGAACTTCCATTATAGTAATCTTGCTTTAAATCTTGCTGTGTTACAACGGCTGTCTCCAGCATTTTTTGAACTGAGAATTTACCCATTTTACTTCCCAAAAGCGACAAGCCCGCATACCCTAGTACTAACGACACAATAATAACAAGTGGTGCAATAGTCAACCGCACAAACGACGATTGAATGCTCTTCATTCTACTCGAACCGATCCAAAGTGCTGCACCTGGAAACAATGAATAGAGTACATACGGCTTGATCGATAATAAAAAGTAAAGTGCAATGATCATGATGATCGTACTGCTCAACCGCTTTCTTCTATTCGTCAACAAGTTATCAAGCGCCACAATAAACCAGCACACCGCCGAGAACGTAATCGTATCTTTTAGTATTCCAGATCCCCAGAATAAGACGGATGGTACAAAAAGAACTCCAAGAGCAAGACGACTTTCTAATCCAGGAAAGTGTTTCGTTAATGTCAGGAAGAACTTCCACGCCCCGAAAAATGACAACCACGACAGCAAGACACTCGTTACCAAATAACTTTTAAACGAAGCTAAAACAAGAGGAGAAATCACTTTCGCTACGAAAAACGTTTGTGAATCAAAATACATGTAAGGCCACGGAAAACCAGTTTCGCGGTCAAAAGTCATATATCCTTTTAGCGAAGGAGCCGCACTGATTACATCAATGTATTTTCCAATATCCTTAACGCCCAAATTCACTAACGCACGTGACGTTTCATAATAAGAAACAGTATCTCCCCCGTGGTAGTAGTAGATATAGATGAAACAAAATATGATTGAACTAACAATTTTTGCAAAAACTGCCCAAGTGAAAAAACGATAGACAGGTTGTTTTTCAATTTTGTAGACCTGACGAGCAAATGTTATCCCGAAAATTAAGATGCAATAAATACCCAACATCACCCATTCGAACGGATGTATCGTTTTTATTATCGCAAAATTATCAAGTTCGAACATGCGTCAGGAATGATGATATTTTTCTCCGCGGAGAATGGTAAACGCCCGATAAACTTGTTCTGTAAAAAATAATCGCACCATCTGATGTGTAAATGTCATTGAAGATAGAGAAATCTTCCCTGTCGCAGCTTTGTAAACTTCATCAGAAAAACCAAATGGTCCTCCGATCACAAATACAACCGATTTCACTCCGCTACTCATTTGCTGTTGCATCCATCCTGCGAACTTTTCCGAAGAATAAACTGTGCCACCTTCATCGAGTAGAATCAATCGCTCTCCTGCTTGTATTTTGCTCAATAAGAAAGCACCTTCTACCTCTTTCTGTCGAAGTTGATTAGCTCCAGTCAAACCAGGAACAACCAATTCGGTCATCTCAAACGTACAATAGTGCTTCAGGCGTTTCTCAAAAACACTTATTCCCTCCTTCGCCCAGGAATCACTGGTCTTACCAATCGTTAAAAGTCTGATTTTCATCTGGCCACAATGTCGTCTACCTGTTTATAACAGGTGCATCAAAAATACCGCTTATTTACGGGGAATAGAACGGAATCGCTAAATTTGACCATGTACACAAGGGCTGTACGTTGCCTGTTTGGCGCGATAGTTGTTGTACAATTGTAAATACCGATTTCAGTTATGAAAAATCTGATCGCCATTCTGCTCTTTCTTCTTCCTTTATCTGCATTTGCAGACATTGCAGATGATGTAGCCGCTGCTATCCGCACGGGTAATGCGAGCGAAGTGTCAAAGTACTTTGCCGACAACGTAGATCTGAAAGTGCTAGAGCAAGAGAACATTTACAGCAAAGCACAGGCTGAGTTGATCTTAAAAGATTTCTTCGACAAGCATCCGGTAAAATCATTCACAATTGTACACAAAAGCATTCCGAAAAATGATTCTCAGTTTGCCATTGGCACGCTGGAAACCACTAACGGAAAATATCGCGTACACTATTTGATGAAAACCATCATTGGTAAAACTTCGGTGACCCAGTTCCGCATTGAGAACTCGGATGACGAATAACCACACTGGATACCTTCCCTCTACAATTGATCATGAGCTGGTCGCTCGTTTTATTAGGGAATCCTTGCATGAAGATGTAGGTCCTGGAGATCACACCTCACTGAGTACAATCCCCGCAGATAAAATGCAGTCCGCACAATTACTCGTAAAAGACCACGGCGTTATGGCTGGTCTTGAGCTGGCTGTGCTAATTTTCCGTCAGGTTGACCCACTTTTGGAAGTAGAAGTTTTGTTGCAGGATGGTGAAATCATTGCACCCGGACAAGTCGCATTGAAAGTAACAGGCCGCGCACGTTCAATTACTATTGCTGAACGCCTTGTTCTAAACTGCATGCAACGGATGAGTGGAATTGCAACCACTACTTGGAAGATGGTTGGATTGGTTAGTGATTTGCCAGTCAAAATCATTGACACGCGTAAAACCACTCCTTTATTCCGCTATTTCGAAAAATGGGCTGTGCGCATCGGTGGTGGACATAATCACCGTTTTGCGTTGTACGATATGATTCTCATCAAAGACAATCATGTTGATTACGCTGGAGGAATCACACAAGCGATTACTGCGGCCGACAGATACTTGAAAGAAAATAATCTGGATCTACAGATTGAAATTGAAGTGCGCAACTTTGAAGAACTCCAAGAAGTATTGGCATGCGGACTAGTGAATCGCATAATGCTGGACAATTTCTCAACTGATAATCTTCGAAAGGCCATCGGTATGATCGACAATAAGTACACCACTGAAGCCTCTGGGGGAATCACACCAGAAACTGTGCGCTCCTACGCAGAAACGGGTGTCAATGAAATTTCTGTGGGTGCACTTACGCATAGTATTCGTAGTCTCGATCTGAGTTTAAAGGCCATCAAAAAATGATACGGAAGTTACTTCGAAAACTTGGCCATTTACCGATCGTGAGAAACATGATTGCATTCTCACATAAGGTTACTTTACCTGGATTTGAAGGACACTCACTCTACGAAGTATTCGCCTTCTTCTTCCGAGGAATTTTCAAAGGAGGCATTCAGAACAGAGCGTCTGCCATGGCATTCAGTTTCTTTCTTGCTGTATTTCCATCAATCATTTTTGTCTTTACCCTAATCCCGTACATTCCGATTGATCATTTCCAGGATAAATTATTCCTCGTAATCAAAGAATTACTTCCTGAAAACATGTTCCTTTCCATGCAAGATGCTATTTTGGAAATTACGCATCGACAGAACGGAGGGCTACTCTCTTTCGGTGTTATTGCAGCACTTTATTTCTCCAAGAACGGTATTGTTGCTATGATGAATGGGTTCAACAATTCCATTCACGTAAAGGAATCTAGAGCAGTGTGGCAGCAACAATTAATCGCGTCTGCTTTGTTTGTTGTACTATCCGTTGTTGTGATTGTAGGACTCACTCTTTTCGTGGGATCAGAATATTGGTTGGCCAAGATGGTCAAAAAAGAAAGCTTTGAAGTTTTTTGGTTAACCTTAGGTAAATGGGCCATAATTGCAACCCTCTTCCTAGTGATTATTGCTACATTCTACCGTTATGGTCCTGCTAAGCGCCGCCACAGAATTTTTATCAGTCCAGGTGTACTACTTGCAGCAATTCTAACAATTTCCTTTTCGGTTCTATTCTCTTGGTACGTCAACAATTTCGGAAACTACAATAGCCTATATGGTTCTTTAGGAACGGTTATGGTTGTTATGCTTTGGATCTATTTCAATTCTACCATGCTCTTAATCGGATTTGAATTAGATGCCAGCATTTACTCAGCGCGTGAGAAGAAAAGGTCGCTTCTTGAACAGGAGGAAGCTGAAGAAGCGATTGCTGCAGAAGTTGAAGAGAAAACGGAAGAGGCAGTCAGAAATGTCTGATCGTGCTAGTTATCGTGTGTTAACTGCCGAATGAAGTTTTATATTTGTTTACCAATACAATCGATTATGCGTCACCTCCTACTTTGCCTTCTTGTACTTTGTGTATTCAATGATTTGAGTGCTCAGTATCCCGAGATACCTTATCGTTCACGTAGTAATGCCAACTATTGGAAGAACCGTCCACCTTACCTTGGTTACTGGCAGCAAGATGTCTATTACAAGCTGAAAGCAAATATTGATGAAGCTGCTGATATTATCGATGGAACAGAAGAACTAGTGTACTGGAATAATTCTCCTGACACACTGTATTTCGTTTATTTCCACTTGTATCAGAATGCTTTCCAACCTGGCTCTTATACCGAAGATCTTCACAATGAAAATAAATACCCGGTAAAGTTTGGCAAGTACGAATCACAAGGATTAGGAACAACAGTTGATAATATTTTGGTAGACGGGGTTCAGGCCAAAATGGAAATGGATAATTCGGTGATGAAAATCTGGTTACCAAAACCTGTTCGTCCTGGATATGCTACCAAGATTTCCATGAACTTCAAAACATACTTTGATGAAGGCGGAAGCATCCGACGTCGCATGAAAATGTATTCTACGTTCGGATCGAAACATTACGATGGGGTGCATTGGTACCCGCGTATTGCAGTCTACGATCACAAGTTCGGTTGGGAAACAGATCAGCATTTGACGCGTGAGTTTTACGGAGACTACGGCGTGTTTGATGTTGAACTTACGTTCCCGAACAACTACATTGTTGATGCAACCGGTGTAATGACCAACGAGCAGGAAATGCTCCCAGCAGATTTGCGCCAACGTCTCGACATTTCCAATTTTGCTAAGAAACCTTGGGAGTCCGCACCATCGCAAATCATTGTAAAGGACGGAACAGTTAAAACATGGAAGTTCCATGCAGAAAATGTACACGATTTTGCATGGACGGCAGATCCGAATTACCGTATTGGAGAAGTATCGTGGAATGGAATTCGTTGCATCGCATTATGCGCGGAACAACATTGTTCTGGATGGCAAGACGCAGCCGCATTCACCGCGAAAGTAATTGAAACGTATTCCACTGATTTCGGCATGTACGCGTATCCTAAAATGATCGTTGCAGATGCACGCGATGGAATGGAATATCCAATGCTTACACTGGATGGTGGTCGCGCACCAGATTATTACGATTTGATTGCACATGAAGTAGGACACAACTGGTTCTTCGGAATGGTTGGAAGCAATGAAACATATCGTGCTTTGCTAGATGAAGGCTTTACTCAGTTTCTAACAGGTTGGTCATACGAGAAGATAAAAGGTCCAGAAAAAATTCGCTATCAATACAAAAGTGATTACGCCGAACGTTTCCGCGAACCTGAAGAGATCAGAATGAGCCAAGCGTACAATGGCTACTTGTATCCAGCGGCAGCTGAAGACGAAACAGTAATCGACACACATTCAGATCACTTCAATGGAGCATTACGCCATGGTGGTGGGTACGGACAAGTGTATTCTAAGACAGCAACGATGTTGTATAATCTTCAATACACGCTTGGAGATTCTCTCTTCCTTGCCGCAATGAAAAATTATTTTAATCAATGGAAATTCTGTCATCCTTATGTTGAGGATTTCAGAAATTCAATGATTCAGTTTACGCACGTAGACTTGAACTGGTTTTTTGATGAATGGCTGACCACTTCACAAACTATCGATTACAAAGTGGGGCGCATCAGAAAAGGAGATTCTACAGACACGTATGAAATCACCTTCAAGCGTAAAGGTCGAATGCAGATGCCTATCGACTTTACAGTAGATGCGAACGACGGAAAGTCTTACAATTATTACATTCCAAACACATGGTCCGAGAAAAAAACAACAGCTAAAGTGTTACCGCGTTGGATTGGCTGGGACAATATTCGCAAGAAGTACACCGCTACAGTTGTTGTGCCTTCGGGAATTGACAATGTGCGCATTGATACAACCAACAGATTGGCTGACGTGAATCTGCTTAACAACAGTAAAAAAACTCCGATCGCTGTTGGATTTGATTCTAAGATCTACAATCCACCTTCTTGGAAAAAGTATCGCATGCTGGCGCGCCCTGATTTGTGGTACAACTCGTACGACGGAATAAAAGCTGGATTCTATCTTGGTGGTAATTACATGAATGGTTACCATCAATTTGATCTTACCGCACATTTCAATACAGGTGCATTCCAAACACAACTGCCAGCAGATGCAGAAATCAATAAATTCGATCAGTTCTCCGTTGTGTTCAACTACAGGACACCAACGAATAAGTTCATTCGCAACTCTGCTGTTTCATTCAATGGCAGACATTTGGATGGTCTTAATCTTGCTGCGGGTACATTCGAAGTTTCTGACCGCAAACAGAAAAATAGATTCTGGGTTCAATACAAAATGATGTATCGCTCCGATTCTTCGGATCTCACTTACCTAATCAATAGTAATGAGTGGCAGCCTGGAATGTTCAACAACACGATTACGTTTGGATATGATCATCCATATAACTATATGCGGGGCCGAGGTCTTGGAAATATCAATATGCAGTTGCGCTCTTCTTCAATTGGCAGCGACTATAACTACCAATACCTTTCGTTGAACGTGACGAACAAGAATGATTTTGGTCGGATCAACATCAATACGCGCACATTCTTCCAAATTGGAACTGGAAACAACTGGGCAGAGGAATCAATGTTGTACGCAGCTGGTGCAAATCAGGAAAGTTTAATGGACAGTAAATACACACGTTCGGCAGGATTGATGCCAGCTGAATGGGGTGGATACGGTGCAGACATTAATCACTTCCACGCAGGTGGCGGATTAGGCTTGCGCGGTTATGCTGGGTATCAACTTCCAAACATTGATTGGTACGGAAACGTTCGCGACACTTATAAAGGAACAACAGGTTACGCGTTCAATGCCGAAGTAGAATTTCAGGAATTGTTCCGTTTCATCGGGCGCAAACTTCCTCGAATCAGTAGTGTTGTTGGATTAACCACTTACGCATTCGGAGATATCGGTGCAATCAATTTCAATACACCTGAGGAACCATTAGCAATGGGATTGATCAGAATGGATGCAGGTCTGGGATGCGCGTTAACAATCAAACGCTTCCCTCCACTTCAAACATGTCGTCCTTTGACAATCCGATTTGATGTTCCGTTATTCCTGAATCGTGCACCTTACAACACTCCAGAGAACATAGCTTTCCGCTGGGTAGTTGGAATCAGTCGGGCATTTTAAGTAAACACCACATCACAATCAAAAGGGCAAAGACTTCTCAGAAATCTTTGCCCTTTTGATTATCAAATAATCAACCTTATTTCGCGATTGTATTTAACAGTTTCACCAACTGTTCCGTAAGCGCTTTACGTGTATATTTCTCAATCCCACTCGAATTCACTTCAAGCTTACCTGCTTTGAATTGTGAGTATGCATCCTTCACCTGACCATACAGCAATTCTTCATCCGAATATCCTGCAATAGTTCCTGCATTCGATGCTCTAAGAATTTCTGCCGCATCACCGTCAACAGGACCAACCGCGAGAACAGGACGTTTTGCCGACATATACTCAAAGAACTTGCCGGTAAGAATTCCTTTTGCCGTGCGTGCGTTATTCAACACGAGAAGCAACAAACGTGATTGTTGTTGCACTTTGACTACTTCATGATGCGGAATGTAGGGAACAAGATTCAACGCATTTCCCAAACCATAACTCTTCAGTGAAGCAACAACAGAATCGTCAACTTTTCCAACCAGCTTCACTTCAAGTGCGAGTTTGAAACCTGCATCCTCTTCAGAAATTTTCTTCAGCACTTTCCATAACACTTCAGGGTTTCTCGCATTTGACATTGTTCCAATATGCGCTATGGAAAATTTAGTATCAGGTGTCAATTCTCCTTTGAACACGTCGCTCTCATCATATCCGTTAGCGATGACATGAAATTTGGACAAGTCAACAGATGAACCATATCCTTTCGCCATCTGTAGAAACTCCTCGTTCATCGTTTTTCCAACAGAAAGCACAAGGTTGGCTTCTTCCAATACGCTTCGTTCTAACCTTCGATGCTTTTTATCTGCCCATGAAGAAAGTTGCAGATCGTCGTAGAAATCGATATTCGTCCACGGATCACGAAAGTCTGCGATCCAAGGCAATTTCGTTTTTCGATGAACACCACGCGCAATCATATGCATACTGTGTGGTGGGCCCGAAGAAACTATCGCGTGAACAGGATTTTGAGCCACATATTCCGTAAGAAATTTCACCGAAGGTTTAATCCAGAATTTTCGCGGATCAGGAATAAAAAAATTACCCCGAAGCCAAACAGAAAATGATTGTGTAGCACTCGCCTTTTTCTTGTCGGTATGAAAAGCAGGATTAATCTTATCCGACTTTTTCGCTCCTGTAAATTTGCGATAGAGATCGTACGGTTCCCAAATTTCCGTCTTGAGTACTTTCACTCCTTCAGGAATGTCATTCAGAAGGGACGAATCCTCTCCCGGATTTTCAGGATTAGATGGGGTATACACAACAGGTTCCCACCCAAAATCACGCAAGTACTTTACAAACTTGAGCCAACGTTGAACACCAGCACCACCGGAAGGAGGCCAGTAGTAAGAAATGATGAGGACCGTTTTGCGTGTAGCACCTTCATTCGTCGACATAATGCGAAATTAACTATTTCAACTCGTATGAACCGCACCAAGTAAGATGTGCATTTGCATCAGGATCCACATGAACGGCTAAAGTTATTTAGCTGCTTTCTTACCGGCGAACTTTGACAACACAAGTTTTATCTCTGAGCCGTACAACACAAAAAGCATTGCTCCTGTAGCCGCAAGCAGTCCGAGATACCAGAAAACATTCCAGTCGGGAGAAATCCACCAGATCAATCCCAAAATACCAATCATCAACGCAGGCAGATACACCATCTTCATCAGGTTGATTTCAATAGTGAAATACTTCTTCGTTTTCAAATAAAGAATGGTCACTTGAATAATCTTTGCGAGTAAGACAGAAATCACGGTACCTCCAATCCCAAAATACTTCGTGAGTAACCATGTTGCAGGCAGCTGTATAGCTGCTGAAATTGCAAAAATGATCAACAACATTTTGGTCTTCTTCAAATAAATCAAAATGCTGAGGAAGTAGTGATACAATCCACGTGTTGCAAATGAACCAGCCAGAATTCCCATCAACGCAAATGATTCATAGTATTCTGTTTTCTTCACAAACCATGGAATGATGAATGGTATTACAATCATAAAACCAGAAATCACCATCATACTTAAAGCGGTCATTGTATTGAAGTAGCGATTGGTTTCTTTAGTTGTTCCAGTAGATTGATTCTTGTTCCAGATTTCATAAACTTCAGGATTGATGGCCGTTACAATTCCGCCTTGAACAAAGTCAATTAATAGCGTACACTTGACAGCAAAATCGAAAACAGCCACATACCCAGGACTGAGAATATCGTTAATGATGAATCGATCTAGGTTGCTGGTTATCCACACCAAAACCACGTATAACATGTATGGAAAACAAAATGCGTGTAATCCTTTCAGCCTTGAAAAACGAAAACTGATTCCATACTGAACAGCAACACCAATTAGTGAGATGAGAAAAATTCCCAAACCCGAAAGTAAGCGGCCATACATCGGACCTATCAATGAATCGGGATACATGTACAGTCCTACAATAGAAATAGCAATCGTAAGAACAAAATTCACAAAGTTGTAAACGAAGTACTTTCCCGGTTTCTTTTCAAAGACCATTAAATACGTATACACTTTGAAAAATCCATTGAAAAATCCGGTAATCACCGACATGATTCCATACGGAAAGAAATGCAAGGTATTATTTCTATTGAAGGTCGAATCAAAAACGGGCTGACCTACCAAATACGCAATAAGAATAAAGGAAACCCCAATGAACAAGAGCAGTCCAGCCACATTACTAAGTAACACTTTTCGTTTCGCGTAATCGTCTTTCACTTCCACATAATGCGCACCGATATATGCATCCAACGAATACGACACCAAGACTTGAATCAATAAGCTGAAGCCAACATAGAGCATCAATAATCCGTAATCCTGCGTTGAAAGGAGGTTGGTGTAAAATGGCAAGAGTATAAATCCCGAAAGCATGGGTAATGCTCCGGCACCGCTGTACGAAAGAGTAGATTTTAGGAAACGTCCAGAAATCATGTGGGCAACGATGTATTTTAGTGATGCTAAAGTACAGACTAAATTCAGAATGAACATTCTCAGTCAAGTCGTTACGGGCTCGCGAAAGGGCAAGAGCAATGGAAAACTTGTTAATTTTACCAAAGATCAACATGTCTAGCGCGCGCAAGAGCGACGTTTCCATATATGAATATCCTATTCCTGTCTGCATGGTATCCCACTGCGAAATCGCCTCACAAAGGTATTTTTGTTAAAGAACATGCATTGGCTATTGCAGGTAAAGGCAATCAGTTGAAAGTGGTTGCGCTGGATGTTACAGTGGGAAAATCCTTGTTTGGCGTGCGCTATTCGGTGGAAAGCACGAGTGAAAATGTGGAAACACACTTCATTAGCATCGAATCAATATGGCATAAAAAACTGTATGCCCTTTACCCATTATTGAAGCGCATTGCAAAGCGATATATCGAACGAAAAGTCTTGAATTCGTTTCAACCAGATATCATTCATTCGAATGTGCTTTACCCAATTGCGCTAATTGGGGAAGAATTAGCGAAATCAACGGGAACTCCTCATGTCATCACCGAACACTGGTCGAAGGTAGATCGTTTCATGTACAAGAATGTATTTGCATCACGGGGTCGTGAAGCATACAATAATGCAGCTGCAATTACCTGTGTGTCTGATTTCCTTCGTCAAGGTGTAATCAAGCACGTGAATGATGCAAACAAAGTGAAGATCGTTCCCAATGTTGTTGCTAACGAATTCACAACATCACAATCGAAACCGGAATCCGGAAGTGTGAATTTCGTGGCTGTGGCCACATGGACAACACCTAAACGTCCTGATCTTTTCATTGGTGCATTAATCGCGCTGGCGAAATCGCAACCGCAAAATATTTGTCTTCACCTTTTTGGAGACGGGCCGCAGATTGCTACAATTAAGGCGCTTATTCTTCCTGACAATTTTCAAATTGTCTATCGCGGTTATTGCGGAAAATCCGAAATCAGAAAGCAACTTGCAGAAACCGACTTCTTCTTGCATGCTTCCGAAATCGAGACATTTTCAATTGTTGTGGCAGAAGCGCTATGTGCTGGTGTTCCAGTCATTTGCTCGAATCGTGGGGCACTACCAGAACTTGTGCATTCGGCAAGTGGAGCATTAACGTCCAATACTCCCGAGGAGTGGGCCAAGACGGTACAAACCACAGTTGTGCAGAAATTCAATCGTGCAGCTATTCAAAACGAATACAAGAACAAATACAGTTCAGATGCAGTTGGAAAGGCATTTCAGGCCATTTACGTAGCCGTAACCGCAAAACCATAGTTCCCTCCGATTCATTACTTTTGCCCTTTGTAAAACCATCAATATCCACGAAATGGGATCACTAAAGAAATTCCTGAGCAAGTTAGTGCCGGCGCCAATCATGAGCAAATATGTGTTCATGAAGAAAAACCGTAAGTGGAAAAACAAATCGGCGGAGGAAGTCTTTACTACGATTTACAAGAACAATGCTTGGGGCGGGCATCAATCTGTTTCTGGACGCGGATCAGATGATGATCAAACAGGCGTAATTGCTCGCGAAATCCCAGAATTCTTGGCGAAGCTCAACATAAAATCTATGCTCGATATTCCGTGCGGCGATTTTCACTGGATGAAGAATGTGGATTTGGGTAACGTAAAATATACGGGCGCAGACATCGTAGCTGATCTTGTAGCTAATAACAACAAAGACTTCAGAAGTGAAACAATATCATTCGAACAACTGAACTTAATTGCAGGACCACTTCCTCAAGTTGATTTGATTTTTTGCCGCGATTGTCTGGTGCATTTTTCATATGACAATATCATCAGTGCGTTGAATACTGTCGTTGATAGCAACAGTGCGTATTTAGCTACCACTAGTTTCAACAGTCGCTCTTCGAACCAAGATATCTCTACAGGGAATTGGCGTCCGCTTAATTTGCTCTCGGCGCCTTTTAACTTCCCGAAACCGACTATCGAGGTTGATGAAAAATGTATCGAAGGTAATGGCGCTTACGCCGACAAGACCATTTCTATTTGGAAAGTCAGCGAAATCGCACCAATTATTCGTGCCATAAAAAAGGCGTAAATCGTTTTACCGATTCACGCCTCTGCATTTATATTTCTTTCGCCTTCTAAGCCACTTTCGCTTCTTTTTCGGCCTTGTGGTCAGCCTTCCATTGCATAAACACGCCTACTCCCAGGAATAGGAACACGAGGATTGATCCAAACATTGCTACGCTTTCTCCTTTGTAGTAACTATCAGGATGGAACTCGAACTGCACGGTATGCTTTCCAGCAGGAATTTTCATTCCTCGTAACACATAGTCAGTGCAGAAATATTCTGAATCTTTCCCATCAATGGTTGCTTTCCAACCCACAGGATAATAGATTTCAGAGAAAACGGCCACCTGATCTACCTTAGAATTTGTTTCATAAACAATCTTATCCGGCGCGTGAGAAACCACTTTAATAGAAGCGGTACTATCATCTGACGCTTTGAAATTGTTGACTTGCGCCGTAAAGCGTTTGTCAACTACCGCAGTTGTTTTCGGGTTGAATGTTTTCACTGCAATAATCTCAGCATCGGCATCCGCCACAATCTGAACATTGTTTACGAACCACGCACCACCACATGCCGACTTGTTCAAGAGCACACCGCCATCTGGATTGTAAATCACATATTTCGCATTCAACATGTTCAACGTGCTTTGTTGTGCAAGTGCCGCATCCACAATTGAATCGCCACCTGGTGCACCGGTCAATCCTGTACGCATAGCTGTTTGCAAAGCACTAATCTGTGCAGACATATCCTGCTCGTACAACTCTTGAATACGCTTCAATTTAGCCCCGTGATAACCCCCAATTGAACGGTGGAAATACGACGTTGATGCATCTTGCCACACATCCACAGCAACATTCAATACTCGGTAGGATGGATCAGTGTCTTGCAAAATCATTTGGTCTGCCGGACTCGCTACGTACGCCACTTCTTTCTTCTTAGAACGCTCGTAGTTGTCGTCGCCAATGTAGCGATGACTTACACCCCACATATCGATGATGATCAACAGAATCAATCCACCAGCAAGAAATGCCACATGAAATGGTTTCTTGATGTACAAATACAACAATACGGCTGCCAACAAAATAAACAAGAAGCTGCGCCCTGCATCCGATTTCACAATGCCTTCACGAGCAATTTCAAGATTCGCGATATAGTCATCTACATCACTTTGTGTACCGCCACTCTGAGTGATTCCTTGCTGAATTCGCTCTTGTGTATCGCCGTTTACAGTAGTAACAAAAGCCGATGGAGCCATCCATACGAGCAAACACAACCCGCCCGTAATTCCGAACGCCAAGTAAAAGTGCTTGATCTTTTCCTTTACAACAGCCGCATTGTTCATGATTTCACGAACCGCCAACATCGCAAGAATTGGAAGAGTAATATCAACGACTACAAGAATCATAGACACCGCGCGGAACTTGTTATATCCCGGAATATAATCGAAGAAGAATTCCGTAAGACCCAAAAAGTGCCTTCCCCAGGATAACATGATCGTTAACACTGTTGCACCAAACAACCACCACTTGATTTTGTCTTTCACAATAAACATGGCAAGGACAAACAAGAAACAGATGATCGCACCTGCGTAATAAGGTCCGCTTGTAAAAATAACATCCCCGAAATACGCTCCTTGCTGACCAATACTCTCTTTCCAACGTGGATCTACATTTTTTAATGCCGCTTCGTCATAAGAACCAATTGGTTCGGATGCACCACCCATGAAGTCAGGAATGAGGAAAGTAAATGTCTCAGAAGGCATGTAACTCCATTGTGTTGCATATTCAATTGGCAAACCTGAAGTTTTGTTCTGCGTTTCATTATCAATCGTCAATTCGGACTGCCCACGTGTTGTATACTTGCTGTATTCGTTGGTGAGGAGCAAATTCCCTGTGTTTGGCAAGATGGACAATACCACCGCCAAAGCAAGAATGCCAATTACTTGTCCCAAATACTTTTTCTGTCCTTCTTTCCACAAGCGAATCACCTCTCCGAGTCCAATGAACAAGAGAAGAATCATCAAGTAATACGTAATCTGCAAGTGATTGGCATTGATCTCCAACGCGAGAGAAATTGCAGTAAGTGCGGCACCGAGCCAGAGTTTTCCTCGGAACGTTAGCAATACACCCATCACCACAGGGGCCATATAGGCAATGGCAAACATTTTTGAGTTGTGTCCTGCAGGAACTAATGTGACCATATACGACGTAAGACCGAAGGCTATGGCTCCCGCAATACTCACCCATGGATTTACTTTCATGGTATACATCAAGAAGTAAAATCCAATCATGCAAAGCAAAATGGATGTTACTGGGAACGGAATACGCGAAGCACGAGAAAATGCAGTCTGAAGCGCATTGATGAAATTAGATGGATACAACACCGAAATCTGGTAAGCCGGCATTCCTCCGAACATACTATTGGTCCAAAGGGGTTCCTTCTGGTTCTTTTCTCGGAAGTCCGCAATCTCTTTAGACATTCCCTTATGGTGCTG
>Ga0114980_10000954_pt1 | contig 20589 bp, 8 predicted proteins | sample S_140806_EF_Meta_FD_87018 | JGI IMG/M metagenome (GOLD analysis project Ga0114980, IMG submission 87018) | Freshwater microbial communities from Lake Simoncouche, Canada to study carbon cycling - S_140806_EF_MetaG | ecosystem: Environmental > Aquatic > Freshwater > Lake | place: Lake...
ATATATCCTGCTGTTCCTTCGCTATTTGTGACCAATGTACCTGTACCGTCGAATAAGCCATATACGCATAATTGACCATCAGCTAAATCGCAATTGACTTGTGCTGTGATTTGCCAAGTGCCTGCTGAAGGAATTGTAGCGGTCATAATCGTGGTTGCTGTACCACTTGTCGTTGCTGTAATTGTAAAGGATGATGCCGTTGCCTGGGCTGATCCTGATACAGGTGGTGAGTTTGGAGTTGGACCTGTAGGGCCTTGTAGACCTGTAGCTCCTGACACTCCAGATAGACCCGTTGAACCTGTTGGTCCCGTTGCTCCCGTTGCACCCGTTACACCACTAGGGCCTGTCGCTCCTGACACTCCAGCAGGACCTGTTGCCCCTGAGACGCCTGTTATTCCCTGTATACCAGTAGCCCCTGAGACTCCAGTGGGACCAGTAGCTCCTGAGACTCCAGTGGGACCAGTAGCTCCTGTGGGTCCAGTAGCTCCTGAGACACCTGTTGGTCCAGTAGCTCCTGAGACTCCAGTGGGACCAGTAGCTCCTGATACACCTGTTGATCCTGTGGCCCCTGAGAGGCCTGTGGCCCCTGAGAGGCCTGTAGACCCTGTGGCGCCTGTTGCGCCTGTTGCACCAGTAGGACCAGTAGACCCACCCCCACCCCCACTGCTTGTAATTGCCGCTCCGTTGAGCAGTAAAACACCACTGCTCACATTGAGTGTCTGGGTTGACTGATTTACGATATCAACAAACTGAAGAGTTGAAAGATTTACTGTTCCTGTACTTAAATTCATAAAGGTTGAAGGAATACCGAAAGAACCCTCATATCTGTAGAAGGCGATCGTCGGCGGTGCAACTCCGCTGTTCAGCGTACTGTAAAATTTCAAAATGCCTCCATCTCCATCAAATGTCCAAGGATATGAACCACCAGCAAGAATTGGAATATTTGTTTTATCATACACATTGACCGTATAGCCACCTGTTCCGTATGTATTTGGAATAGCACTTGTAAAAATGTTTGCATTTGGATTTGCGAGAGAAGCCTGTGAATACCAGTAGGACTCAAACAAGTTAATAGAGCTCGTTTTAATTGAGCTATAATATGTAATGTATGGATAGGATTGACTGGTATACCGCTGACCAAAGGCAGAGGTATAGGAGTTATCCTTAATAAAATCTGTAGGAGTAGTCGTTGGAATCGGCTGTCCAAAAATCTGTACCGAAGGAATAATACGAGTCCTTGAAGGAATCGATTCCTGTGATACAGAGTTCGCATCCTGAGTATTCGCGACGCCAAAATTCTTTTTAAATAGTAAAGTAACCTGCTGGGCTTGGCTCGCCATCTAGTTGTTGAAGGATATTTTTATGTCTTTAGTAGGAACTCAAACGCAAAACGAAACATTTTTAGAGTAAGGATGTTTTGTTTTGATAAAGGTCTTATTTAGAAGGATAACTGTGCTGTTATCGTTGTCATAGCAAAATTCCAGTTCATAGGAACACCAAATCGTGCAATAATCCGGATATCCTTACCTGAAGTCGCAAACGCAGGTATAAACACGTTGGGAAACGTAATTGTTCCTGATGCTAGTGTAGCACCGGAAGCAACACCACCATAAATTTGCGTTTGGTTGCCTGTTGTATCATTGTAATAATTAAATGCTGATGCTGCATTTCCAGTAGTTCCATTCGCATCTAACCAACACGTGGTTGCTGATCCTGCATCTGTTGGCAAAATCGAAGCTTGATCTTCAATTCTGTAAAATAAAAAGACTTTATCCGTAGCAACAGTTGGAAAGTTGCCTGCAGAGAAGACTGCTAAACTGTTTGATACAGCAATTGTATCAGTTCCTGATGTTAGATAGTTTACTACGAATGTAACCTTTGTATAATTTGTTTCTGAGCTAGTTGTCTTCCATCCAAAGGTGGCAAACCGCAACGTTGTATTCCTTGTTATAGATGTGTAGTTAATTGAGTTTTGAAGTAAGTTTCCGTAATAAGTTCCAGCATAATTCAAATAGGCAACTCCACTTGTTCCTACAGTTCTGTGAGCACCATTCGCCACTTGGAGTTCCTTAGACGCAGGTATAGATGCAACTGTATTATCGATCAGCGAATTTGCGTGACTGTATAAATAGCTTGTGTACGAGTTATTACCTGCATTCGCATAGACAAAAGGAACTACATAGACGTTTGTTCCATCAAAGCTTGAGAATGACCAGATTCTGCAGCCAACAGTGGTTGCTGAAGTGGTCGCAGTTGGCAACACCGCTGGAAGCGTCGTAGTAATTAGCGTGTAAGAAGGCCCATCAATAATCGTAGATAAGAAGACGTTAGACGTAGCAGAATTACCAGCAAGATTTGAGCTAAAGACTGCCAACCGAATACTAGATGCCCACGTAGACGCTAAAGAAGCAGATGTAACTGTACCGTTTGAAAAACCAATACGTGATGCCTGAGCTAAAGCTCCACCATTACATCCTGAAATAATGCGTGCTAACGTGGTTTCAGTAGTAGTTAGCGAAGCAGAACCAGCAAGATATGTGTAGCTGAGAATCGGGCTCGCATAGAAATAGTTTCCTAAATTGCTAGCGCCTACAATTGTACTAAAAGTCGCAGTTCCGTACACGGTTTGAACTCCTGAGATAGCAGTATAACTAGGAGCAGTTGTTGGTGAATACGCAAAGGCTGCATCTGTAATGGCTGCTGTTCCAGGAGATCCATCATAATACCACGAGAATGTTCCTTGGCCTGTTGTTATACCTGCCGACGTACTTTGAAGTGCTGTCGTCTGAAGAGTGTAAATTGTTGAGTTCGCAACAAAAATACTTGCTCCCAACGTAACCGTATTAGACGCTGATAAGAAAAACCCTTGGTAAGGGGCATTACAACCTAGCGCAGCAAATCTGTCATAGACAGTTGTCGGTGTTAAGGTCACATTGTTCAAGGTTACTGCAGACGGTGTAGTAGCAGGAAATCCATTGTAGAAAATCTGAGCGCCAGGTGTAATCACAGGAGATGTTATGACTGTACTGATTGATAAGGTTCCTGTAAATGTTTTTCCTCTTATTGCAACAGTGTGAATCGGTGACACAAAAGCAGAGGTTGTCCAAGCAGTTGCTGAATTCACTAGTGTGTTCACGTTCAATGAATCAAATACGCGGAATGCTGAAGCATAATACCTCGAAGCAAATGTGAGCGTTCCCGAAAAAGTTGCATCTGACGTCAAATTCGATGTTACCGTTGACAAAGTTGACGCGATCCCACCTTGTTGACTGGCAGAATTAGCTGCTTGTACTTTGAATGTATAGACTGAATCTGGATATAAGCTTGTTGCATTGTATTGTACGACTTGCCCACCAAGACCATCCTGAGCTGTCTGAAAGTTAAACGGCGCACCAACTATAACTGTAGTTGACTGATAGACGGGTGCGATTCCTGTATATCTAAATGTGCTAAACGGAACTGCCATTAAATTCATTGTATAGCTGCTAATTGTCGCAACGGATGTATTGTCATTAATATCTACAAATTGAGGCGTACTAAAATAAAAGATAACACTATTTGATGTTGTATTTGTACTGTACAAACGCTGGGGAAGTGATGGCTGACCAGCCGTCAAGAATGCGGCAAAAATCGTTGATGCCACATTAGATCCAAGATTATAATTTGTATACCACGCAAGAAGCTGATTATTTCCATTTAAATTTGCTAAGGCAGTATTGTAGTAGACATATGAACTTCTCACTAAGCTATCCTGAGGAAATGTTAAACTTTGAACACCTGATGTACCTGCTGTCTTAATTAATGTAATGCCTGTGATAAAAGGTAAATTTGCAGTGCGATAGTTCACAATATTAGTCGATTGCTGATTAAGAATTGTAGAAAATGTGATACCAGCTACATTCGTTGACAAGATTACATTGAATGCCAAGATATTCTGAACCCAATTCTGCATAAACCCAACATTAACCTGTACAGGATATGTCCACGGAATGAAGATCTGTGAAGATTTTGATATAGATGCTCCAAAGTTAATTGTACTCGGTGCATTGATTAAGTATTGCTGGATCCAAGAATCATTATAAATTACATTGCCTCCACCCCCACCAACAGGCCCTACTGTTGTTGAGTATGTTGAAACCGCTACACCTACAGAAGCTTGTGTTGCAATCGGACCAAGAGATGTTGAAAAGGATGATATTGAATCACCTCCTAGACCTCCTGCTCCAACTGAGGTTGAATAGGAGGACATATTAGGGATTATTCCATAGCTCGTAGAAAAGGAGGAAAAGGCCGAGCCACCTACACCTCCTTCTCCAACTGAGGTTGAATAGGAGGACATATTGGGGATTATTCCATAGCTCGTTGAGAAGGAGGACATATTAGGGATTATTCCATAGCTTGTTGAGAAGGAGGAAAAGGCAGAACCACCTACACCTCCTGCTCCAACTGAGGTTGAATAGGATGACATATTTGGTATTATTCCATAGCTCGTTGAGAAGGAGGACATATTAGGGATTATTCCATAGCTCGTTGAAAAGGAGGAAAAGGCAGAGCCACCTACACCTCCTGCTCCAACTGATGTTGAATAGGAGGACATATTAGGGATTATTCCATAGCTCGTTGAAAATGACGATAATGAATCACCACCTAGACCTCCACCTCCTGCTCCAACTGATGTTGAATAAGATGAAAATGTTGTTTGAATATATGTAACATTTGGTATAGTTCCGTAACTTGTTGAAATAGATGATAATTGTTGCTGAACATATGAATTATTAGGTACCGTACCTACTGAAGTTGAGAAAGACGACAATGATTGTTGAATCAAACTTCCAGTTGCAATCAAACCGTAACTAGTTGAAAAACTAGATAACGAATCATTTACAAAACTTGACCATATACTGCTAAAGGTAGAAATCTCATAATTAATTGTTGATCCGAGACCAAGAATATTTGTAATAAAAGATGAAAGTGTAGATGAATTAGCTACATTACTCGTATTTGTAGTTTGACCATACGAGGTTGAGAAGGAACAAAAATTTACAAGAATACCATAGGTTGTTGAAGTCAATAGATTAGTCGGAAAAATAGAGCCATATGATGTTGATAATGTAGACAGTTGAACCATTGATCCAACAAATGTAGAGTTTAGCTCTGCCTGATTCGGTAAGATACCATAGGAAGTTGACATTGAAGACATTTGATTATTTATTGCAAGTACAGATGATACCAATTGCGCCTGATTTGGTAAAATACCATACGTTGTTGATAGTGTACACAATATATTTGGAACCATAATTACTTGTCCATTAATAGATGAAATTTGCGCATTCAGTATATAAGCATTTTGACTTGAAATCGTTGATACAAGTAATAAAGATGAAACAAACACAGTACCAGCGTAATCATATGTTTTAATTTCATTGTAGAGTGTAGAGATTGTAAATGTTTCTGAGGTCTGTTGCCTTGCAAAAAATAATTGAAATTCATACGGTGTAGATGGTAAATTGTTATTTGTAAAACTATACCCAAATGTATTCGATGCTGAAAAACTACTCACAGTAGTAGCTCCTGTATAGGGTGTAATATCTGTAGCAAATGCGGTCTTTGTTGTCTGTGTTGTAGATTCGTAAAAACTAAAAGAAGCAAGACCTGAATTTGTTATAGGAAATGTTGTATTACATCCTGTTGTAAATGAGGTACTGGCTATCATCACGTAAGAAGAAAGACTCAAAAAAGGTGAATTTACCAAGGATCCTAATGATGAAAACCCAAGTGGTGGTCTGAATGGAATGCTTGTTACGTAAAGTGGTGTATCTGTTGGATTGTAACCATAGGTTGCATACAAAGGACTCAATGTAAAATTAGAAGTTCCTATGTCTTGGAAATTAGAAAGTTGTAGATAATCGTTCGCAAATCGTTTCAAATAAATAAAATCTACTTGATATGTATTAAATCCACCAATCGTCCCAGTTAAACTATCTGTCTTAAAATCTGTTGATTTAGGATAGACTGGAAGCTGTGGACTATACGTAGTGTTAAATACTTTTAGATAAAGAGCACCTGAATAATCAACTTGCCACGTCAATGAATTTATAGATGGGTAAAAGGTAAACGATCCTTGAACCGCAACAAATGTAGAATAGACAATACCTTCAGTTGTAGTAAAGGATGTTTTCTCATCATAATTATCTAGATCTATATTTGTAGTATAGACAGGTATATCTTGTAAAGGCTCACCAAATAATCGTGTATCTGAAAATGGATTATATACACTTGAAAATAAAGGAAAATAGGTTATACCCATACTGCTTATTCCATTTGTTGGTGTTGTAATTGAAGGTCTACTCTCATTTATAAGTGTAACAAGTGTAGATGTATAGAAAAAAGGTGTAATAATTGAAGAAGCAGTAATTGTATTGTAGGATTGTTGAAATGTATTTTCAATATATGTTATATTACTCTGTAGCACAGCTGATGTTGAAAGTAAGTTTTGAGCATCAATTAAACTAACACTTGAAATACCTCTTTGAAGAGTTTGTATTGATCCAACGCTTGTAGAATATATATTTAGCCCCGTGCCAGACGAAGTTGACACTGTTGATATTGCTGTCTGAAATGTAAATGTATTTACAAGACTTCCATACGTCGTTGAAAGAGTACTCAAATCAGCATTTACAATTTTATTATTTAGGATTACTTCCTGATTTCCAAGAATCGTACTAATAACAACTGAATTGATACTCGATACACTAATATAAATCGCATTATTCTCATAATCTGTTGTTAAAATAATCGGATCAGATCCTACTAATTTTAGTGTGGTTGACGGACTATTTGCCTGTAAATAAATAAACGGGCTTGTACTTATATCTGTTTGCCCAGACGAAACATTACTATAGACTGCAATCTGATTAAATGAATAAACTCCTGCAGCACTCGATATCAAATTAGCACCATCAAATGTAATCGTCTGATTTTGAGGATTTCCGCGGATTGTTATTCCTCCTGCGCCTACGTATCTTAGATTACTTGTAATTACATTTTGCTCTAAATTGTATGAATTAATGGTGTTTCCATCAGGAAGTGCAATTGTACCAAATGCCTTTGCATACATATAAACTGTATTAGGTGCCGTAGGGTCAGCAGAAAGTCCTGCATTTTCACCATCATAGATAGAAAATGTCGTAGCACTTGCATCCGCAATAAAGACAGCAGATGTTGTATTAATTCTGGTAAATGCACCACCTCCCTGTAAAGTAGACAATGTCATCCACGAAGTGCCACCTAGACCATCGGTCGTCAGAACACGATACGCAGGAAGAACTGAATTTGTATTATTATTACCTGATGTAAATATTTGATTTACTGTTAATGAATCCAAGTCTAGACTCTTCTGAAAAGACGCCATACTACTATGGTACTACTTGTTTATCATAATTTATCTAGCGCATTATTTATAAATAGAATACGTACCGCTAAAGATGATATACGTTGAAGTAAGCTCTGCGTTACAGCAAACTTCATTTTATAAAGCTGATCTGTATCGAGAGTTTGAAAACTTGATAGGCCAAATTCATTTGTAAAGTGGATACTTGATGGTAAAATCTTACCTACTTCTTGACTTATAAATCCAATTTCTTTTCCTACTGGCAGACCGTGTTCTTCTCTATATTTCTGGTCCCATTCAAATGTAACAAGACGAATTTTAGATACATCACTATTTATTTTTGAATACATAGTTGTTGATGTTAGAATTTTTATACGCTGATCTGATGGATTAATCCAATTTACATTATTTGCCTGCCGAGCATTTCCATATCCAATATCCAAACTTCTTAGTGGGTTAAGTGTGTTAATCCCAACATATCCACGAAGCAATGAATTCTCTAGATTTTTTACAATTGTTAAATCACCTTCATTAAATGTAATCGTAGAAAAACGGGTAGCCATTGAGTGACCAAAGTAGATCTTATTTGGATCATCACGGGCCAAGATATTTATATTGGGTAATTGTATTGATGGTTGAACTTGCTGGAAAGGTTCAAACAGAACTGCCATTGTATTTGAGTCAACGTTAGTTGTGTTTGTCATATTGTTAGATGACCACGTGAAGCCACCATCAAATGATTGAAAAAATGCCTGAGTTGCTTGTCCTGATGCTAATCCTAATTTTGTCGGTAAGGCAAAAAGATTCCACGAATTATACGCCCATCTTATCTTAACACTGTATAATCCTGTACTAATATGGTCACTGTACGCATTCGCATATACAGATAATTTGATTGTACTAATCTGTGTCCACGTAAATCCAAAATCTTGCGATTTGAGCAGTGCAATATAATTCGGAATGGAAGAAATCTGAGCTGCTATGATATCCTTTCCATTGTAATCTAACGATCTGTATCGTAAAAGCCGTTCAGTCGTAGACGGCAGCGTACGTGTCCAGGTGTAATTATCTTTGCTTACAAACGCACCATCTCCTACAATAACCCAATTCTTGCCTGCCCACACTGCATCATTAATTTCAGTTACCTTTGAAGTCTCAGGTCCAATGATTGTAGAAAACTGTGTAGGGGCTAGAGTTCCAGGGTATAATGAATTTGTCAGAAACATTGTATAAAAAGTTGATGTAGTTATTGCGGCAGGTGGATACCAACTTGTTTCATAAGAATATGTAAGATTACTTGCTGATGTCATCAAAAAGACTTGACCATTTGTTGTTATAGAAGTTAAAGGACCCATACTCTTATAATTAACTCCTCCACTCGTAACACTGCTAAATGTATGATAGCCTATTGAAGTCGAAGTACCAATTCCAGAAAAGGTAATTAATCTATTTGAATTATAGACACTACTTAACTGTGAAAAGACAGATTTATTGTTAACACCAAAAAAACTAATTGGTGCCGCAGAATTAAATACATTTTTACCTGTAGTTGTTAAAAAGTCATATGAAGTCAGCATAGATGACAATGGAATTGATTTCAGTTGTCCATAAATATTGTAAAAATAATTATTATTCTGCTGAAGAGCAAGTGTAATAAATGAATCTGTTAGTGCTGCACCATACGCAGTTATTGCAGCCTGTCCATTTGCGGGCCTGTAAATATAAGAAGACATTGTACTCAATGTAGCAGAACCACTTGAGATACCAAATGTATAGAGCCAAGGATTGCTATTTCCAACTAAAAAGACGGAACTTGTATAAGCATATGGCTGAATGAGCACTCCACCAACTACATCTAACGAATTTAATGTACTTAGAGGCTGTTGAATTCTAATTGAATTTGCATTAATTATTGATACACTTTTAATAGATGATGTTGTAAAATTAAAGAAGGTAGTTGAAAAGATTGTACTATAATTCAGTGGAACTCCAACTTGATAGAAAAAAGAGGTTGATCCGATAAATGGATTTAATAGTAATAGTGTACTCTTATTTAATGAGCTTATAAAATAAAGTTGACTATATAGATACCCATTTGGATATGACATCATTGTTGAAACATACCGTGTATCTAGCATTGAAGTTGTAGATAATGTTGAAGCTTGCTCAGTTATAACATTAATAAAACCAACAGTTGATATGAAACTTGATTGATTTGAACCAATCGTTGAAATCGTATTAATATATCCTGTTTGACCAAAATATATGGATGTTACTTCTGAAATATATGAAATATTTACATAAGTATCTATCCTATTAATTTGAGATTGAATTGTAGAAAAGGTAATTGTTCCAGTGGACGCAAGTGAAGATACACCTGGCACAGCATTTACATTTACCAAACTAGTATTAAAATCACCACTAATTGTTGATATTTGATAATAGTAAAGTGTGGATGTCGTATTCACGGTCGATTGTAGAATTTGGTAAACACTTGACACTCCTACTGAGGCATCAAATGGATATGTTAATGTTATAAGAGTAGACGCGTCAGTTACAATTTGTGTTGAAAAAGAACATACATTTGCAGTATTTGTTTGTAAATTCATTAAAAGATTGGATCCAACATAAGTAGGAAATAATGTAGAAAAACTACTAAAAGAAGATATTGTTGTTGATGTTAATTGCTGAAGTCCTGATTGATTTGTAGAAATGCTTAAGGTATTAACAATAGGCAGTACTGAAATTGTTAGAGTATCATTAAGACTTGATAAGCCTGTATATGTTTGAATAGCTATAAGGCTAGAAAATAACTGTATTGAAGAAACTCCTATAGTTGTTGACATTGAACTTAAGCTTCCAACTAATAGATTTACTGACTGAAGTGAAGAAATAGCTTGAGCTGTATAGATAGGGATATCAATTAAAAGAGTAGTTGATGCAAAAGTACTTATCGAAGGTCCAAGAGTTGTTACTTGATATGAATCAAGTACATTAGTCGTGTAGGTTGAAAATGTTGAAATATCTATGGCAAAGGTAATTGAACTAAGAGTAGACTGAAATGTTGAAAATGAATTACCGTATACGCTAGAAACAGAAGAAAAATTTTCAATTAAATTAAATGAAGCATTTACGTATGTATTAGCAAGTGATATATTTTCTAAAACTGTAGAATTTACAGTATACCAAGATGTAGATGTATTGCTTAATATTCCTGGGAATGTGCTAAATACTGTAGATGGATATGTAGCAAATAAAGTTGAATAGATAGAACTAATTCCAGGGCCAATATACCTAGATTTTATTCCTTGTGTATTCGTTGAAGGTGTATAATAAAAATATGCAAGATTAATTATATTATTACTATTCTGATTAAAAAGAGAACTCATAAAAATAGGAGGATATGTATTTACGCTTATATTAGATAATTGAGTTAGTAGTGAAAGTGAAGTACTATATCTGTTAGATGCAGTATTTGAATCTGAAATATAATTTAAATTAATATCAGCAAGCGTACTCGTGCCATACTCTTGAAAAGTAGAATATGTGATGAGTGTACTTACTGAAAATGTACTCAAGGTATTCACATCTCTTTGTAACACACTTGATATAGCATTCGTTTCTGCAAGTATAAAATTTACAGAACTTAGAAGTTGAGGAAAATTAGAGTATCCATACAAGTAATTTGAAAAGGTAGTGGAGATATTATAAACATTCCAGGTTCCATAATTAGTCGTTCCTATTGAACTATATTGTGGCACATAAACTTGCCCTCTTTCAAACAGAGTTCCTCTTGAAAAAAGCAACTCTGTTGTAATTTCATTAATTTCAAGGCTAGTTGCGGACAACGCCATCTAAGCATTGTGAATGTTTTTTAGTCTACCTTCTAACGTAGAGACTTCTATCTCCATCTCTTGAACTTTCTGTAAAAGATACTGAGTCGCACCAAACTCTAATTTGAAAATCTGATCAGTATTAAGTGAATGAAAATCTGAATATCCAAACTCACTTGTATAGGTAACGGCTGTAGGCAAAACTTGCTTGATCTCTTGTGCTATAAATCCATAGACTGAATCTGCAGGTGTACCTGTTTTATGCTGATACTCTTTTGTAAAACTAAAGTTGCGGAAGGGTAAGGTTTCAACAATCTTTGCACACGAATATAAATCAGCAGTCTGTATATCTGTCTTAACTCGTGCGTCGGAAGCCGTAAGCCATGTTGTTCCTGATGGTTTTCTTGCGTTACCTACAGCAATATCAAGTGCGTATTGCGGAAACGTTGTATTAATTCCAATATGGCCCAGATTTTGCGTAGATACCAAGTGACGAATTGTCAAGTCTCCATCATTAAAATAAATGGTTGATTGAATGATATTCATTCTCTTACGATTATTCATTATTGCAGGTATCTCGCCCGAATAGATATCAAAATTAGATAATTGTATTGCTGGGGTTGTATTTGAAGCATACGCTTGTCCGTAAATTACATTCGTAGATACTGGAATAGAAGACCAATTAACCGCATCATAGGATATAAGATGATGTATACTTCTATTTATTGATGGATTATTAATACCTGTCGCTTTCCATACACTTCCTGTCCAAAGAACAGATGTCCCTGATGTCGAAATAAATGTACCAGGGCCATTATCATTCGCATAACTCCAGCTAATTCCATCATAGCTGTACATTATATTGGATGTATTTCCATTACAGCCTACTGCCACAAACTTATCACCATTCCATCGGACTGAGTTACCTGATGTACTAAATTGTGGTCCAGCCACATCATTCCAATCTGAACCCGTATATCCATATTTAATTGTAATTGTTTCAGATGGCCCTCCAATTGCAACCCAAACAAGACCATTCGTTGCGATTGAATTTGCAAATGTTCTAAAAAGGCCAGTTACACTTGCAGTACCCAGAGACCAATTTAATCCATCAGAACTATATACAAGAGTATTAGAGAGAGAAAGAGAATCAGTTAATGCAGCAACCCACCGATATCCATTCCAAGTCAAATCATTTACCCCTACTGAAAATCCTGAGAGCCCTGTATCAGATTGACTCCAAGTAATTCCATCTCTACTAGAAACAATTTTAGCACCGGATCCATTACCTCCTGCTAACCAATAAGATCCATTCCAGGCTACACAATTTAATGTAGCCATACTAGGAGTGATTGTTCCTGTATTCCAAGCAACGCTTGGATTCGATGAATACAATACAGCTGCCTGTGCTGGACTATTTGATCCAACTGCTACCCAGTAGGATCCATTATAAGCAATACCATTTCCTTGTGTAGTAAATTCATTAGTTGATGTCGAATAGTAATTAGAGAACGCATTAGATGATGTAAATATAGTAATACCACTTGCCATATTTGATCCAACCATAACGTGATCAATGAGAGGAGGGGGTGTCGCTGAAATTCGTAAACTCCCTGTCATTGCAAATGGGAATTCATTTGTTGTTGTTCTATTGATACCGATTGATGAAGCAGTAAGTTGCTGTGTTACCGTAAGATTTGATGTTGTTATTGAATTTGCATTAAATGTACTAAATGAAGGAAATAGAATTGAACTCAATATAAAAGTAGAAACTTGTTGGTAATTTAATGTAATTGCTGATAAACTTGAAAAGAAACTAGAGGTCGTCTGTGCATAACTTGATACTAAACTATATCTTTGTGTACTTATCGTTGTAGATAAATCTATGCTATTTACTAGGAGTGGTGTTAGAATACTTGAAATACTCTGTATAAGAATAGTAAGTGTTGACTGAAGAGTTGAAACCTGAGTATTAGGATTAAACGTGGAATAGGTAATAAGATCAAATCCTCTTAATGCTGATATATTATTAAGCAAATTTAGATTTGTATTTGCGATAATATTTGTAGAATAAAGAAGAGTTGATAAACTACTAAATGCCGAAAGTGTACTTTCTGAAAAAAAGGTAGAGATTGCCGAGACTCCTGTATCTGTACGAATCGCTGATATATTGTAAACATCATTTGAAAAGGATGAAAATGAAGCGTAAACCGATGTACTAATTGAAGATATACTTGGGCCAATTATGGATGAAAGTGAAGAGACTCCAGGACCTGTAAAAATACTTGGGTAAATGACTCCAATATAGGTTGATGTATTTGAAAAACTCGTATTCTGAATCTTCACTAGACTTGATAGAGTGGATGTCTGATTTTGGGTATTAAAAAGTGAATTAATTGTTGAATACGCAGTTGGTAACAGTGTTGAAAATGTACTAAGTGTAGCTAAATTATTATAATTTATACCGAATGTAGTTGAAAGTGTAGACAATGACGTTTTTATTCCTTCCTGTAGAAAATACACTTGAACATATCCAGTTGTAAGTACAATGTCTGAAATCATCTGTATTTCATTACCAAGAACAGTAGAAAAAGATGAAATTCCTTGGCCTCCCGAAGCATTTGCAATTTGTTCAATAATATAAATATTTGTACTAGTCGTATATGTACTTAGACTTGATAATCCAGATATTCCTGTATACAATCCCGCATTTTGAATGAAAGTAGAAAATGAACACGCGACAATCGTTGATAAACTACAGACTCCTGCTGTTCCTAAATTTATATTAAATATACTAGAAAAACTTGAAAGATTAGCAGTTAATACCGTTGACAAAGATGAAATACCCGCACTATTATTAAATTCCTGAAGTCCACTGTTTAATTCAGTAAATGAAGTGCCTACAACAGTTGAAAGACTTGATGCTCCAGGACCAAATGCGCTTGTAACAATTGTATTAATTGTACTTGTGAATCCGACAATACTTGATACTGTTGTTGATACTGTTATTTCTAGGCCTAAGCCTGTATTTGTACTATAATATTCAATACTTTCACTTAAGTTTGTGTAATAACCGTAAGTGTATGAAGATAATGAAGAGACTGATTCCGCTTGATTAAAATAAGTATCTAAATAAGTTCCAAGAGTTGAAAAACTACACGTAACAAGAGTTGAAAGTGTTGAAAGAGAATTATCAATTGAATTTAATTGTAGAATAATTTGTGAAGTTGTTGAATTCTGTAATTGTACAGTTGAGTAAAGATTATAAAATGTGGAATATGATGAAGTATATACAATACCATAGACTGAACTTTGATATAGATCTGTTGTTGAAATTAATCCAATAATCTGATATTCTACAATACTTGAAATACTACTTACTTGCTCATTTGTTCCAAGTTGTACAGTTGATAGAGACTGAATGCCCGCAAGTACATCTGGAATAGAAGAAGGTGTTAACATTATATTTGCAGTACTAAACATTTGGTCTGGTGTGAAATACTGAAATTGATTTCGTACATTATAATTTCCAGGTATTATAGGAATAGTAAAACTGGACGTATTAATACTACTCGTGCGTCCTTCAGTTCCACAGCCTTTTGATCCTGTCGCTACAACATTAGCATTCTTAATATATAGGGTTTCAAAAGTTAAATTATCTATATCAAGCGTTACTCTGGACGACGCCATCTCTACCTAGATAATGTAAAAGGGTGGCAAGATTTGCGCAAGCGGATACACATGAGGATGTATAAGTGGATGCGCAAACACCTGCTGCTAATAATCTACTCTTGTCGGTAGATGGTCGGCCAAGGTGGACTTTTACAATTAGTCGCATTAGGAAAACAAGATGTATTTCTTACCGGAAATCCACAAATGACCTGGTTTAAAATGGTCTACAGACGCTATACCAATTTTGCAATTGAAGCACAGCCAATGTATTTTGACGGCACTCCTGATTTTGGAAAACGCATTACTTGTCTTGTTCCACGTCGGGGAGATCTCTTATCACAACTAATTCTTGAAGTGGAGTTACCGGCACTCTATTTAACAAATGGAACCCCCGTTTCCTATGTTAATTCTATCGGTCACGTTCTTATTCAAGAAATCTCAATTGAAATCGGTGAGCAAGAAATTGATCGTCAAAACGGTGAATGGATGGAAATTTGGTCAGACTATACAACGCCATTTGACAAGCAGAGTGGATTTTACAATATGATCGGAAAGGTTGATGGATACTCGCCCCCTACTCTCAACGGTCCACTGAAACTGTATATTCCTCTTAGATTCTGGTTCTGTAAGAATCCTGGTCTAGCCTTACCGCTTATTGCTCTTCAGTATCACCCAATTCGTATTAATGTGACACTTGCGCCACTAAGTAATCTATTCTACACCTCAGCTCTTACAAGTCCAACATGTACCAATCTAGAAGTCAAACCTGCTAATATTACTTCCTTAATGTTGTACGGCGATTACATCTATCTTGATGTGGATGAACGTCGTAGATTTGTTAGCAGTGCTCACGAATATTTAATTGAGCAAGTTCAGTACACATCCATTATTCCAATTGCTCCCGGTGCTTCGTCAGGGTCCTTACGCTTAGAATTTAATCACCCCATCAAGGAACTCTTTTGGTATATTCAGCGTGATGATATGCTTCGCTATCACGAATTTTACAATTATAGTTCGATCGGCATCTATGAATCTGGAACTCGTACGGATATGCTTGCCAATGCAGTTCTCCAACTCGATGGATATGACCGATTTCAAGTCAGAGATGCTGGCTATTTCCGCCTAGTTCAACCGTGGCAATATCACACTGTCATTCCCGAAAAGTTATTTTTGTATTCCTACAGTTTCGCCCTTCGGCCTGAAGATGTACAGCCTACAGGATCTATGAATGCAAGCAGAATGGATTCAATTATACTTCAAGTAAATATAAATCCTGCTCTCATAAATACGCTAGGTAATCTACATTCCAAAGTCTACGCAACAAATCTAAATGTATTACGCATTGCTGATGGATACGGCGGCGTAGTCTTTACGATTTAGATCTATCAGTTAGAGATGCTCGAAGACATCACAAAAAAAATGGATATCACTAAGACCTTTGATGTGGGAATCACACAAGGGTCTTACTGGGGTGGTGCTCAAATTCCTTATTGGTTGATTCAAATCTTGACTGTCGGATTTGGAGCACTCGGATTAGATCACCTTTTATTACGAAGCCCACGTACGGCAATTCTCAAAGTACTTAGCATTATTCCTCTCTTTGGATTCTGGTATTTCTTTGATATCGCACAAGTTTTTGGTGAAGAAGAATCTGTAAGAAAATACGGATTTGCTATTCCCTTTGCTGGCCCACAAGGTATCGGTGGAGGAATGTTCATTAATAAAGACGGTAGTAATGTTGCCCCACCAGAGAAATCAAAACCCTGGACCTTTTTGATGTATGCAATCGCAAGTATTTTCTTTACTGTTCTTCCACTGAATAAGATCTTAATTGGTGACTATTCGGGTGCTTTCTTACAAATTATAATGTATGCTTTTTTCTTTACACCTCTCATTTTACTTGCTCTTATCTGGGGCTTTTATGATGAATATCGTGTTCTCTTTGATACACGTGGTCTAATTGAAAAAGGTGCTGCACGAATAATCCCGGCATCTTGGATTCTTGATCCCTATTTCAAACGAAGCGCTCTCGGACCTCTTCCGTCACCTCCTGATCCCGCCAACGGTATGATATCACAAGGTCAGACCTTTATTACAAAAATTATTTCAAATATTTCAGATCTCTACACAAAAACCACAGGTCAAATCGTAGGTCTAACGACTGGAGCTGTAACTGGAGCAACCACAGCAGTAGGTAATGTTGTTCAAGGGGTAACAGATGTCAGCACTGCTGTAACAACTGGAGCTGTAACCGCAGCAGGAGATGTTGTTAAAAGAGTAACAGATGTTGGTGCAGCCGTTGAGGGAGTAAAAACAGTTGTTGGAACTGTTGCTGGAAAGGCTGTAAATATTGGACAGGGTGTTGTTAATAAGGTTACAAATGTTGGAACCCAAGTTGCTGATAAGGTCGCTGGAGAAGGTCAGAGAATTGTAAATAAAGTTGTTGAAAAGGTTGAAAAGAAAGCGGATGTAATGGAAAATAAGCTTGTTGACAAGATTCTTGGCAAAGTTGAAAATGTTCAAGATAAAGTTCTAGAAACTGCGGGAGGCGTTGTAGATAAGGGTGTAAATGCCTTAGGAACCGCCATTGATGTTGCTGTTGCACCGTACACTGCACCTATGGATGCAATGGGTGCTGCCGCAAGTGGTGTTGAGGCTGTAAAGTCAGGTGTAAATGCTGCAGCAAATACTGTTGAAGCAGTCTCAGAAGTAGCAGACGCAGCAAAAGAATCAGCTGCAGTCTTGAGTGAGAAAGGACCCGCGCTTCTCGGCAAATGGATGGACAATGCGACTGCAGCTCCTGCTGCTCTTGCTGCTGCTCCTGCTGCGGCTGCTCTTGCTGCTGCTGCTCCTGCTGCTGCTCCTGCTGCTGCTCTTGCTGCTGCTCCAGTCGCCAGTGTAGCAGCTAAACAAGCCGGTGGAGGACTTGATCTTTTCCTGAAAGGAATCAAAACTGATGACCAACCATCCGACTCATCAATGGTACTCCTCTTTTGTGTAGCTATGCTCGCATTCGGTGGATACGTAGTGTACACTCTCAGAAAAACGATGACGTCTACAGAAGATTCTAAAGATGATACCCCTCCAGAGTCAAGATCAGTTCGAAAGTCTCGTCGTTCCGAGAATAGCCAATACTCAGATACAGACGGCAACTAAATATGACCCCAACGTAATTATCTATTTTACTGCAACCTGGTGTGGCGCCTGTCAACGTCTAAATCAAGATAGACTTCAGCAACGCAAGGATATCAAGTGGTACAAGTGTGATATTGATCAAAATAAGTATACAATGGGCTACTGTGGTCTTAAGAAAATCCCATCTTTTGTTTTTATTAAAAATGGTAAATTTATCGGTGCTATGAGTACTTCAATAACAGAGAATGTGCTTGAAATGATTGAAGAGACCTTTTAGAAGAGATATTATGCCCGACTATGATATTTGCATACTAGGCGCCGGTTTTGCCGGTCTCTATTGTGCAATCGAGTGTGCCAAGAAGTGGCCAGATGCTAAGATTGTAATTCTTGAAAAGTACAATACTCTGGGAGGCCGAGCTGCCACCTTTCATAAGAATATCCCCGGCCTTGGATCCTACCAATGGGAAATGGGTGCCGGCCGAATTCACACCAACCACAAATGGGTTGTCGATCTGGTTGACAAATACGGTCTAACCAAAATTCCGATTAGTGGCGGAGTTGATTTTAGAGTTCCCGGAAAAGTCGATCCTATTCCAGTTGACTTTGAAAAGTATCTGAAGGCCGTGAATCTGACCGCTCTCTCCAAAGATATTCTTCTTGAAAATACTCTTACCACACTTTTGAATTCCGTAGTTGGCCACGATGAAGCAAAGACAATGATCAATACGTTTGAATACAGATCTGAGGTTGACACACTCCGGGCAGATCGGGCACTTGAGGCTCTCAATGGAGAAATTGGCCAATCCAAAGGATTCTTCGTCCTCAAAGAAGGATTTTCATATCTCGTGGAAAAGTTGCAGAACGAAGCTGAAAAACTTGGAGTGACCATTCTCAAAAAACATTCAGTCACCAATTTCCAAAAACTAGAATCAGCCGGTGGAGTCTACAAAGTTTCCGTGAAGGATCATATTTCCATAAAAGCCGGAAAGGTGGTGGTGGCCATTCCCCGGGACGCAGTTGCTGAACTTCCCTGTCTGAAGAACTTACCAATCCTGCAAATGGTCAAGATGAGACCTCTTGTACGAATGTATGCGATCTTTCCTAAATCGGATGATGGTACGTGTTGGTTTCAAGGCCTCAATAAATTCGTCTGTCCCTTGCCTATTCGCTACGTTATTCCGATAAATCCAGCTACAGGTGTCATAATGATTTCCTATACAGACGGCCCGGAGGCTGAATACTGGATCAAGTTACAAAAGGATAAAGGCGATGCTGTAGTTCAAGCCGAAGTGATGAAACAGATTCGGATAGTAGTGCCTCATTTAGACATTCCAGATCCATTCTTTTTTAAGATTCATCCCTGGTCCGATGGATGTTCATACTGGGTTCCTGGTTCGTATGATTTCTTACAAGAATCATTGAAATCAGTAAAGCCTTTACCTTTACAAATGCCGGGTGTATATATGTGTAATGAATCGTGGGCCTATGCTCAGTGCTGGGTTAAGTGCGCCATTGACCAAGCTGACCTCTGCTTTAAGAAAATGGTTGAGGATTCAGAAAATCAGTAATTGTTTAGTGTTGGAACATTAAGTGCATCGGTTGCTGCTTGGTCAACTCTGTGATTCCAAAACCACGGAAACTGTGACTGTCTTGCACCCTGAGTATGTGCTTCAACCCACTTTAGTTCAATCTGTGTCTTATTCTGTGAGTACAGCGGTATAAGCTCCTTCATTATATCGAGATGCTGAATGTCACCTCCCTTCTTTTTCCAATCATTCCGCCACCACGTTGGACCCCATTTTGAGGTGCAATTAATGGCATATTCACTGTCCGACCAGATTGTAATAGGTGTTGAATCTGTTTTCAGTGTTTCTGTAGCATACTGAAGTCCTCTGAGGAGCGCATTTAGCTCAGCGCGTTGATTTGTCTGAGGTTCAAACGGTTTTAGTTTTTCAGAGTTATAGCCAATTTCTGTTATCTGATCCTTGTCTACGACGACGAAGGCCCAAGAAGCTTTGGCGAACTTCTTGCCATTGTTCGTGCACGCACCATCTGTAAAAATATGAAGAGTTTGTTTGGTTTCCTTAGGACTTGATTTGACGAGTGATCCAATAGAAAAAGGAATATCTGGTAAAGCAGTAGTAACAGGATGCAAATCGATAGCCACGTTATTCTTAACATTTTTCACCTCCTCTTCGTCGTCCCCTTGTTTATATATGTAGGCATCCAGAGGGCCAGTCTTCCTGAATGGGTTTTTTACAGCCTTCTTGGACTGGGTATTGTTGTCTTGATGTATCAGCTTTACAAGTCTTATATAAAATATAGCACGGGCGCTTTAAGTTTATGGGTCAATCTGATACACGTACTTTTAATTGCTCCGTTAATAATTTACATAGGAGCAATGGGAAAAAATACTCCTCGACCGGCATTTGAGATGCTTCTTCTATTAGCATTTGCGGCCTTTGGCTACCACTTGTATTATTTGGTGCTTGCGGCCAATACCGTTTCAGGGGGCAAATCGACTTAGATAACTTCTAGCTTCTTTCGAAGCAGAAGATC
>Ga0114980_10000956_pt1 | contig 20585 bp, 19 predicted proteins | sample S_140806_EF_Meta_FD_87018 | JGI IMG/M metagenome (GOLD analysis project Ga0114980, IMG submission 87018) | Freshwater microbial communities from Lake Simoncouche, Canada to study carbon cycling - S_140806_EF_MetaG | ecosystem: Environmental > Aquatic > Freshwater > Lake | place: Lake...
AGAATATTTCATTCATTGCTTGTTGGGTTAATTTTTCCATTATCTCTAAACTTTTAGTGGATTTGTCTTTTTTGATATTATTGACCTTATCATGAGCAATATTATTTGCTTTTCTTTGTAATCCAGTAAATAATAATATTGAATTACGTTCAAATTTTTTAATTTCTTCTGCAGATAAAAAAAGATTTTGCACATTAATGTTCCCATTTGGTTCATATCGAGCATAATTTAATCCTCCAAATGCTGATGCTGTCTGATCTTGGGAGCCAACTTTTTCACCAATTAAATTTCTTTCAACATATATAGCGTCCCTTGCTAATTTTTTTTTTGTAATTAATTGATTCTTATATGCATACAAAGCATGCAATAAACCCACAGTAAAAGTTGAGCTTGATCCAAGCCCTGATAATGCTGGTAAATCAGCATTATGTACTACTTCCAGACCTTGTTTTATTTTCTCAAATCCTAAATATTTTAGACAATGTTTTATAGAAGGATGTTTTATATGATTTATTTCATTAACTTCTTCTCTCTTAAAGTATCGAAATCTATATTTGTGATTAAAAAAAGGCGGCAAGGTCCTTAAATTAATATAGCAATACTTATCTATGGTAGTGCTTATTGTTGATCCTCCGTATTGCTGAAACCACTCAGGATAATCAGTCCCACCTCCAAAAAAAGATATTCGAAAAGGAGCTCTACTTATTATCATTAGATTTATACCAAGATATTGTTCTGCTTAAACCTTCTTCTAGTGAAATTTTTGGATTAAAATTTAAATAATTTTTTGCTTTTGTAATATCAATTAATCTTTTTGGTATCATTGTTGGCATTGATGTATCGAAATTTATTTTTAAATTTTCAGCTTTTTCAATTTTCAAAATTATATTTAAAATTTGCTTAATTGTTACACCATTTCCAGAGGCTATATTTAATACAGTATATTCATCAACTTTATTAATAATCTCCTCCAAAGCATCTATAAAATCATCAATATACAGGAAATCTTTTAGATCGTTTCCATCTCCCCATACAGGTACAGGATTCTGCCTTTCAACCACTTTTCTAATTAAAGATGGTATCACCTTAGATTTTTCTGGATCAAATTTATCATATGGACCGTAAAGATTCCCTGGTCTTACAACTATCGTCACCATTTTATTAAGTTTAATTTTCTTTGAATATATTTCCATTATAACTTCGCTAAATCTTTTCATCCAACCAACTACAAAATATTTTTCAAAAAAATCAAATGAAGCATCCTCTTCTTTTACTGAGAAATCAACGTGTGGATATACTGTATTACTACTTATAAAAATAAATTTTTGAACGCCTGCTTCATAAGCTGCTTCAGCCATATTAACATTCATTCTTATATTTGGACTTAGATGAACAAGTGGAGTTTTTTCCATAACTGCTGCACCAGAAGAATTTGCAGCGCACATTATAACTATGTCCATATTTTTACATATTTTTCTACAATCTTCTAAATTTTCTAAGTTAGACTGGAAATAATTAACTCCTGAAATCTTCTTAAAATTTATATTACTATAACTGTTAGAGTATAATTTAAATTCTTCACTCTTTGAGAGCTTGCTTAAAAGATTTATTCCTATAAACCCAGATCCTCCTGTTACTAAAATATTTTTTATTTTCACTTATCTCTTTCGCTTAAAATAGGATTTTGAATCTTCCATTTAAAACTAAAGGAAGGATCGTTCCATTTTATGGTAAATTGTCCCGATCTATCGTATTCACTATTTTGCTTATAGTGAAATATGCATTTATCACTTAAAACTAAATGACCATTGCCAAATTTTGGAGGCACTAATATTTGTGTTTTATTCTCAAAACTTAAATGAAAACTTTCCCATTTTTTGTACTCATGTGAGTGTGAATCATTATTAACAACTATTAACTGAAATTCTCCATATAAGCATGAAATCAATTTCCATGTTTTTTGATCTCCGTGAATTCCTCTAAGAACATTTTTTTTTGAAACAGAAATGTCGTCTTGCAAGAATTCTACGTCTATATTATTTTCTAAAAAAAAATTCTTATTATAGGTTTCAATATAGCTGCCCCTGTGATCTTCAAATGAGGTAAGGCCTATCTTCATCACACCAGTTAAACTTGTTTTCTCTATAGTCCAGTCACTATATGTTTTTTTCATTTTATTTTTTATTTGAAATAATTGTGCCTTAGATCATTTTCATTTTTATTCTTACAGTACCAATTCCATGTTTCTTCTAGTCCTCTTTTTAAAGAAAATTGTGGACTATAATTTAAAATCTTTTTTGCATTTTTTATATCCATAATTCTTTTTGGAAATCCAGAAGGTTTAGAAACATCAAATTTATAATTAAATTTTATAAAAGAAGACAAAGTCTCAACTAGTTCTTTAATTGTATGACCGTCACCACTGCCTAAGTTTAGAAAATCTAAATCTCCTGTTCCGTGATATAAAGTTAAAATTACTCCATCGGCCACATCTTCAGCGTAAGCAAAATCTCTCACAGAAGAACCATCACCCCAGATTAAAACTGGATCTTCTTTATTGCTTATTCTATTTAGTAAAGTTGGAATAACCATGGCATTATTAGGATCAAAATTATCTCCAGGGCCATAAACATTGCAAGGCCTAACTACATAAAAATCTTTTAAATTATATTGTTTTTTATAAGCCTGTATTTGAAGCTCAGCCATTCGTTTGGCCCAACCAGGAAACATATCCATGGGTTCTTCGCTAAACTTAGATTCCTCTTCTCTAAAAATTTCTCTGCTCGAATAAGCTCCAATTGAACTTGTATAAACTAATTTTTTTATTCCATTTAATCTAGATGCTTCTAAAAAATTAGTATTCATCATAACTAGAGGAACAAAAAAGCTCGCTGGCTTTTCTATAGTCACTTGCACCGATCCTTTAATTCCAGACATGTGAAAAGCATAGTCTTGATTTTTTGTAACTTCTTTACAAAAATCGAAATTGGTTAAATCTCCGATAATATGAGTTGCTCTTTTTTCATTATTAAATTTATCCAAGGAAATTATTGTAACTTTAGCACCGAAATCACATAATTTTTTAACAGTAAAACGGCCAATTAATCCTGTTCCGCCAGTTACAATAATTTTTTTATTACTAAAAAAATTTTTAATATTGTCGCTAATCATAGTTATTTTTTATTAAAGATTGTAAATCTTGTCGCAGAAATTAACTATTTCTGGTTGATGCGCAACTAAAATAATAATTCTATCTTTTTTTATATTTTGTAAAGTGCTCTTAAAAATATCCGCATTATCTTTGTCTAAATTGTTAATTGGTTCATCCAAAAGAACAAGTGCAGATTCTTTATAAAGAGCTCTAGCCAGAGCTATTCTTTGCTTTTCGCCGCCGGAAATTAATTTTGCATTATTTTTAATAGCTGAGTTTATTCCTTGATCTAAGTTTTTAACAAAATCTACTAAACCAGCATTTTCTATAGAACGATTCAATTTATTGTAATCAATATCACAATCTTTCTCAGCAAAAGTAATATTATCTTTCAAAGTACCGTCAAATAAATAAATATTTTGCGGTACATAAGTAATATTTTTATGCCAAGAATTTAAAGAAACACTTTTTAGATCAATATTATTAACTAATATTTTTCCCTCATAATTTTTTTCTAATCCAAGTAAAATATTTAACAAAGTGGATTTTCCTGATCCTGATGGTCCTTGAATTGCAAAAATGCTATTGCTAAAAAATTCACAAGAAAAATTTTTTATTATTTTTTTAGATTGATTAGTTGAAAAATTAAAGCTTAATTTTTGAATTGATATAGAAGAGATTTTATAAATTGACAATTCATGCTCAGAGTCTTTTTTTTTGTAGATTAATTCTGAACCCAATGGTTCTAATAATGCGTCGACACAAGAATAATGACCCTTGATTGATATAAACAAACTATACATCAACTGAAAAGATGGGGTGACTTTGATAAAAACTATAAAAACCAACGCTACTTTCGCTAAGTATAAAAATATTAAATTATTGCCTATAAGGTAATACAAAACAAATAAACCAATGATAAAAAATAAAATTTCTAAGAAACTTTTTGGTAATATTGAAATAATATCATTTTTAGCATCTAAATTATTAATATCGGAGGTATTAGTTCTAAATTTTTGATTCTCTCTTGTGATTAAATTTGAAATTTTTAAAAACTGAAAATTTCCAACTGTCTCATCAACGTGCTTTAAAATAGATTGAAATTTATCTGATAAAGCTAAAGAGTTTTTTTTTGCTACTTTTTTCAAAAATTGATAAACTGTTAAATAATAAATAAGTAAAGTTCCAAATAAAATTAAAGAAATCTTAGGCTCTATGTAGGTCACCGCGATAATAATAATTAATACAGAAAAAACTTTATTTAAAATGGTAGAGACAGGAGAAATAAACATTGAAATAAATCTTTTCACTTCATAAATAATATTTTTTACTATTAGTGTAGTGTTAACATGTAATAATTGATTGTACTGAAGATTTGTATAATAATGAAAAACCTTGGCTTGCAGCTTACCAATAATCTGACTCCAAAAATATGAAAATCTGTAAAGAATAATTAAATTTATAAAATTAAAAATTATAAAAAAAAAAATAATTAAAAATAATAATATTTTTACAAATTCATCATTAGTAAGATCCAAATAATCTCTAATAGCGTAGATTTTTACTACATCAGGATCCAGATCTAATCTCTGAATATTTTGTAAACTGATAATGAAGGGATAAATTAATATAATGCTTAAAAATTCAAAAATAGCCAGAAATAATGAGCAGGCAGTTAAAAGAAATAATTTATATTTATCTTTTCTGGATATATTTTTTAAAAAAAAAAAATAAGATTGATAAATCTTCATAATTTATTTTAATTTTTGAAAAAATTTATTTTTACTAAAAATCTTAATAATAATTTGAAATAAATTTCTAATAATACTATTTTTTAAAAAATTAAATATTTTGTTTAATAGATAATAAATTGAATATAGGGGTTTTGTTTTTCTAAATGGAGGATAAAATAATTTATAAAAATAATAATTTAAATAAAAAATAAAAATTTTTTTTTCATTAAAGTTTGATATAATCTCAGAGTTTCTGTTATAAAATTTCATGTTTTTTAAATTTTTAAATATCTCAATTTCTTTTTTTTTGAAAAGAAGTTGCTTTCCTTCAATAAATTTACGGTTAAAAGATTCTAGATTCTTTGAAGTTATGCTAGAATCATGAATTCTTCCATAATTTGCTAAAGTATTAATATGCTTTCCCAAGTAACCATGTTCAACAATCCAACTCTCCAACAATTCGTAAAGATCAAACAAATAAGAATCTACATTAATTTGAGAATCTTCTAAAAATTTTTTTACAACATCTAAGCTGATTACAAGATTTAACTCATTTATATGATATCTTGTCGCAAGATAAAAAGGTAAAAAATTTTCTTTCTCAGGTATTGTAAAATCAGAGAAAAAAGGCTGGTTGATTTTATCAAGGCAATTATTTTTATTTCTTCTTAAACTATTAGCAAAAACGAAAGATAATTCTTTATCATTCTTTAAACAATTAACTGCTTTAGAAAACCATTCATTATCGACATATCCATCTGTAGAGGTCATGAGTGTAATAAATTCAGATTTCGCCTCTTTTATTCCGGTAATAAAAGCTTCATGATGATTTACATCTGAATTTAAATTAAAAACCTTAACCTTATCTGAATTTATTCCTCTTATAATCTCTAGAGAGTTGTCCGTTGACTGACTGTCTAAAATTAAAATATCAAAGTCAGCAAAATCTTGTGAAAGAAAACTCCGAATAGACTGGCCTATGTATTTTCCTGAGTTTTTATTAATACAAACAACGCTTAACGTTTTCATTTAAATACAATACTTTTTATTAAAGAGGCGATTTTATATAAAAAAATTTTGATTGCTTTTGCAACCATTAATATTGGTAGAAAACATATTAAAAATATTTTTTTCAATATAAATAGGCGTGATATTATAACTACATACCATAAATGCATTAATAAATTTATCTCATGAAAAATTTTTTCATAGATAAATGATAGATACTGAGTTGGTATTTTGAAGCTATGATATCTTTGATGATTTTCATAAACTCTAATAAAAATTAATTCTTGCTGCATATATTTGATATTTAAATTAGACAGGACTTTGAATCCCATAAGGGTATCGGAATCATTTTCAAATTTACTTAAATTAATATATGGTAACAAAGATCTAAATATTTCAGTTTTACATATAGATGGAAGAATTAGTGGTATCACATCACCTCTAAAGTAAAATAAAATAATTTTATATATATTAATTTTACCCTCTAAATAACATCTATTATCAAAAAAACTTTTAATTTTTTTTTTTTCTTTATTTATATAAGTTCCATTGGTTATTGCCCAATGATACTGGTCTTGATTCTTTATATTATTGAATAATATAAAAAAAAAATTCGGATCTAGAATATTATCGTCATTAATGGTTATGCAATACTCTGCTTCTGCATATTTCACTAATTCTGAAAAGCAATCGTTTCCATTTCTTCTTTTTGAATCAAGAATATATTTAATTCTAGAATCTTTGTGTTGAAATTTTTTAATTATTTTTGCAGAATTATCAGTGGACAAATTGTCTAATATTATCAATTCAAAATCTGAAAACGTTTGATTAATGACGCTCTCTAATGTCTCCTCTAAAAAGTCCTCTCCTTCATGAACGGGTAAAAGCACCGACAATAAAGGCCTATAAGTCGTGTTCAATTAAATAATTATTTTTTATTTATTTTAAAATTTGCCTAGCTATTAACTCAGATGGCATTTGAAACGCCTCCGTCTACTACAAAATTGCTTCCGTTTATATATTTTGCATAATTAGTGCTCAAAAATAAACATAAGTTAGAAACATCTTGCGACTCCCCTAATTTTTTTGTTGGAACAAATTCATCAACATACTTTTTAAATTTTGTTGGATTTTTTTTCTTTTTAGCATCCCACCCTGTGTTTTTTATTAAAATAGGTCCTGGAGAAACTGTATTAAAAGTTATATTTTTTTTTGTGAAATAGTGTTTTTTTGAAAAAGACTTAATAATAGCATGTTGTGCAGCCTTAGCAGCTGCAAACCAAGATCTATCTTCCTTACGAGATTCAATACCGCATACAGATCCAATAGCAATAACTCTACCCCATTTATTCTTAATCATTGTTGGTAAAAAATATTTGGTAAAAAGGATAAGCCCTCTATTGTTCTTTAAATATACTTCATTCCACACATTAAGATCCGTGTCCAAAAAATTATCTTTTCCCCATCTTCCTCCGCCTCCAACGTTATGAATTAATATATCAATATTTTTAAATTTATTTAAAGTAAGTTTAGAGAATGAATGCACAAATTTTTCATCAAGCACATCGCCTTCTTCAATTAAATAATTAATATTTAAAAGATCTAATTTTTTTTTAACACTAATTATTTTTTTTTTATCTCTAGAAAACGTAATGACATTCGCACCTAGTTTTGCAAAACTCGTAATGCAAGCAAGGCCAATCCCATGCGTTGCTCCAGAAATAAATATATTCTTATTCTTAAAATTAAAATTCATTTTAAAATTATCTAAGTGGTTTCCATACAATTAAATTATAACCTTCTATCATTAAGCTTCCAAATGGACTTTTGCATAATTTTATAATTTTTATTTTTTTATTTTTTTCTAATCTTCGCAAATAGGGAAGAAGATTATTTGTATATCTTCTTTTAGAATGGAAAGCATACCCTAAGTAATCCACTAATTGATTTTTATTATAAAAGTTTGGTTCGGGTTCAGTATGAATAACAATTTTTGGCTTCTGTGATAAAATATAATTAATAAATTTATAAATATTTCCTGATAGTTGCTCTATTGAGCCTGACGTATAAATTCCAGAATTTTTTAAAATTTTGAATTTTGTGTTAGGTGCCGACATGTCAAATCTAAATGCTTTTAAATTAATTTTACTTTTTTTTGCAATTAATTTTAACAAATCGACTGATGTTTTTACAAAGTCGGATGCATAAAGATTTTTTTCAGGAAAAATTTTTGATAATTCTACCATATTATGTCCTGTTCCAGCCCCAAATTCGTAAACATCTTTTACGCTTGAAAAGTATTTTTTAAAATACCAGTTCCTGAAGATGTTACCCATAATTACTTCGAACATTGAGTTTTTTACTTTGATAAAATTACCGCCTAATCTAAAAATTTTATTTTTTCGTTCGGTATAAAACTTGGGAACTAAAGATTTAAAATCCTTAGTTTTGGAATAAGATTTAAAAGCTTCATGCCAGCCATCGTGCCATTTTTTTTTTCTACCCTTGGATGCAATAATCTGTTTATCCTCTATAATTCTATTTATAATTTTTATAACAACTAAATTTTTTTCATTTTGCGTTAAATATCTAAATAGTATTTTCTTTTTTAATTGATTAGAGCAAAATTTTTTGATTTCCACTAAATTTGTTTTAAATAATTTTGATAGAATATTTGCACTTATAATCATATGAATTTTTTGATTTTTGTTTAATTTTACTAAAGTAAAAATTAAATTTATACAATATAAGTAATTGTTATAATTGTTTAATTAAAAATAATCATGAAAAAAAACGTTCTAATTACTGGCATAACTGGAATGGTAGGATCTCACCTTGCAGACTATTTGCTAAAAAAAACTAATTGGAATATTTATGGATTATGCAGATGGAGAAGTCCGCTTGACAATGTTGAGCATCTATTGCCTTTGGTAAATGAAAAAAATTCAAAAATCAAATTTATAAATGCTGATTTAAATGATTACAGTTCTTTGATTAAGGCTGTTGAAGTTAGTAAACCAAATTATATTTTTCATTTAGCGGCACAAAGCTATCCGCTAACAAGTTTTGTGGAAGCCAATATAACTTTAGATACAAATATTATAGGAACATACAATCTTTTAAATGCTGTAAAACAATCAAAATTTAATCCCTTAATTCACGTATGCTCTTCCTCTGAAGTTTTTGGAAAGGTAAAAAAAGAAAGTTTACCTATTGATGAAAATTGCAATTACCATCCGGCATCTCCGTATGCTATTTCAAAAGTGGGAACTGATTTAATTGGTAGATATTTTTATGAAGCTTTTAAATTAAAAGTGTTAGTAACAAGAATGTTTACTCATACTGGTCCTAGAAGAGGTGATGTTTTTGCAGAATCTTCTTTTGCAAAACAAATAGCTATGATTGAATCAAAAAAGATTAAACCAATTATAAAAGTAGGAAATTTAAATTCTTTAAGAACATTTGCTGATGTGCGTGATGCAGTGCATGCTTACTATTTATTATTAACCAAAAATCCAAAACCTGGTGAAGTTTACAATATAGGAGGAACATATTCTTGCACAATTAGAGAAATGTTAAATTTTTTAATTTCATTATCCAAAATAAAAAATATAAAAATAGTTGAAGATCCTTCTAGATTAAGGCCTATTGATGCAGATTTGCAAATACCTAATACAAAAAAATTTATGGATGCTACTGGATGGAGACCTAGAATTAGTTTTCAAAAAACTATGAACGATCTTCTAAATTACTGGAGAAAAAGAGTGCAAAATAATAATTTTTTGGATAGATAGAATTTAATGATAAGTAAAAAAGATTTAATTGATTTTGAATTAGATATAAAAAAAATTTACGAAGCTGGAAAAATAAAAGCTCCTATTCATCTTTCTGGTAACAATGAAGACTCATTAATTAATATTTTTAAAAAAATAAAAAAAAATGATTGGGTTTTTTCTACCTGGCGTAATCACTATCATGCGCTACTCAAGGGAATTCCTATGAACTGGTTAAAAAAAGAAATCATCGCTGGAAGAAGTATGGGTATTAATAATATAAAATATAAATTTTATTCTTCAGCAATAGTTGCTGGCACTATTCCAATTGCACTAGGTGTTGCAAAAGCTTTGAAGTTAAAGAAAAAAAATGCGAAGGTTTGGGTTTTTATAGGTGATATGACTTTTGAAACCGGTATGTTTCATGAGTGTTATAAGTATGCAAAAAATCACAAACTCCCATTAAAATTTGTAGTAGAAGACAACAACTTAAGCACCAACACTCCCACAAATAAAGTGTGGGTAAAAAAGAGCAAAATTCCAAAAGATATAATTTACTATAAATATAAAAGAAAATATCCACATCATGGTACTGGTGGCTGGGTACTATTTTAAAGAAATTTATGAAATATAAAGACGAATTAATTAAATCAATGAATTATTTGGCAAAAAAGCCAAATACTATATTTTTGGGGCAATCAGTCCAATATTCTGGAAACGCTATTTATAATACTCTAATTGGAGTGCCAAATAAAAAAAAATTAGAAACGCCCGTATTTGAAGATGCTCAAATGGGCATGTCTATTGGTCTAGCTATGCAGGGATACGTGCCAATTACATGCTACCCAAGATTTGATTTTTTGATACTAGCATTTAATCAATTGGTAAACCATTTGGATAAAATAAGGCAAATGTCACGAGATGAAATTAAGCCCAAGATTTTAATCAGAACGTCTATTGGCTCAAAAAATCCACTTGACGGTGGGCCTCAACATACGCAGGATTACACAAAAATATTTAAACAGATACTAACAGAAGTAAAAGTTATTTTTTTAAATTCACCCAAACAAATACTTCCTTCATTTAAAAAAGCTTATCTAGACAAAGAATCTTTATCTTATTTATTTATTGAACATGGTGATTTTTATAATCAAAAGTAAAAATGAACCTAAGTCGAATTAATAAAGATTTAATAAACAATCCTTATATTTCTGTAATCATACCTGCCATTAACACGCATAATTGGAAAAATGTCATCGATTCATTTAAATCTCAAAAAATAAAAAATGAGTTAATTTTTATAGGACCTAAAAATCCAGATTTTACATTTCCTAGTCACTGTAGATTTATAAAAACATTTGTTAAACCGCCTCAGTGCTTAGAAATAGGACGCAAAGTATCAAAAGGAAATTTTATTATACAATACGCTGACGACTACAATATAACTTCTGAAACAAATGATCCTTTATATAGTCTTTACCTGGCTTGGAAAAAGAAACCATTCCATAATACTATAGTTTCCTGCTTATACCATATAAATAAAAAAAAAAGTAAAGCGGTAGACTTGAGGTACTTACCCTCAGATCCAACCATCCTTCCACATGCACCTCTTTTTCCTAAAATACTTTACAAAATTTTTGGCTCTTATGACAAAAGATTTACGGCTGTTTTAGCTGATGTAGATCTTTATTTAAGATTCATAAAAGGAGGGTGTAAAATTATATTTAGCAAAGTAATTGCTCATGAAGACAAAAACGTTAATAAAGGAAATTTTTTGCTAGGGGATCACTGGCAAATTGATAGGCTTTTGTTAGATAGATTCTGGATAGAAGATGAAAGTATTCCATTAAACAAAAGAAAATTAGCAAATAAAAGAAAATTAGATCTTCAAAAATTTACTAACTCAAATTTATTAACTAAAACACAAGGTAATCAAGGAAAATGGAAATCGAACAGTAATATTTATAACTATATTATTATTCATCCGTTATTTAATTTTTTTAAAAATTTATTGAAACAAAAGTATTTTCTTCAATATGTAGCTAGTATAATAAGACAATATTATGTTTTTAGACTTCTATTAAATTATATAAAAAAATTTAAAAAAAATAAAAATAAATAATAGAGCAAAAATTAAAAATAAATAAAATCATAAATGAACAAAACAGTTTCGCAAATAATTGCTGAAGAATTAAAAAAAAATAGAATAAATGATATATTTATGCTTACAGGTTACGGAGCTATGTATCTAAATGATGCTATTGAAAGAGCTAAAATAAATTATTATGGGGCAAGAAACGAAGCTGCGGCACCAATGATGGCAGAAGCTTACGCTAAATACAAAAATACAATCGGAGCTGTGTGCGTGACGGCTGGTCCCGGAGCAACAAATGCACTTCCAGGCCTTGCTGAAGCATATGTTGATAGCGCTCCTATCATTATTATATCGGGCCAAGTTGAAAAAAAATTTAGTGCAGACACTTATAAAAAAACCTTTTTTAGAACTTTAGGGACTGCAGAGTTTTCAATTACTAGAATATTAAAAAATATAACTAAATATTGCGTAACAATTAGAGATCCTTATAGATCATTATACGAAATTCAAAAAGCATTGTATTTATGTCAAAGTGGCAGACCTGGTCCTGTGTGGATTGAAGTTCCTCTGGATGTGCAATCTTATAAAATTAAAAATGTAAAAAAACTAAAAAGTTTCAAGCCAAAACTATTGGTAAAAAAAGGAAATAATAAAAAAATTTATTCTTTAATTAAGTTATTATCTAATTCAAAAAAACCAATTTTTATAATTGGGAATGGAATTAAACAATCAAATACACAAAATGAATTCATTAAATTAAGCAAAAAACTATCAATTCCATTTGTTGCTTCAAGATTTGCAAATGATCTTTATTCTTATGACCTAAGAGAGAACATGGGTTTATCTGGAATAAAAGGAACGTTATTTTCAAAACAAATCTTAGATGAGGCGGATTTAATTATATCCCTTGGATGTAGACTGGCTCCAACATTAGTGCATGGTGATCCAAAAAATTTTGGCAAAAATGCAAAACTTATTAGTATCAACAACGATTCTAATGAAATTAATAATCCATTATATAAATTTAAATTAAGTATTAATTCTGATCTAAATAATTTTTTTAAAGATTTTAATAAATTTTTATCTAAGAATAAATTAGTAAAAAATTCTAAATGGCTTAATCATTGCAATTATATTAAAAAAAATAATGAAATTAAAAATATTAAATCAAAATCCAATCCAATAGATTTGTATAGATTTATGTATGATTTATGCGAATACTCAAAACCAAGATCTATTTTAATAACTGATGCAGGCTCTAATTATTATATTGGAGGACAGGCTTGGAAATTTAGAAAAAAACAAGTTGAGATATCTTCTGTTGCTAACGCTGCAATGGGACTATCGATACCTTTGTCTATTGGGGCTGCAATAGCTTCAAAAAAGCAAGTATTATCCGTTACTGGGGATGGTTCAATAGAGCTAAATATTCAAGAACTTAAAACTATATCGCATTATAAGTTAAATATTAAAACTTTTGTTATCAATAATGGCGGATATGTTTCTATGAAAAAATGGCAAGATAATTTTTTCGAAGGAAACAGATTGGATACCGAAGAAAATACTGGCGTGGGTACTTTAAATTTTAAAGACATTGCAAAAGCATTTAATCTTAAATATTTTTTAATAGAAAAAGTAAGTCAAATAAGAAATAAATTAATACAAATTCAAAAAAACAAAAACCCTTGTTTAGTTGAGGTTATAACTGACCCTAATCAAAAGATTCATGGTAAGGAATTTTAGTAAATTTAATTTTTTAAAGAAGAAAATTCAAAAAATTAGATTTGATTTTTTAAAACTTATATATGAAGGAGACAAGTATCATATAGGAGGGAGCTTATCTTGTTTAGATGTTTTAGTTTGCATATTTTATTTAAAAATAGTTAATTTAAAAAAAAAAAATAGGAACTTACTGATTCTAAGTAAAGGACATGCTCTCGGAATATTGTATGCAATTCTGTTAGATAAAAAATTGATAAAAAAAAAAAAATATAATGATCTTTTAAAACAAAATAAAATTGGCGGTCAACTTGATAAATTTAATCTCCAATATGTTGATTGGAACACTGGTTCGTTAGGTCATTCAATTGGGGTTTGCATAGGATTTGCGCTAGCAAATCCAAATAAAAAAATTTTTACGGTTATTGGAGATGCCGAAATAGACGAAGAATCTGTATGGGAAGCAATTTTTTTTATATCAGAAAAAAAAATAAATAATATTCATATTATAATAGACAGAAATAAATTATCGGCTAGCAGTTTTATTGAAAAAAAAGAAGTATTAGATAAAAAAATATTAAATCAATTACATTTTGATATATATAAATTTAACGGCCACTCCATTAATAAAATTTATTACTATATAAAAAATATTTATAAAAACAATAAATCAACAATTGCAATATTAAATACAATTAAAGGCAATGGAATAAAAGAGTTTGAGAATAATTTAAAATTTAGTCATGGCCAACCTGAAAAAGAATTATTAGAATTAATTTTTAATAAAAATAATATCAATTATGAAAAAAGACATTAGAGATATTTTTTTTGATAATATAAAAAATACTTTTCTAAGAAAAAAAAATATTTTTATATTAACAAATGACGCTGACATATATAGTCTGCAGAAAATAAAAAAAAATAAAAGATTTATAGACGCGGGTGTAGCTGAACAAAATTTAATCAATATAGCCGCCGGATTAGCGAGTCAAAAAAAACTACCTTTGATCTATGGGTTTTGTACTTTTTTGACTTTTAGATGCTATGAGCAATTAAAATTTAATATCGGAAGTCACAACTTAAACTGCAAAATAATCGGTATAGGACCCGGCTATTCATTTTCTAACGACGGTCCTACTCATCATGGAATTCAAGATTTGTATCTAATGTATCTAATACCAGAATTTGAAATCTACAATATTAGCGATAACAATCTAGCAAATCTAATTTCAAAAAAATTATTTACTATGAATGGTCCAGTTTATGTAAGACTGGACAAAGGAATTCTCGATTACAATAATGATATTCAATACGATATAAAAAAGGGATACGCACTAACCATTAACGTTAAAGGTAATAAAAAGCTTATAATCACGACTGGCATATTTAATAAAATTGCTAATGAATTAGCTTTAAAAAATAAAATAGACGTTCTAAATCTTTTTAGAATAAAAAATTTTAATAAAAAAAGCTTTTTAAATCTTTGTAAAAAGTACGATAAAATTATTATTTACGACGAAAATACAATGCATGGGGGTATAACTCCTATAATTCAAAATCTTTTTCTTCATCATAATTTAAAAAAAGATATAACTTATTTATGTTCTCCAGATCGACAGGTCTTTAAATACGCACAAACAAGAGAAAAAATGTTAGAGATTCTAAAAATATCAAAAAAATTTTTATCTAAAATTATTTAACCTTTTATAATTTTTTTGACAATTTTTATAAAAAAATTATCTTTATTTCTTAAATAAAAATTGTAAATAAAATTGAAATCAAGAGTAAAGGTTTTAATTAACAAATAATAAAAAAAATTATATTTAAAAAAATTAAAAATAAAGCTTGTGTTTTGCCATTTACCAAAAGGTTCGACTGTAGCATCTAACAAATTATCAGCTGAATAACTTTTAACATAATCTTTTCTTTTTAAATTAAATACTCCGTTTGTAAACCAAAGTTTTTTAAGTAGTAGTTGATCGTTCTTAGAAAATTTATTATGCAAGCTTGGAACTAAAGGCTTTCTAATATGTTCAGTGGCAATAATGTCTATAAAAATATTCTTAAACCCATTTTCTAGAAATCTCAAGTACAAGTCAGTATCATGATTTACGGCAACAAAACGACTATCTATACCTCCTAAACTAAAAAAATCACTTTTTTTTATTACTGCTGCACATGGAATTTCCATATAATTATATTCCTCGAATTTTTTCCACAAATCCACTCCATAAGAATGATGTTTAAATGATAATATGGTTTTTTTATTTTCGACTAAATTAATATTTTTATAAACCTCTTCTAAATAATTTTCTTTATTAAAGGAAATATCATCAGATAGTAGAGCTATATAATTATATTTACTAATCAAAACTCCTGCTTGAAAACATTGGCTTGGCTTAACAAAAGTTCTTATATATCTACAGTTTTTAGGAATTCTATTCATTTTTTTTAATGGCCCTAAAAAAATAATTTCAAACTCGTAATTTTTGTATGCAATTTGATCTCTGAGTGCGGACCAGTTCTCTGGTCTTATTGTAGGACAAATAAAACTAATCAATTAAAAACTTAAGTTTAATGAGGTTAATTGTTTTTTCCACAAAGAATTGCTCTTTAGCAAATTGTGAAAATATTTATTTATATTTTCTTTTTTCTCGCTTGAAATTTTATTAGCTAAGAACATGTAATAATACCAAGCAACAGCATCATTAGGGGCAACGACTTCTGCAACGTAACCTAAATATTTGTAAGCCTGTTCTAATTTAATAGGATTATTAATATGATGTAATCTCTCAAAATTTAATTTGTAGTTCATATAAGCCCAGATAACCTTTATTTCATCTTTTGATGGAACTTGGTTTTTATCTTTATTTTTAAAAATATCTTGAAAACTATCCAGTAAAACATTTTTTTTATTTAAAGCATCTCTTCTAATATTTCCATAACTTCCCCCTATATATCTTACGGTATCAAAATTTTCTTCTGCAGATGAGGCTAATGAAAACATCTGATCAAAAATTGGGGTATTAGGAAGAGGCTGCAATGGACTAACTTGGTACCAATCTAAATCCATTTCCAAACTAACTTTAATTGTATCTAAAATATTCTCAAAAGTTTCATTTGGAAAACCAATCATAAGCAAGACTCTAGTGCTAATATTTGGGTATTTTTTTAAAATATTTGCAGCAGTTATAAAATTTTCAACTGTTCCTGGTTTTCGTATTTGTCTTAGAATTTGAGGATTGCCAGACTCCATTCCCAGATATACTCCTATACAACCACTTTTATACATTGCCTCGGCAACATCCTCTTTAATCGCTGATGCTATTAATCCATTTGAAGCATCCCAGGTTATACCAACTTTCTGTTTTTCCATTTGTGTAAATAAATCTATAGCTCTTTCTCTATCGTATAATAAATCGTCATCTAAAAACATTACATGACTTACGTTTTGATCATGTCTTAAATATAACAATTCATCTACGACAGATTGAACCGCTCTTGATCTGACTTTCTTTCCATTAAAATTACGAACACTACAAAAAGTACAGCTAGCCCTACAGCCTCGATTGGATAAAATACTTGAAAATATTGATCCCTCCTTCTTTAAATGACCAAAGTCACCTATTTTTCCATATTTTTTAAAATTTACAGCTGGCATTAACTCGTGTGCTGGCGCAAGATCAAGATCATCTCCTAAAGTTACAACTCTATCATCAACTGAAATAACTAATTTTTTATCTTTAGATAAAATATATATTTGTTTTAAAATTTCAAAATTTCTATTTTTTTGATTTATAATATTTAAAAAATCTACAAAAGCTAATTCTGACTCAAATGTAAAAAAAAAATCAGCGTTTATAAGATCTATTATAAATTTTTCTCTAGTGGATTCGCTGGCTAAAGAATTTGTTATGTGCACTCCTCCAATAGCAATAGGAATATTAAAATTTTTATTGATTGTATTTATTACATTTTTTAAAGAGTTATGAGTCATTGTAAACATGCATGTAATACCTATAAGATCAGGTTTATAATTATCTATATACTCGACTAAATAATTATTAATAACCTCTTCATATACCAAGCTCTCTTTCAAAGAATGGGATTTTTCTAATAAATGATTATTTAAATTTAATATCTCAACTTCGAATTTTCTTTTTTTTAAATGATTTGCAATAATTCCTAGTCCGTAAGGAGGAAAATTCGGATATCGTCCAGAGAGTGCTGTTTTGATGTTAAACTGATTTTTATCGCCGTCAGGAGGACTAATTAATAATATACGATTATAATTTTTATTTTTAGGAACTAATTTATCTAATGTTAAATCTATTTCATTTTTATCTGCATCTAACAAAAATTGAGTGGAAATTTTTTTTATGTTAAGATTCATAAGTAAATGTCTAATAAATTCACAATTTAATCTATTACAATATCTTTTTTTTAATAAATATTATATGATAAAAGTGCCGAAATGCATGGTGGGAAATAATGTGAAAATCATTAACTGTTCCTGCAACAGTAAGAATTAAAAAAAAAATTAATTCAAGTCTGAGCGCCGCCCGGTCAAGTCCTTTGAGTAATGATGGCCAGGAAAAGCCTAATTCTCTAATTGCAAGATTAGCAAAGGCAAAATGTTGCTTTGTCATTGCTATGAAAAAAATTTCTAATTTTTTTTTATTTTCATTAATACTGATAGGTGAAACAAACGCATTCTCTCAAGAAATACCTATAATTACAATTTATGGTCTTAGAACAACACAAGAAAAACTTTACAAGACCTATTCTTATGAATCTTTACCGCTTAATGACTTAAGATCCTCTACTAGTTTGAATGTAGTGCAAAATGGTCCTGGACTACAATTTAGCAGTACATTCACTAGAGGAACAAATGCAAATCACACTCTTCTTACTTTGAATGGGATAGCTATCAAAGATGCAAGCACTATAGCTGGTGCTGACGATATACTGCAGCACAGTTTTTCTTCCTTACAATCTTTAGAAATAGTTAAAGGTCCAATGAGTAATATTTATGGTCCCGATGCTATTGGTGGGGTCGTTAATATGGTAACACAACCAAATGATAAAAATTGGGTTGATTTATCTTATGGTTCTCACAATACTTTTAATCAAAAAATTAAATTAGGAAAAATAATAGGTAAAACTATAATAGATCTTCATGGCGAAAACGAAAGTAGCCGCAATATAAGCGTTAACCCAAGTGGTTCTGAAACTGACCCCTATCATTTTAGAAATTACACAATTCAAACTGAAAGTTTATTAGATCATGATTATAAATTAAAATTTAATGTTATTAAACAAACAAACCATACAAATTTAGATGATTTATCCTCCGACAGAGAAAATTATACTGGTCTTTATATTTTTAAAAATAAATATTTATCATTACAAAATAAAGAAAGTGAATTAACTATCAATAACACTCGTCACGATAGAGAATACAATAAGACTGATTTAATAGACAGATATTACAGTAACAATGATACAATTTTGGCAAAAACTACATTTCATAACATTGTAGATTTTCAGATAGGAACCGAACATGTTTTTACACACGGAAAATTTAATACCAATATAGATGACTACAAATCTGATGTGGACAAACAAAGAGAAAATCATGCATATTTTTTAAATATTACCAAATCTTTTTCGGAAGATTTTTTAATTAATGGCGGTTTGCGTTATGATAATCCTACACAATTTAACAATCAGTTCGCTGAAAGGATTGGAGGTTATTATAACGGATTTAGAGCAAGTGTTGCGACAGGTTTTTCGATGCCTACATTATATCAAATGTATGGCAAGGATGAATATGGTTTTTTAGGTAATAAAAATTTATTACCAGAAGAAACAATTACTTATGAAATAGGCTATAAAAATAAAGATATTGATGTTGCGCTATTTAAAAATAATATCAAAAATCTTTTTATTTATGATAATAGCAGAAATATCTACGCCAATGATAAAGGGGGGAGCGTTAGAAAGGGTATTGAAACAAAAATTAATCAAACTTTATTAGGTCTGGATTTTAAAAATTCAAATACATACTTAGTTGCCCAAGATAGCAATGGTAACGAATTAGTAAGACGTCCTAAATGGATAAACAATTTTGAAGTTGCTTATAATCAAATTAGAAATACTTCTATAAATGCTAATTGGAATTATTACGGAAAACATGCAGATATTGATCCTGTATCTTTCAAAACTATAAATATTAATCCATTAAACACTATCGACTTTGGTGCTACCTACAAAATAAAAAATCTTGATATTTATGGAAAATTAAATAATGTTACCAACGAACAGTACCAGCGTCCTAGGGGATATTCAGCATTAGGTAGAAATTTTTTGATAGGATTTAGACAAGAATTTTAAAAACTTAAAACCAAAAAAGAGACATGATAAAAATAGATAAAAAAAAATATGATCTTCCTATAATTTCATTAATCATTCTAATAATTATTTTAAGAATTATCCCCCATCCTCATAATTTTACACCCATTATTTCATTTGCCATCATGGGTTCTTGGTTATTCCAAAATCAAATGAAAACAATAATTTTAACTTTTATAATAATGGTAACCTCGGATCTAATTTTGGGTTTTTACGAAAACATATTTTATGTCTATGCTGCATTGTTATTTATAATTTTATCTTTTGCTAAAAATAAAAAATATAATTATCAAAATCTAATATTAAAAGGATTTTTAGGCTCTTTAATTTTCTTTGTTCTAACGAATTTTTGCGTTTGGATTTTTGAAGGTATTTATCCTAAAACTCTTTCAGGAATTCTGTCTTGTTATATTTTTGCAATACCATTTTTTAAAAACACGTTAATCTCATCAATATTATTTAATTATGTTATTTTTTATTTTTTTAAAAACAGAGTAGAAAATTTCAGAAAAACAATTAATTCTTAATTAAATAATCTAAGTAAATTTTTTAAATAAAGTTATAAGAATATAACATTGTAATTTGTATCAAAAAATTTTTTCAGTGCATAAATCAAGCCAATTGAGCTATTAGTAACGGTAAGCTTAACGTGTTACCACGCTTCCACACCCGTCCTATCAACGTCGTAGTCT
>Ga0114980_10000961_pt1 | contig 20529 bp, 14 predicted proteins | sample S_140806_EF_Meta_FD_87018 | JGI IMG/M metagenome (GOLD analysis project Ga0114980, IMG submission 87018) | Freshwater microbial communities from Lake Simoncouche, Canada to study carbon cycling - S_140806_EF_MetaG | ecosystem: Environmental > Aquatic > Freshwater > Lake | place: Lake...
CCGGCGATGGTCGTGATCAACTTCGTGGCGAGGTCGATGCGGCGGACGCGGTGGTTACCGATATCGGCGATGACCATGAATTTCCCGGAAGGATCGATGACACCGCACATCGGGATATTGAACTGCGCCTGGTCGGCGGGGCCGCCGTCGCCGGCGAAGCCGGACTTGCCCGTGCCGGCGAAGACCGTCGCGGCCTGCGTCTTGGGGTCGAGGCGGATGATGCGGTGCTGAAAGCTATCGGAAGCGTAGATTGAGCCGTCCGGCGCGATGGAGATATCATGCATGCCGTTATAAACGGCCGGCGAAAGATCCAAGAGCTTGGCGGGGGCGGGGAGCTTCGGGGTCTTGCCCGTGCTGTTCCACTTTACGCCGGAGACATACTCAATCTTGCCGTCATGGATATGGAAGATGCGGTTCGCAGGCTGGAATTCTACGCCGTAAGCGTCGCCCTTGGCATCGAAGGTGATGCTGAAGGGCTCGTGCAGGTCTTCGGCGCCCGGGAGCTTGATGACTTCGATGGCGGCGAACGCCGAGGTGACGCAGGCGAGCAGGGGGAGCAGACGAAAGAGCATGCGATGTTCATAGGGTACAGGTGGCGTTGTTCAAGACCTCTGCGGGAAAATGGTTCGACCTCGGGCCCAGCACCTCCACCTTGGCTTTCCTCCTGTGCCTGCGCCGCCCCCATTGATTGTCCGCGAACTCGGCGGTTCCGGCACGCCGCTCGTGGTGCTGCATGGCCTGCTGGGTTCGTCGCGCAACTGGCAGTCCGCGGGCGTGGCGCTCGCCGAGCGCGGCCATCGAGTGCTGTCGCCGGATTTGCGTAATCACGGATCTTCGCCGTGGGGCGACGATTGTTCCTACGCCGCTTTGGCCCATGACGTTATTGCGATGCTGGACCGGCTTTCGCTCGGCTCCGTGCATCTCGTTGGTCACAGTATGGGCGGCAAGGCCGCGATGCGTCTCGTGATGGATCGTCCGGACCTCGTCGCCCGACTCACTATCGTCGATATCGCCCCCCGCGCCTATTCTGACCGCGTGCGCGTCGAGTTCGCCGCGATGAACGCCCTCGATCTCTCCGCCGTGAAATCCCGTAAGGACGCTGAGGAGAAGCTCGCCGCGCAGGTACCCGAATGGGGTATGCGTCAGTTTATTCTGACTAATCTCGGGCAGGACGCCGAAGGCCGCTGGCGCTGGACCGTGAACCGCGAGGCGCTCACGCGTTCGCTGCCGGAGGTCCTCGGCAATCCGCTGTCTGACGGTGAAACCTGGAACGGCCCGACGCGTTTCCTGCGTGGAGGAAAATCAAATTACATTCGTGACGAAGACCTCGCCACGATTCGCGCGCACTTCCCGCAGGCCGATGTCATTACGCTCCCCGATAGCGGGCATAACCCGCACTTCGAGGCGCGGGCCGGCTTCGTCGATGCGGTGCTGGCCTGATTAGACCAGCCTTTTTGCGGCAATCCGGCGGGCGAAGAAAGCCGCGGCCAAGCTGAGCGTAAGCAAGGCAACGAGCGCGAATATTTTTCCGGCGCGATTGCTTGGCGCCGGTTCGGCTGCGACAATCAGCGGAGATTCGTCTTCGGCGATCATCATCACCCAGCGCGGTTTCGTCGCGGGCTTGGTCTCGTCGTCGAGCCAGAGCACGACCGTGTGCGGGCTCATTTCTGGTAGGCGCAGCACGAACTTCGGCGACACCGGCGTCCAAGTCCATTCGACGACCTCAAGCTTGTACGACTTTGCGATTTCTTCGGCAGTATGGCCGAGCGGAGCGGCGGGATCGAGTTTCATCTCTGAGGAGAGGGACGGTTCTCCGGCAACGTTGGAGAGCGATGTCGTCTCCTTGCCGGACGACACCTGGAAGAGGCCTTCGGCGGCCCTGGTGAGCTGCGCGCGGTCCTGGATATTGAAGTTCGCTTCCGTGTCGACCGTCACGCGTAGGACGCACTCGCCGTCGGTGCGGAGCGTGAGCTTCGCGAGGAGGAACTCGCCGTTATGCGCGCAGACGAACAAGGGGAGCACGAGGGTTCCCCAGGCTACGACCCACTGGCGCAGCGCGCGGATCACTTGCGATTCCAGCGCAGCACGCGACCGAAGGTGTTCCACTCGGTCTCGAGGATGTTGCCGTCGAGGTCGAAGCTGATGCCGTGGGGCGAGGTCACGATGCCTTCGCGCCACTCGGCCGGGGGAACCCTAGGGGTATTCGTTTCCTTTTTGATACCCTTATCCTTGTCATCGGCGATGCGGTCGTTGACGCCGAGGGAGGCGACCATCTGGCCTTCCTTGTTCCAGACCGAGACGCGGCCGGCAATTTCAGCCACACACATCAGGTCGCCATAGAAAGAGGCGGACGACGGATTGCGGAGATCTTTGTTGGCGATCATCTGCGGGTTCGAGCCGTCGAGGTCGAGGTGGAACATGCGGTTGTTGCCGCGATCGAGGCAGAGCAAGCGGGCTGGCGAGAAGCGCACGTCGATGAAGATCTTGTGGGTATTGGCGAAGGCCTTGCCGTCCACCATCTGCGTGGGGCCGCCGAAGACCGACTTGAACTTACCGTCCTTGTCGAAGACGAAGATCCAGCTCTTACCGTAGCCGTCGACGAGGTAGATGTCGCCGTTCGGAGCCACGTCGCAGTTGGTGAGCTTCAGAGCGTTGACTGATTTGCCCGCTTTGTCCTTGGCCTTGCCCTTGTCGGCCGGGAAGGCGTCGGACTTGATTTCCATGACGACGGTGCCGTCGAGCTGGGCCTTGATGAAGCGCTGCTCGCCGAGCACCGCACCGTAGAGGAACTCACCTTCGGCGGACTTGCGGATGACGAAGCCGTGGAGCGACATCGGCAGGGGGAGGGCCTTGATGAATTTGCCGTCCTTGCCGTAGACCTGGATGCCGGCGTCCTTTTCTTGGACGCTGACGTAGATGAGGCCAGCGGAGTCGACGGCGATCTCGCCGTGGCCGTTGCCGATCTGGGCCTTGCCGGGAGGCGTGCCGAGGAAGTCAGGGACGAAGTCATATTTGGCTTCAGCGGCTTGGGAGAGAGAACACACGGCGAGGAGGGCGAGGAGGCGGAGGGTGGGCATGGGTGACTGAGGGGTAGGGGTAGGGAGAGGGGTAGGGGTAGGGGTAGGGTCAACAGGTGGCAAATGGATTTCGGCAGGAGTCTTCCCGTTTTCGGCATCGCTCTGGGATTGAATCCCCTGCCCCGACCCCTATCCCTACCCCAACCCCTAAAACTTATGACCTCCCTCCGTCTGCTTGCGGCCTTCGCCGCCCTCGTCGTCTCGGCCTCTGCCGCCGACGTCAAACTTGAGTCCGCCTTCAATGGCAAGGACCTCGCCGGCTGGAAGACCTCCGGTGACGACGCCTTTTGGACCGCTGCTGAAGGCGTCCTGACCGGCGAAAACAAAGAAGCCTTCAAGGATTACAAGAAGGGCAACATGCTCTACACCGAGAAGTCCTACCAGGACGTCGTCATCGAGTGCGAATGCCGTTTCAGCGGCGAGATCGACAGCGGTATCATGGTCCGCAAGGACGCTGCCGGTAAGAAGGACATCCAGATGCAGATCGGCGTCTCCCGCTCCCTGAAGAAGGACATGACCGGCGCTTTCTATATCGGCAAGTACCCTGAAGCTGGCTGGGCTCCGAAGGTCGCCACGCTGTGGAAGAATAACGAATGGAACAAGATCCGCTTCCAGGCCAAGGGCGACACCTACACCGTCTGGATCAATGGCGAGCAGGTCGTCAGCTACGTCGATGCTGGTTACCCCAAGGCCGCCCCGATCGGACTTCAGGTGCATGGCGGCGTGAAGATGAAGGTCGAGTATCGCAATATCTCGGTCGGCGAGATCAAGTAAGCTTCGGCTTCATTTCGGTCCGAAAGGGCGGGAGTAATCCCGCCCTTTTTCGTGCCAAGGCGCCAAAGGGGCACCCCGGCGATTTAATGAAAGAAATAAGCCATTAATATTATTAAAAAGACTGATATCAATCATATGCTAGGCTTGGTTGGATAGAAGGCAAAAATGCATATTTATTCGCAACCTGTCGGACATCTAACTGTCTGAAAAGGTACCCACTTTAGCCCCATGAAACTCCACCGTAATTGTGAAGGAAATCACCCCGATGTTCTCAATGCGCTGAGTCGCCGAGACTTCATGCATATCGGCATGGTCGGAACCCTGGGTCTAAGTCTGCCGAACATGCTCCGGCTCAAGGCTGCAGCGATTCCCAGCGTCGAATCGTTCAGCGCGATGGCCGACTCCGTCATCCACATCTACCTGCCCGGCGGCATGGCGCAGCACGAGTCTTGGGATCCGAAGCCTTTCGCCTCGCCTGACTACCGTGGTCCTTACACGCCGATCAAGACTTCGGTCCCTGGCGAATATGTTGGCGAGAAGTTCGTCAACATCGCGAAGATCATGAACAAACTGACTGTCGTCCGTTCGATGACGCACGGCGAGGCGGCCCACGAGCGTGGTACGCACAACATGTTCACGGGCTACCGCCCGAGCCCTGCGGTCAAGTTCCCGAGCTACGGTTCTGTCATCTCGCACGAGCAGGGGTCGCGCAACAACCTGCCACCCTACGTCGTCGTCCCGAGCCAGAGCATCCCGGATCAGGGTACGGGCTACATGAGCAGCGCCTTCGGTCCCTTCGCGCTCGGTAGCGACCCGGCTGATAAGGGTTTCGCCGTCCGCGACCTCCTCGCCCCCAAGGATGTCACCACGCAGCGCTCAGACCGCCGACGCAGCATGCTGGCCGCCGTCGACGAACATTTCCGCGCCACCGAAAAGTCCGACGCCATCGGCGCCATGGACAGCTTTCAGCAGGCCGCCTACGGCCTCGTCAGCAGTGCCAAGGCCCGCGAGGCCTTCGACCTCTCCAAGGAATCCGACAAGCTGCGTGACGAATACGGCCGCAACACCGCCGGTCAGCGTTTCCTTCTCGCCCGTCGCCTCGTCGAGGCCGGCGTGCGTATGGTCTCCGTCACCTACGGCGGCTGGGACCATCACTCGAACATCAAGGGCTCCTTTGACGGTCAGGCTCCGAATTTCGACCAAGCTTTCGCCCGTCTCATCACCGACCTTCAGGATCGCGGGCTGCTCAAGCGCACGCTCGTCCTCGTGAGCTCCGAGTTCGGCCGCACACCGAAAATCAACGGGACCAACGGCCGCGATCACTGGCCGCGCGTCTTCTCGGTCGCCATGGCCGGCGGCGGCACCAAGGAAGGTTACATCCATGGCGCTTCCGACGCCCTCGGCGGGGAGCCCGATCGCGACGCGGTCGGTCCGGAAGATTTGGCCAAGACCATGTACCGAGTCCTCGGCATCAACGCCGAAAAGCGCATCATGTCGGATGGCGGACGTCCGATCGATATCGTCAACGGCGGTCGCATCATGACCGACTGGTTGGCCTGAAACGGCGCCTGAAACCCCATCCGCCCGCCTTTCGGTGCGGCGGGCGGGCCGCGCCCCGCTAAAACGTTTTTATGAATTTCCGTCACTTTGCCGCGTTCCTGCTCGCCCCGCTCTCCGCGTGGGCGGCCTATCCCAGCATGACCACGCTGAAGCCGCACGGCGGACAGATTGGCGCTGACGTCAAACTGACCATCACCGGGGCCCAACTCGAAGATTTCGAGGACCTGATGTTCTATACGCCTGGCTTTAAGGTGAAGAGCGTGGAGAGCCGCGCCGGTAACAAGGTGGAGCTCACACTGTCGATTGATAAGTCCGTGCAAGCCGGCAACCATGTCATGCGTGTGCGCACGAAGTCCGGCCTCTCGCACATGCGCCAGTTCTTCGCGAGCCCCTTCGCGAATGTTGAGGAGAAGGAACCGAACAGTGAGTTCGTTTCCGCCCAGCCGATTGCGCTCAACCAGACGATCGAAGGCGTGATCCTTGCCGAGGACGTCGACTACTACAAGGTCACCGTCAAGAAGGGCCAGCGCATCGGCGTCCAGGTCGACGGCCTCCGTCTCGGAGCGATTCCCAACGGGGCACTCGACCCCTACATCGCGATCCTTGACAAGGACAAGTTCGAGAAGGCCTTCTCCGACGACACAATCCTTTATCGCCAGGATGGTTATTGTTCCTTCACGGCCGAATACGACGGCGATTACTATGTCATGGTCCGCGAGTCTTCCTACCGCGGCTCCGCCAATTCCTATTACCGACTCCACGTCGGCGATTTCCGCCGCCCCGATGCGGTCTACCCTGCGGGCGGCAAGCTCGGCTCGAAGCTGACCGTACGTTTTCTTGAGTCGCGTGATTCCTTTGCTGAAGAAGTTGTCCTGCCGACCGAGAACGACGCCGAATTCGTTATTTATCCTAAGTCCCAGTCGCCGGCGCCGTCCGGTAACCTCTTCCGCCTCTCGACCATCGATAACACCCTCGAGCAAGAGCCCAACGATACGAACGAGAAGGGTACCCTCGCAGTCGAGGCCCAAGCCTATGCGCTCAACGGCATCATTGAGAAGCCCGGCGACGTCGATTGCTTCCGCGTCCCGTTGAAGAAGGGCCAGGTCTTAGAGTGCCGCGCCTTCGCGCAAATTCTGGGCTCGCCCCTCGACCCGGTCGTCAGCGTTTTCTCTCCCAAGGGCGCCTCCCTCGTCGGAAACGATGACGGCGGAGGCATGCGTCGCCTCGATTCCCGCTTCAAGGTCACCGCTTCGGTCGACGGTATCTACACGGTCCGCATCACCGACCACTTGGAGCGCGGCGGCCCTAATTTCGTGTATCGGATTGAGATGGTGGCCTCGCAGCCGAGCCTGACCTTCGCCTCGCCTGATTATACCGTTAACGATACCAGCTACCGCCAGTTCATGGCCGTGCCGAAGGGCGGCCGCATGGTGTTGCTCGAGAACTTCACCCGCAACGGAGTCGGTGGTGATTACCGCTTTGAGCTCAAGGATCTTCCTGCTGGCGTGAAGCTGCTCGAAGATGCCGCGCCAGGCGACCTGCCTGGTGTGCCGCTCGTACTCGAGGCCGCCGCGGATGCCCCCTATGGCGGCGCCATCGTCACGCCTCTCCTCCAGCCGAAGGATCCTAATAATAAAATCGTCGGCCAGATGCGTCGCACCTATGATATCGTGCGCATCGGTAATACCATCTACTATCAGGGCCTCGAAGACCAACTCCCGGTCGCCGTGGTCGACGAGGCGCCTTACTCCCTTGAGATCCAGAAGCCGGAAACCCCGCTGGTTCGCAATGGCGTTTTCAACCTGAAGGTCGTCGCTAAACGCAAGGACGGGTTCAAGTCCGCCATTCGTGTCTTCATGTGCTGGACGCCTCCCGGTGTTTCCTCGCTCGGCGAGAAGGTCATTGCGGCGGAAGCTAACGAGTGCGAATTCCAACTGAATGCGAACGCCAACGTCGACACCAAGGCCTGGAAGTTTGTGGTCCAAGGCGAGGCTGACGCCGGTAAAGGGCGCGTTTACAACGCTTCGCCGTTCGCCGAACTTACGACCGAGGCTCCTTACGTCGCAGCCAACGCCATTGCGCTCACCGCGCTCGAGGTCGGCACGCCCGGCGTGATGGCGACCAACTTCGAGGTGACCCGTCCGTTCGAGGGCGAGGCCGTCGCCCAGCTCGTCGGCGCCCCCGATACGATCCGCATCGCGCCCATCAAGGTGACGAAGGACACCAAGGAGCTCCGCTTCACCATTGAGACCGACGAGAAGTCGCGCGTCGGTAAGACCGCGAATATGTTCGTCCAAGTCGACATCCCGGTTGGCAAGGGCTTCGCCACTCACCGCATCGCGCTCGGCTCAATCCTGCGCCTCGATCCAGCCCGTAAAGCTGCGCCCGCGCCGGTGGCCAAGGTTGCCACGCCGTCCGTCGCCAAGGTCGCCGCCCCTGTGGCCGCCGCGCCGGTAGCTGCACCCGCCGCTCTTTCCCGGCTCGAACAGCTCCGCCAGAAGAACGAAGTTCCCAAGAACTGATTTTAACTATGTCTTTCCGTTATCGCCTCCCATTGCTCGGCCTACTCGCCGTCGGCCTGGCAACGATTGCTTCCGCCGCCCCTGTCGCCTTCGATGAAGTGCGCGCCATCTTTGAGGGTAAATGCCTCGAGTGCCACAATCCCGACAAGACCAAGGGTAAACTACTCATGACCACCCGCGAGGGCTTTCTCAAGGGCGGAGAAGGTGGCCACGCTCTCATCGGCGTCGACGTCGCCCAGAGCGAGCTCATCAAGCGCCTTACGCTACCGAAGGAGCATGACGACATCATGCCGCCCAAGAACGGTCCGCTGCCGGCCGCTGAGATTGATGTGATCCGCCGCTGGGTCGCCGAAGGGGCCGCCTGGCCCGCCGGTGTCGTGCTCGCCGCTAAGGACAAGTCGAAGGAAGAGGCTAAGGCCGAGCTCACGCAGAAACTCGCGACTCTCGAGAAGCTCGAGATCTTCCCCGAAACCATCAGCCTCGAGACCAAGCGCGACTTCCATCGTATCGTCGTCTTCGCCACCTTCAAGGATGCCACCACTCGCGATGTCACCGCCTTTGCCGACCTGAAGGTCGCTGACGAGAAGGTCGCTAAGTTTGACGGCTATTCCGTCCACGCCGTGGCTGAAGCTGGTAAAACCGAAGTCGTCGCCGCACTCGGCGGTCGCACCGCCCGCATCCCCGTCGCGGTCAAGGACGGTCAGAAAGATCGAGCGGTCTCCTTCCGCCTCGACGTCATGCCGGTGTTCCTGCGCTCCACCTGCAATAGTGGCGGTTGCCACGGTGCCGCCCGCGGCAAGGATGGCTTCCGCCTTTCCCTCTTCGGCATGGATCCCGACGGTGACTACACCCGCCTCACCCGCGAGATGATTGGCCGCCGCATCAACCTCGCCATCCCCGAGGAAAGCACGCTGGTCGAGAAAACCGTCGGCTTGGTGCCGCATTCCGGCAACAAGCTTTACGACGCCGATTCCCAGTACAATAAGACCATCCTCGAATGGATCTCCACTGGCGCAAAGGATGATCCCGTCGATATCGCCAAGGTGACCGGCATCGAGGTCTACCCGAAGCAGATCGTCCTCGAAGGTAAGGCCGCCACACAGCAAATCACCGTCCGCGCGACCTACTCCGACGGCACCGATCGCGACGTGACGAGCCTTGCGCTTTTCATGTCGAACAACGACCCCGTCGCCTCTATTGGCAAGGATGGTCTCGTAAAGTCTGGCGATCGTGGCGCAGCCTTCATGCTCGCCCGCTTCAACGTCTTCAGTGTGACTGCCCAGGTGATCGTCATTCCGAAGGGCCTCGTCTACGAGCGTCCGAAGGCTATTGAGACTAACTACGTCGATAAGGCCGTCAACGAACGCCTGCACCGCCTGCGCATCGTGCCCTCCGGTTTGTGCACCGACGAGGAGTTCATCCGTCGCGTCTACATTGACGTCGTGGGCCTCTACCCCAAGCCGGCCGAACTTCAGGCATTCATCGCGGATAAACGTCCCGACAAACGTAAGCAGCTCGTTGAAGTCCTCCTGCAGCGCAAGGAGTTCACCGAACTTTGGGTGATGAAATGGGCCGAACTACTCCAGATCCGCTCCAGTATCGCTGGTAACAATAACGTCCCCCCATTCTACAAAAACGCGCTCCTCTACTATAACTGGATGGCCGATGAAATCGGAAAGAACCGCCCGATTAATGAAATCGTCGTCGAACTGCTGTCGGCCAACGGCGGCACGGTCTCCGTTCCTGCGGTGAATTACTATCAGAGCGAGCTCGACCGCCTCAAGCTTTCCGAGAATGTCGCTCAAGTCTTCATGGGCATGCGCATCCAGTGCGCCCAGTGTCATAACCATCCGTTCGACCGCTGGACGATGAACGACTACTACGGCTTCAACGCCTTCTTCGCCCAGATTGGCCGCAAGGCCACCGACGACCCACAGGAAGTCATTATTTTCAATAGCAAGGGCGGCGAGACGCAGCACTTCCTGACCAAGAAGAACGTGAAGCCGAAGTTCCTTGGCGGCGAGGAGCCTGACCTCAAGCCCGGCGACGACCGCCGTCGCGTGATGGCTGAGTGGCTCGCCTCTCCGCGTAATCCCTACTTCGCCCGCAATATCGCCAACATCGTCTGGGCGCACTTCCTCGGCGTCGGCGTCGTGGACCCAGTCGACGACGTCCGCGTCTCCAATCCGCCCTCCAACACCGAGCTTCTCGACGAACTGGCCGCCCACCTGACCGAGTATAAGTACGACGTGCGTAAGCTCGTGCGCGACATCACCGCCTCGGCTGCCTACCAGCGTAGCTCGAAGACCAACGAGACGAACGCGAACGACAAGCTGAACTTCGCCCGCGCTCAGGTCCGCCGCGTCCGCGCCGAGGTGCTCCTCGACGCCATCTCCCAGATCACTGAGACCCCGAACAAGTTCCAGGGCCTGCCGGTCGGAGCCCGCGCGGTCCAGATCGCCGACGGCGCCGTCTCGAATTACTTCCTGACGACCTTTGGCCGCTCCAAGCGCGAGTCCGTCGCCTCGAGCGAGGTGAAGACCGATCCGAACTTGTCCCAGGCGCTTCACCTGATGAACGGCGACGCGGTTAATGACCGTATCCGCCGCGGCCAAGTGGTGGAGAGGCTGATCGCCGCCGGCAAAAAGGATGACGAAGTCATCTCCGAACTCTTCCTCCGCGTCTTCGGACGATTACCCGCCGCGGTCGAAGCGAAGTCCGTCACTGCCGCCATTGCGGCCGACCCGACTAATCGGCAGCTTGTGCTCGAAGACGCCTTCTGGGCGCTGATGAACTCGAAAGAATTCTACTTCAACCACTGATCTTCCCGTTCGCATGTCTGCTGCCTTCCCTAGTTTCCGTTGGCTGACCCGTCGTTGCCTCATCTTGGCGGCGGGATTGGTCTCACCCGTTTCCTGGGCGCAGGAAAATGAGAAGCTGACATACGACGACCACATCCGGCCGTTGCTCGAGAATAAGTGCTTCTCCTGCCACAACCCTGACAAGAAGAAGGGTGGCCTCGAGATGACGAGTTATTCCGGCCTAATGAACGGGGGCAGCGGCGGCGCGGTCGTCGATGCAGGTAATCCGCAGGCGAGCCGCCTGTGGACCATGAGTGCGCACAAGGAAGAGCCCTACATGCCGCCGGAAGGTGCGCCGCTGGAGGCCAAGGACCTGGCGCTGCTTTCCAAGTGGGTTGAGGGCGGCGTGCTCCAGGCTAAGGGCAGCGTGGCGAAGGCCTCCAATAAGCCCAAGGTCGACCTTTCCTTCGCCGGCGGAGCTGGTAAGCCGACCGGCCCAGTGGCCCGTCCTGAAAACATCCTACTCGAGCCCGTCATCGTGACGCCTCGCACGTCTGCAGTTATTGCCATGGCGGCCAGCCCGTGGACCTCGCTTCTCGCGGTGGCCGGTCAGAAGCAGATTCTTCTCTACGACACCGATTCGCACGACCTCGCCGGTATCTTGCCGTACGCTGAAGGTTATGCACGTTCGCTGAAGTTTAGCGCCAACGGCTCGCTGCTTATCATGGGCGGGGGTCGCGGTGGAAAAATCGGCCACGCTATCGTCTGGGACGTCAAGACGGGCAAGCGCGTCACCGAGATTGGTAAGGAGTTCGACCAAGTGATGTCAGCGGACATCTCGCCTGACCACCGCAAGGTCGTCCTCGCCACCAATACCAAGAAGGTGAAGTGCTTCGACGTTGCCACCGGCGAGCAGCTCTACCTCATCGCCAAGCATACCGAGTGGGTGACCGGCGTCGACTTCAGTCCGGACGGTATCCTGCTCGCGACCTCTGACCGCAACGGCAACGTTTTCGTCTGGGAAGCCGACAATGGCGGGGAGTTCTATAATCTTGGCCAGCATAAGGGTAGCGTCACCGACCTCGCCTGGCGCGCCGACTCCAATATCCTCGCCAGCTGCTCCGCTGACGGGGTCATCACCACATGGGAGATGAAGACCGGCAAGCAGGTCGCCACATGGGGCGCTCATGGCGGCAATGTCCAGTCCGTGTCCTTTACTCCGGATGGCCGCCTGCTCTCGTGCGGCGCCGACGGTACTACCGCCATGTGGAGTATCGATGGCAAGCGCCTCGAACACGCCCAAGGCATCAAGCAGCTCGATCAAGTCGCCCGCGTCGTCGGCCTCTACGACTCCAAGACCTTCGTCTCCAGTAACTGGCTTGGAGAGGTCCGTTTTTTTGAGACCGAGACCGGCCGGGAGATCACCCAAGTTTCCAGCAACCCTCCCAAGATCGCCGATCGCGTGACGACCTCTGAGAAGCGCCTGACCGAACTTGAACCCACACTCGCGCCCGCCGAGGCCGTCGCGAAGGCCGCTGAAGGCCGCATCCCCGCCGCCGAGGCCGCATTGGCCAAGGTTAAGACTGAGGGCGAACCCGCTTCGAAGAAACTCGCGGAACATGAAGCTAAGTTCGCCGAGGTCACCAAGGGCCTCACCTATTGGAAGGGCATGGCATCCAACGCAAAGACTGCGGCGGAGAAGGCGGCTGCCGCCAAGGGCGTCGCCGATAACCGTGGAGGCCTGACTTATCTGGGACAGGAAATCGCCAAGCTGAAGCCTGCAGCCTCCGCCTTCCGCGCTGCCGAAGCCGAGCTTTCGAAGGTCCGGAACGAACTTGTGACCGCCCAGGCCAAGGCACGCGATGTAGCGGCCGAGATTGCTGCGCACCGCGAACGCATCGTCTTTCTAAAGGCCGCCCAGTTCAATGTCGGGGTCCTCACAGAACAAGAGAAGCTCACCAAGCTCGAGCAGGACATCGCCGATCTCGTGGTTGCCAAGGCGGACAACGAGGCCGCAAAGGTGACCGCCGCGGCCCGCATCGAATCTTCGAAGAAGACCTCCGCGCAGAACGAGGACCTGATCCCGAAGCAGCAGTCCGAGCTTGAATCGCTCAAGGCCGAGTTCGCTGCCTTGGACAAGACCCTTTCGCCGCTCCGTCTGAGTGAAGCCGAGGCACTGGGTAAGATCGAGGCCCAGCAGAAGCTCATCGATGCCCAGTCTGAAGCCATCGTACGCCTAGGCCAGGATCGCGATGCTGTCGTCGCGGTCGCCACGGCCGCGGTCGCTGCCTATCGCGATAAATTTACCACGCCGCTCCGCGCACGTCTCACCGAGGCTACGGTAAAGGTCGACGAACTGAAGAAGGTCGCCGACACCGCCAAGCTCGCCGCCACCAAGGCGAAGGCCGCGGTCGCCGCCGCGGCCGCGAAATCGAAGGGGCTCGCCCTCGCCTCCGTCAAGGCCGCCGACTTAGCCAAGCAGGCCAGTTTGAATCTCGCTACCGCGGATAAGGCCTACGCCGATGCCCGCACTTTCGGTGCCGTGTTCTCTTTCAGTTATTTCACCCGCATGAAGCAGACCGAGCAGCAGGTCACCGAAGCCAAGACTGCGCTGGCGAAGGCCCAGACAGGGCAGGGCTTCGCTGACCAGGAGCTCGTCGCCGCGAAGTCCATCGAACAGACCCTCGTCGCCATGCAGGCCACGGCTGAAGCCGCCGTCGTCGCTGCCGACAAGGCCGTCGAGCCCGCCGGCGTCGCCGTTGCCGCCATCACCAAGGAGCGCTCGAAGCATCTCGCCGAGCGCGAGAAGCTCGCCGTCCCCGGCGTCGACGCTGAGAAGGATTACGCCGCCAAGCTTCCGGCCCTGCAGGCTTCCCTGCAGAAGGCCAAGGATGGTCTGCCTGTGTTCGAGAAGGCGCTGGTCGCCGTCCGCGCCCAGCTGACCGAAGCCGGCAAGCCCGCCGAGGCCAAGCGTCACCTCGTGGACGCTGCTGCCAAGACCCTCGAGCTCACCAAGAGCGAAAAAGCCAACGCTGAGAAGGCGATTGCCGTCGCCCAGAAGGATATCCCGCTGCGAGATAAGAACCTCGAAGAGATCGCCAAGTCCTACGCCGAACTGACTCCACAGGTCGAACCAATGAAGGCCAAGGTCAAGGCCGCGCAGGATCAGTATTTCGCCATGCTGCCCAAGCGCGAAGTCGCGAAGAAGAATTAATCGATAGGGGTAGGGACAGGGGTAGGCGTAGGTGATCACTCGCTCAAAGGGAAACCGGAGACCGGATGATTGGCTGGGGGGGTTCTAGGTAGGGCTGACCGGCTCGGTCAGCCGCGGTTGAGCGGGCCGCTCAACCCTACCAAATGCACCGCAGCATGCTTTCCGGTTTCCGGTCTCCCTTTGCACGCTGATGCATCCCCGCAGGGAAGGGTGGTTTGACTCTGCCTACCCCTACCCCTATCCCTACCGCTAGAACAATGCTTTCCCGTCGTCGTTTCCTGGAATCTACCTTTGTCGCCGCCATCGCCACCTCGCTTGGCGCTGCCGAAGGTAAGCGCGCCCCACGCGTGGTGCTACGTTCCTCCTGGCAGACCGTGAATATCGGCGATATCGCCCATACGCCCGGGATGCTGGTCCTGTTGGAGAAATATTTTCCGGAAGCCGTAATCACCCTTTGGCCTTCTAATGTCGATAACGGCGTGAAGGAGATGCTGGCGGCTCGTTTTCCGAAACTGAAGTTCGTCAGCCCCAAGACCGACGTCGCCCAGCTCTATGCGGAGAACGATTTCCTCCTGCATGGCTCCGGTCCTTCCCTCGTGGGCGAGAAACAGGTCGCGATGTGGCGCAAGCAGGGCCCTAAGCCCTACGGCGTCCTCGGGATCACCCAGGGGAGTCCGACGCCGGAGACGGTGGAGATCCTCAGCGGCGCGCAGTTCGTTTATTTCCGCGACTCCGTCTCGCTCGCGACCGCTAAGGCCGGCGGCGTGAAGTGCCCGGTGATGGAGTTTGGTCCCGACGGCGCTTTCGCGACCGACCTGCGCAACGAGGAGAAGGCCGAAGCTTTCCTGCACGGCTGGGGCCTCGAGCGCGGCAAGTTCCTCTGCTGTATCCCGCGTTACCGTAGTACGCCCTATTGGACGATTCACAAGGAGCGCGCCTTTGATCCCGTGAAGCAGAAGCGTAACGACGAGTTGAAGGAGCATGACCACGCACAGCTCCGCGCCGCAATTGTCGCGATTGTCAAACAGACCGACCTCAAGGTACTCATCTGCCCCGAGGATCGCACTCAGATGACCTTAGGTAAGGAGATCCTTTTCGATAAGCTCCCCGACGACGTCAAAGACCGCGTGGTCTGGCGTCAGGATTATTGGCTGACTGACGAGGCGCTGAGCGTCTACGTCCGGAGCGCCGGCCTCTTCGGCAACGAGATGCACTCGCCTATTATGTGTATCGGTAACGGTATCCCGGCCATCGTCTGCCGCTGGGCCGAGCAGACCTCGAAGGGCAACATGTGGAAGGATATCGGTCTCTCCGAGTGGCTGTTCGACCTCGACGACGAACCGCAGCTGGCAGGTATCGTCCCAGCCGTGCTTGCCATGGCCAAGGATCCTGCCGCCGCCAAGGCCAAGGTCGCCAAGGCCCAGGCTATCCTGAGCGAACGCCAGTCTGCGGGTATTGGACGCGTGAAGCGGGCCGTCGGCTGAGCCAGCGTCTGATGCGCCGTTCCTTTTATCATCTGGCCTTCGTGGTGCTGGTATTGCCCCTGGCGGCCCGGGAAATCCCTGTCAAGAACGCCGCCGAACTGAAAGCAGCGGCCGCGATGGCGGTCAGCGGAGACACCATCCGCCTGGCTTCCGGTAGATATGATGACGTCAAGCTGCGCATCGCCAGGAACGGCACACAAGGCCGGCCGATCCAGGTCGTCGCCGTGGTGCCGGGAGAAGCCATTCTCGGCGGAACTTCGGAGATCGATATCAGTGGAGCCTATGTGGTGATTGACGGACTTTATCTTCTCAACGGCGTCATCGCTTCCGGGGCGGCCGACCGTTCCGTAATCACCTTCAACTCGCATCACGGTGTCGTCCGCAACACCGCTATCGTCGATTATAATCCGCCCGCCTTCGAGACCGCCTACTACTGGGTCTTCTTCAATGGAAACCACAACACGCTCGAGCGCTGCTACTTCAAGGGGAAGAACAACCTCGAGCCCCTCATCGGTAATGGACTCGAGGGCGCCCAGTACAACTCCGTGGTCGGGTGCTATTTCAAGAACATCCCTTACGACGTCGGTAACGGCCGTGAGGATATCCGCGTCTGGGGTTCGGGGAAGTTCGATGAGAAGACCACCGAGGGTGCCTACTTCCTGATTCAAGGTAATCTGTTCGACCATGCCGACGGCGAGGGCACTGAGATTGTCTCCCTGAAGTCCAATTTCAACCAGATCCTCAATAACACCGTCCGGGCCACGCGCGGCGGCATCAATATCCGCCGAGGTGCTAATAATACCGTCAAGGGCAATATCGTCCTCGGGGAGGGCGTTGAAGGCGCGCACGGGCTGCGCATGTCAGGCGCTAACCATATCGTTCAGGGGAACTATGTATCCGGCTGTGATTACGGCATCCGCGTCTCCGCCGGCGAGTTCACGGCCCATGCGCTGACCCCGGATTATTCGCCGAAGGAGAAGAGCAACGCCAAGACCGCCAAGAACGCCCTCGGCATCGTGACCGCCTATCCGCAATCGAAGAAGCTCACCCTTTCCGGAAATACCGTCGTCGCCTGCGACGGGCCAGACCTCGAGCTCGGTTCGGATTACAAGAAGCACTGGCCGCAGGAGCAGATGGTCCTGTTGCCTTCTGATTGCGACATCAGCGGCAACCGTTTCGTGCGGCCGAAGGGCGGGGTGTCCGTCGAGGTCGCCTCGCCTGAGTCGCAGTTCGCTTCCTTGGCGGCGAAGTCGCTCGCCAACCGCTACCGCAGCAACGTCGTCGTCGGCGGCAAGCTCAAGGGTGCTGTCAGCTCGGGGCTCAAGTTCGAGGAGCTGCCTTCCGGATGGAGCGAGAAACGTGAGCTGGGCGAACTACGCCCATTGAAGCCGGAGGATGTCGGCCCGCCATGGGTCGTCGCCCTGCGCGCCTCGGGCAAGTTCGTGGTGGAGGATGACATGTCCTGCAGTCGTGATTCTGCAGATAAAAAAGCCAAGAAGGCGAAGAAGGCGAAGTAAGCTCGCCTTACTTCTTCGCCGAGGCTTTCGGCTTCGGCTTGGTCTGTTCGGCGGGCATGACCGTCACGGACGGGGTGGGCTCGTTCGTGCCCGCGAAGGCATTATAAGCCTGCTGGAAGGCCGCGGCGTCACGGACATCGCCTTCGGCGATCAGCCACTGGTAGCGCAGCTTAAAGGGGGCTTCCGGGGTGGCGACGCCCTTGGGGAAGGCGCCGAAGCGCCCGTAGTCGCGATAGGCGGAGAAGGCCGTGTCTTTTGGGTTAGACGGGTGATTGAGCAGGAGCGCCGTGAAGGTCTTGCCATCGACCGTGAAGACCTCGGCGACCCAGATGAGGTCGCGGACCTTGTGGATGAGGACATCCTTGCCCGGATAGATGTAGGTCGTCTTCGAGCCGTCGATTTTTTCGGAGGGGCGGAACTGGGCGCCGGCGTGCTCGGGGTCGCCGTCGATCTTGGCTTCGTTGTGGTTGGGCTTGAGTGAGCTCATCATTTCGATACTAAAATAGAAAGGCGCGGCGGGCTTCGTGAACTTGAAGGTACGTTCCTCGGTGAGGATCGGCTTGGCGGTGGCGGATTCGCCCTGCCAGTCGATCGCGGCCACGAAGCCGTCGGCGGTCGGATTGATCGCGGTGACTACCTGGTCTCCCCCCTTCATGTGCCATCGGTCGTAGGTCTTGCCGTCGACCGTGATTTTCATGAAGCCGACCATGATGCCGCGGTGGTGGGTGAAGTTGAAACCCGGCCCCTTGGTGAGGCGCAGGACACCGCTGGAATCAAAGATATGTAGGTAAGGCTTATAAGTCTCCAGGCGCTTGTCCGGAGTGCTGACGTCGTGGGCCGTCATGAACCGGGCTACGACCTTGCCGTCCTGGGCGATGTCGACGGCTTCGTTCGGGACGACCTTAATGTCGGCGGCAAAGGCCTGAGTGAGGGCGAATAGGGTGCCGAGAGCAAGGGGCAGGGGGCGCATTCGCCCACCATAGGGGCATGCCACCGGGAGGGAAACCATGAATCTACAGAGGAAACTTTACCTATGCCCAGGGGTTGCATAGAGGTAATCCCATGTCCCTTCGTCCCTTTATCGCTCTCTTGGCTGTCTTCTCGGTCAGCCTCGCCTCTCTTTTCGGGGCGAACGCCAAGCCGAACATCGTCTACATCCTGGCGGACGACCTTGGCTTCGCCGAACTCGGCTGCAATGGCGCCGACAAGTTCAAGACGCCGAACATTGACGCGCTGGCCAACGCCGGTGTGCGCTTCACTCGCTTTTTCACCGCGCCGCTCTGCGGACCGTCTCGCTCGCTGATCCTGACCGGCCGCTACGCCTTTCGTACCGGAGCCGTCACGCAGGATGCCTGCAAGACCATCATCCGGAAAGGCGATAAGGCCGAACAGATGATTCCTACGGTGCTCAAGCAGGCTGGCTACGCCACGGCGATGATCGGCAAGTGGGGTCAGCTTTCGCCTTCGGGCGATCCGGCCGAATGGGGTTTCGAGCATGACTTTCACTTCAAGGCCAGCGGTATGTATTGGAACAGCGCCCGCGTGAAGACCATGACCGAAGACGGCAAGGTGCGCGGCGACCCCGACACCTACGTTATCAACGGCAAGACTATCCCGGTGAAGGACAGCGAGTATATCCCGGACCTGATGCATAAGGATGCCGTCGCCTGGATCGAAGCGCACAAGAGCGGGCCTTTCTTCCTTTATTATTCTATGTCCCACGTGCACGGCGAGATCCTACCTACGCCGGACAGCCTGCCGAATCCGGCTGGCGAGGACGCGGCGACGCGTCTGGCCCGCCATTACAACGATAATATCAACTACATGGATAAACTTGTTGGTAAGCTGGTGGCCGAGCTCGACCGCCTGAAGCTGCGCGACAACACCCTGATCGTCTTCATGGGCGACAATGGCACGGCCAAGGCGCATGCACCCGTCGCGACCATCGGCGGCAAGCGCCTTGACGGCGAGAAGGGCACGATGAAGGAGGGCGGCGGCCTCGTGCCGTTCTTCGCTACCTGGCCCGGTGTCACTCCGGCTGGCAAGGTGAACCCCAACGTTGCCGACGCCAGCGACCTCCTGCCCACCTTCGCGGAAGTCGCCGGCGCCCCGCTGCCGACCGGTCGCGTCATCGACGGACGCAGTCTTGTCTCCCAGTTTAAGGGCGACACAAAGTCGCCGCGCACCTGGGCCTACTGCCAGCTGAGCAATAACTACTACGTCCGCGAGGCGGGCTGGAAGCTCGATCAGGCTGGTACGCTTTACGACATGAAGGACGCCCCGTTCAAGGAGGTCGCCGTCGCGGCGGACACCAAGGACGATGCCGCCATCGCCGCTCGCGCTCGTCTGGCTGCCGCTCTAACCGGCCTGAATCCCGCAGCTGGCTATAAGGACGAGGTCGGCGACGGCTCCGGACGCAGCGGCAATAAAGAAGAGAAAAAGAAGAAGACCAAGAAGGTCAAAGAGGCTAAGTGATGGGTATGCCCCTGCGTTTGCTGAGCGTATTTCTGCTGACTGCGTTCGTCGTCTGCTCGGCCGACGAAGTCCTGACGGACAAGTCTTCGCCCGCAAAGGTCATGGCCTTGTATAACAAGACCCTGGCCGCCTCGCAGAAGTCGCCACCCGCGCCTGGCTCCATCATCTGCATCGGTAGCTCGCATATGCAGTTGTGGAAGAGCGTGAAGGAGGACCTCGCCCCGCTGACGGTCCACAACTTTGGCATCGGTGGAAGCCGGATGACGCAGGCGGCAGACCTGTTCATCGACAACCTGGTGATCCCTTTCAAACCCCGCGCGGTGATCCTCTACGAAGGTAGCAATGACATTAATGCTGGCACCAAGCCCGAGGATGTCCTCGCAAACTTCCAGAAGATCCACCGCAAGTTCCATGCCGCCCTTCCCGATAGCCGTCTCTACGTATTGGGCATCGTGCCTAGCCCAGGCAAGCGCTTCGATAAGATCGATGAGCTTAAGAAGGCCAATGCATTGCTCGCGCAGGAGTGCGCGACCCAGCCATGGATGAAGTTCATCGATGTTACTAGCGCGCTCCTCGGGGCCGATGGAAAGCCCAAGGATGAACTCTTTATTCCCGGTAATATTCATATGCTGCCCGCCGGTTATGCCGTCTGGCAGTCCGTCATCACCCCAATAGTCATGCCCGCCGAAAAGCAGTTCGAGCATGTCAAATAGCTAACCCTCGGACTTTAAGCGAAACCTCCGGAAGGAGATCGCCGGCTACTTCATCGTGGTCATGTGTGCTTTGCCTTTCCGGCTGGCTCTCATGACGAAATTCGACGACGTCAAGGACGGCTTCGGGTTCTTTTGGAATCAATACCTCAGCGGTATCACCATCGGTCTCATTGGCGCCGTCTTTATCTCCAAACTTCGTCTCCGTTACAAGCTGGCCCTGACTTTCGTTCTGGTGGCAATCTGAGTTCGCCTTAGGCGGCGTGTTCGCAATCCAGCAGGGCGTAGACCACGGGCGTCGCGACGAGGGAGAAGAGAACGGACATGCCGAGGGCACCGATGACTGCGATAGCCAGCGGCTTCAGCATGTCGGAGCCGGTGCCGATGCCATAGGC
>Ga0114980_10000963_pt1 | contig 20527 bp, 19 predicted proteins | sample S_140806_EF_Meta_FD_87018 | JGI IMG/M metagenome (GOLD analysis project Ga0114980, IMG submission 87018) | Freshwater microbial communities from Lake Simoncouche, Canada to study carbon cycling - S_140806_EF_MetaG | ecosystem: Environmental > Aquatic > Freshwater > Lake | place: Lake...
CAATTTAATCCTGAACTGATGGATAAAAATATGTTGATAGCTATTAGTAAATCAGATATGCTTGATGATGAATTGAAAAGTGAAATAGCAAAAACAATTCCAAAGGCAGTGCCTCATTTATTTATATCATCAGCGGCTAATCAAGGCATTGTAGCATTGAAAGATGCTTTATGGAATATGCTAACTTAATAGTTTTCTCCTGCTTTTTGTTTCCAACTTTTCAGCCCATAAAAGGTTAAAACAGTAAACACACTATATTGAACGCTCGTAAAAGCATAGCCTTTCACGTAATACAAGGGTATGCAGACTGAATTAGTGAGCAACCACCAATACCAACTTTCTACTTTTTTTTGCGTCATTAGATACATGCCCGTAAAGGCAGCTGCACTAGCTAGAGCATCTGCAAAAGGAATGGTATCTGGAGAAAAATATTTTTTAAGCATCATTAGCACACAAATGAACAATAAGAAGAAGCTACTGAAGAATAGCAATTGCTGAATCTGTTGTTTTTTTGTGGAATAGCTTATGGGAAGGGTATCCTTATGTTTAGAATTACTTTTCCAATGATACCATCCATAACAACCCATTATGGAATAGAATAGATTTACTACACTTTCTCCAAATAGCGATCCTTGAAGGCAAATAACAATATAAATCAAGGTGCTTATTAATCCAATGGGATAGGTATATACATGCGCTTTGCGAGAATACAGCACGGAAACAATACCCGTTAAAACTGCAATAAATTCTAATGCTTGGGTATGTATAAGTTGATTGTAAAAGCTACTAATAAAATGCACTAACATACTAACAAGGTAAAAAAAAGGTGCGAATTAATTCGCACCTTTTAGCATTTTATAGGTTCTTTATTTTGAACAAACAGTATGTATTTTTAAAGTCACATCTGGATGAATAAATTTGTCTTTAAAGCTTTTATCATTTCCATAAGATAAATTCCATTGTGTTCTGTCGAATGTAAAATTAGCATCAGCAGTAATTACGCCATTAGCTTGACTTACTTTTGCTGGGAAAGAAATGCTTTTAGTAACATTTTTTAAAGTTAAGTTACCCGTAATAGTGTGTGTAGCATCTTTCATTAAAAGACCTACCGTATCCACCGTGTTGGAAACAGCCGTAATTTCTAATGTAGCTGTTGCAAAGGTATCTGCATTGAAAAAATCAGGGCTTAGTAAGTGGCCTTCTAATTTGTGTGCATAGCCAGTGTCCGTCATATCATCTGATTTCAAAGATTTGATATCAATAATAAAATTACCACCAGTTATAGCATTGCTAGAATCAACTAATAAATAGCCAGCTTGTAATTTAAAGGTACCGTGGTGTTGCGTTTTGCCAATTTCAAGTTTGCCCAAACCTTTACTTGCCAACCATTCTACGTTTGATTCTGCAATGTTTGCATTTAAAGTGTCGCCAGAAGTAGTTACTTCTTGAGCATCTGTTGCTGAAACTTTATCAGCATCTGAAGAGGAGTTACAAGCTGCGAAGAATGTGCTTGCTGCAGCGAAAGCTAAAATAATTTTTTTCATGTTTTTATAATTTTGAATAGCAAAAGTAAGACTGTAAATACTATAAAATATTAATCTATTTTAATATTAACGTGCAATCCAGTCTTCTGGATTTACTCTAGCACTTTTATTATTTGCGCCCACTTTCCAAATTTGGAAATTAATGGTGGTTTCCCCGTCTATATTACCGACTACACCAATGTGTTGTTTTGTTTTTACGCGATCTCCTGCTTTTACCGATACGGCACCCAATTTAGAATATACCGTAAAAAATTTACCATGGTTAATCATAACCGTCTGACCCATACCCGCTGAAAAGACACTCGATACTACGCCATCAAAAACAGCACGGGCAGGAGCATTTGAATTTGTTTTGATATCGACTCCAAAATTTTCTACCAATACTTTCTCCGCAATGGGGTGTTTGTGCGTACCAAAGGACTCTGATATAAAGCCTTTTTCAACTGGCCATGGTAATCTGCCTCGATTAGCTTCAAAATTATCTGACAAAGCAGCTTCTGAAGGCGTAAGGTTTGAAATGTAAGAAGTTGAAACGGGTTTTGGTTTATATGGTTCTACAGTAGTCGAGCCTCCTGTATTGGGTTTGCTTGCTGCAGTGCTCTTAGCCGCTAATTTTCTTTGTTCTTCTTCTGCCTTTTTTCTAGCTATTTCAATCTCTCTTTGAATAATATTACTAATTGCCGTATTTAATTGTCTTGTTTGTCTTTGCTTTTTTTCTATTTGAGCAGTCAATTCCTTTTCTCTTCCTTTTAGATCCTTAACTACTTTATTGGTTTCATTGGTTTCTGCCTCTAATTCTCTTTTTTGTTGCACTTCAGCCATCAGTAATTTATCCTTTTCTGATTTAATGACATTGAGATCATCAATTTTTTCGTGGAGTTTAATTTGCGTTTTTCGAATGAGCACCGCTTGTTGTTCTCTGTAATCTCTATATTTTTTCAAGTATTTTAATCGTCTGATGGCATCATTAAAATCGCTTGATGAAAATATAAATGCCATCATGTTATACGAACTTCTATTGGCATACGCATAGCGCACAGATTGAGCGTAGCGTGCTTTTTGAATATTCAATTGTTGCTGTAGGCTGCTTACCTCATGGGATGAAGTGGCTATTGAATTGGTAATGCTTCCCAATTCTTGATTAATATTTCCAATTAGTTTTTTTCTACTGTTTAATTTTTCTTGCAAAATGCGAAGTTGCGCTAAAGTGGCATTTTTATCCTTGTTGGTATTCGCTAATTCTCTTTTATAGGATTCAATTTCATCCATCAATTGCTGTTTACGCTTTTCTAACTCTGCCCTTGTAGGCATGCCAGCAGGTTGCACTTGAGCTACGGAGTGGGTAATTGAAAAAATGAACAATAAGAGAATGAATAAGCGCATGGTAAGCCAAATTTCGATTTCAACAAAAATAACTAAACTAATAAGGATTTTGGCATTATTTATAAAGTTTTAACGACTAAGTTTATATTTGTTGTATCGTATAATAGCAATACCTTTGCGTTTATTACACGCCAATTATTAATTCAATTTAGAAATTCGTATTCACATGCTTTATTCAATGACAGGGTTTGGAAGAACCGAGGGGATGATAGGAAACAGACAAATAGCTGTTGAGATTAAATCACTTAATGGTAAGCAACTAGATGTTTTTACGAAATTACCTTCTTTCGTTCGTGCACATGATATCGATATTAGAACGATGCTTCAAAATGAACTGGTTAGGGGCTCTATCGAATTTAATTTGCAAATAAAGCAAGATGGTAGTGCACGACCTATGGTGGTAAATAAAGAAATGGCTACGTATTACTATAATGCGATGCAATCAATAGCTGCAGATTTGCAAGTAAGTCAAGATCATATTTTAGCCACGCTTATGCAATTGCCAGAGGTGGTAACGCAAGAACAGCCAGAGCAATTAAGTGATGAAGAATGGATTGCAATTAAGCAATTTATACAATTATCTATGGAAGCGCTCATGCAACACCGTTTGGTTGAAGGTGCGGTTATCAAAGCTGGATTATTAGCTAATATTAATACCATTCAAGACGTATTATCTCAAATAATTCCATTGGAGCAAGATCGCATGGTGCGCATCAAACAACGTATTCAGCAACATATAGCAGAGCATATTCCTGCAGATCAAATAGATGCAAATCGATTTGAGCAAGAACTTATTTTTTATATCGAGAAATTAGATTTTACTGAAGAAAAACAACGCTTAACCCAGCATTGTGTTTTCTTCAAAGAAGTTTTAGATAATAAAGAAATAAGTAAAGGCAAGAAATTAGGTTTCATCTTACAAGAAGTAGGTAGGGAAATTAATACACTAGGTTCCAAAGCAAATGATGCTACCATTCAACAGTTGGTTGTGAAAATGAAAGATGAATTAGAAAAAGCAAAAGAACAAATTTTAAATGCACTCTAATTATATAATATGAAAAAAGTATACCTTCTTACCATTGGAATATTATTTTTTGTAATTGCCATGCAAAGCTGCACGCATATTGATATGTACCAAAAGCAAGTTGCGCTCAATCATAATGTTTGGGATCATAAAGAAAAGGCTAGTTTCGAATTCAATATAGAAGATACAGCAGCTAACTATCAATTGTATTTTCTAATTAGACATACCGATGCTTATCCTTTTTCAAATATTTGGTTGTCAATTACTACACAATTGCCGAGCGAAAAACAAGGTGTGGAAAGTAAAGTAGAGATTCCATTAGCCGATAAAAATGGGAAATGGTTGGGAAGAGGTATGGGAGAAATTTATGAGCAATTGATGCCATTGTCTGGAACAAGCGGGCATACAAAATTTACCAAGAAGGGTATGTATAAAATTACTTTTCAGCAAATCATGCGTGAAAATCCATTGCCAGAAATTCTTCAAGTGGGCTTACGCGTAGAAAAACAAAAAACCAACTAAGTCTGTTCTTTATGAAACGCATTAGTCTATTACATTTTATGTTATTTTTTTATGTAGTAGCCGCATTGGTATTTTGGGGTATAAGTCTAGAAAAGCAAAGTCAGCTTTTATTTAATAAGGAACAACAATTGCTCTTAGTCGAGTACAAAAATCAAACACATACCATTGCTTTTCAACAGCAATTACAACAAATCGAGAATAAACGAGATCGCAGAACCAAGCAATATATTGCAGAGGGCAGCACTTTTTTAATTGTAATCTTAATAGGCGCAACCGTCGTTTTTAGTTTTTATAGCCGAACCAATAGGCTTAACAAACAACAAAACAATTTTATGTTGGCTGTAACCCACGAATTGAAATCGCCTTTGGCAGCTATAAAACTCAATCTAGAAACGCTTGAAAAACGAAATTTAGATTCTGATCAGCAAAAATTATTATTACAACGAAGTGTTACAGAAAGCAATAGATTAAATGATCTGTGTAACAATATGCTCTTGGCCTCTCAAATAGAAGGAAAACAATATCAGTCCGTTCAAGAAAAAATTATTTTTTCTGATTTAGTAGCACAAAGTATCCAGCAATTTTCAAGTCGCTTTGGCAATAGATTTACATTGGATAGTGCCACTACTTGTTCCATTTTAGGAGATGCTTTTCTAATTCAATTGGCCGTTCATAATATTTTAGATAATGCCGTTAAATATGCACCTGCAGCTACTAACATTGCTATTAGGGTATATGCCGATGAGCAATGGGCCTATTGCTCTATTGCAGATGAAGGCGAAGGCATTGCTGCAGAAGAGCAACAAGAAGTATTTAAGAAATTTTATAGAATAGGAAACGAGCAAGTAAGAAAAAAGAAAGGTACAGGCTTGGGTTTGTATTTAACTAAGAAAATTATAGTGCAACATAAGGGAAGTATTTATCTTAAAGAGCCATCTGAAAAGGGCTGTACATTCATTATTAAATTACCATTGGTATAATTACGTATACTTAAATGTAACTCTGTGAAGTGGTGTTAACCCATGTACTACAATAAGCGCTTTATGGGCTTTAGTAGGATAGCCTTTATTTTCATTCCATTTATAATGAGGGTAATCTTGATGTGCGGCAAACATAAAATCATCTCTATAGGTTTTTGCTAAAATACTTGCTGCTGCAATAGCAGCATATTTTCCGTCTCCTTTTACAACGCACTCATGCGCAATACCTAAATAGGGTGTAAATCTATTGCCATCAATTAATAATAATGCGGGTTTTACTTGAAGATTGTCAATGGCCTTATGCATTGCTTTGAAAGAAGCCTTTAGAATATTAATGGCATCAATTTCTTGTGGCGATACCTGAGCTACAGCAAATGCTAGTGCCTCTTTCTCAATGATAGGTCGCAATAGTTCTCGTTGATGCTCATTCAGTTGCTTGCTATCATTTAATAGGGGGTGATAAAAATCGTTGGGTAAAATTACCGATGCTGCAAATACCGGTCCGGCCAAACAGCCTCTTCCGGCTTCATCGCAGCCTGCTTCTATAAGTCCTTTTTTAAAGTAGGGTAGTAATGCCATAAGTATTATTTTTTAAAGATACATTTCAATTTGATAAGTTATTAGAAAAGCATGCACAAAGATTGTACCTTTGTCTTTACGATTGAATTGTAAAATTTATGGAGCCCAGAAAAAATAGTAAAACTCATTCACCTAAAAGTGGAACCGCTAAAAGAAATAGCCCGGCAAAACAAGCAGGTGATAAAAAAGCAACCGTATCCAAATCTGAGAAAAAAGATGCGGGTGCCCACCCTTTTGATAAATTCATGAAAAAAACGAATCCTAAAACAGCTTATAAAAATGAGCGTAAACAAGATCGTTTAACAGAAGAGAAAAATAAAAAAGAGTTTTTTAATGCTAAAGACACCAGCTTTAAAAAAGATAGACCGTATGCTAAAAAAGATGCTGCAGTATCTCAATACGGACCAGCACCAAAAGTTACCGATTATACCAAAACAAAAACTACCCCAGAACGCACTTCTAAAACAGGAAAAAAACTAATTTCTAAAAAGAGCTTTCATCATAATCAAGATTTTGAAGAGCTTCCGGAAGCAGCTATGCCACTCAATAAATATCTTGCGCATGCAGGTATTTGTGGAAGAAGAGATGCCGCTGCATTGATAAAATCAGGAAAGGTTTCATTGAATGGTGTTGTTTTTACAGAGCCAGGTTATAGAGTTCAAGAAACGGATGTGGTCATGTACGATCAAGTAGTCGTAAAGCCTGTGCAAGATAAAGTATACATATTGTTGAATAAGCCAAAAGGCTTTATAACAACTACCGATGATGAACGCAGTAGAAAAACAGTTATGGATTTAGTTAAAAATGCAGATGCGGGTAGAATGTACCCTGTAGGGCGATTAGATAGAAATACAACAGGCTTGTTATTAATGACGAATGATGGTGATTTAGCTCAAAAATTATCACATCCTAAAAACGCTGTGAAGAAAATTTATCAAGCCGAATTAGATAAAGATTTTAAGAAAGAAGATTTTGAAAAAGTGCAAGCAGGCTTAACCTTAGAAGATGGCTTGATTAAGGTTGATGAAATTGCTTACCTAGAAACTAAACGTACCATTGGTATTGAAATTCATAGTGGTAAAAATAGAATTGTAAGAAGAATTTTTGAATCCTTAGGGTATGTAGTTGAAAAGCTAGACAGAGTGATGTATGCTAATTTAACCAAGAAAAATATTCAAAGAGGCAAATGGCGCTTTCTTACAGACAAAGAAATTATCTTTTTAAAACATTTTAAATAAGATCAAGCATCCTTTCATGCGCATTGCAGCAGATAAAATACATGATGGAAAAAAGTTCTTACCACCACACTCGGTTATTTGTATAAACGAAACAGGTTGTATAGAAGCAGTAGAATACCATGAGCAAGTAACAGCTGTAGATGTTTATTATGAAGGCATCATTTGTCCGGGCTTTGTAAATGCGCATTGTCATTTAGAATTATCTCATTTAAAACAAGTAGTTCCCAAACATACCGGTTTGGTTACCTTTTTGAGCTCCATAAGTTTGCAGCGTGCACACAGCACCTTAGAAGAAAGAAAATTAGCTATGCAAGTGGCGCATGATTTTCTTATTGCGAAAGGTACCGTTGCTATTGGTGATATTTCAAATAACGACGATTCGCTATCCTTAAAGCAACAGTCACCAATTGCTATACACACATTTATAGAATGTTTGGGTTTTGCAGCACCTTTTGCAGAAGCTAGATTTCAATATAGTACTGCTATAGAAGCAACATTTAAGAAGAGTAACTTATCCTGTTCTATTACACCGCATGCACCCTATTCCTTTTCTAAAGAATTATTGTCTTTAATAAATGCGCATCAGCAAGGAGCAACCTTGTCGATTCATAATCAAGAATGTGCAGCAGAAAACGAGTTGTATCTTTTTAAAGAAGGGCATATGCTTCGACTCTACGAAACTTTACAAACGAATACCGATCATTTTCAGGCAAGTGGTCAAAGTTCTTTAGCTACCTATGCGCCATGGATAAATCCTTCACATCCATTATTGTTGGTGCATAATACGTTTACGAGTAAAGATGATATTGAAATAATTAAAGCAAGATTTGAAAAGGCATTTTGGTGTGTTTGCCCTAATGCTAACCTTTATATTGAAAACACTTTGCCACCTATAGTCTTACTCCAGTCAATGGGCGTTCCTATTTGTATTGGTACAGATAGTTTAGCATCTAATGATCAATTGGATATTTGCTCCGAGCTCAACGTGTTGCTCGAAAATTTCACAGTTCAACTAGAGGATGTATTACAATGGGCCACATGGAATGGCGCTAATGCCTTGTCTATGCAAAACCATTTAGGATGTATAGCAGAAAAGTACACACCCGGACTTTTATTGCTTAAAGAAGAGGATAGACAAATAACATTTGTAAAACGCATTATCTAATTCTAATGGAGCATTTCTATAAATTCCTGCTCATTTAGTATCGTTATTGTATTTAGTTTTTTTGCCTTTTCAAGTTTACTACCTGCATCAGTACCCACCACTAAAAAATCTAATTTAGAATTTACCGAATTGGCTATTGTGCCTCCCTTTTCTTCAACCATTTGCTCTGCATAAGATCTTTTGAAAGCCGTAAGGGTACCTGTAAATAAAAAGGATTTACCAGAGAATACACCTTCTATTAATGCGGTGGATTTACGTTTATTGTCAACCGAAACACCTTTTTCAATTAGTTGCTCTATCAGTGTTCTGTTTTCTGGATGTTGGAAAAAATGTGCTACCGATGCCGCTACTTTCGGACCAACATCTTCTAGGCTACATAATTGTTCTTCTGTCCAGGTATATAAATCTTGAATCGTATCTATAGCATTGGCTAAAATTTTAGCCGTTGTTTCACCTACATAGCGTATCCCTAACCCAAATAACAAACGGTTCAATTCTTGCGTTTTAGATTGCTCGATAGCTTGTTGCAAATTACTTACAGATTTTGCTCCAAATCCTTCCAAACTGCTGATGCGGGACCAATCTAAGTCATAGATAGCGGGGATGCTTTTTAAAATACCTAAGTCATATAATTTTTGAATATTAGAAACGCCTAAGTTTCTTATATCCATAGCGTCTTTGCTAGCGAAGTGAATAATGCGTTCTACTACTTGTGCTTCGCACGCTACATTAACGCATCTCCATACGGCTTCTTCTAAAGGCTTTTCTAAGTCGCTTTTACAAACAGGACATTGTTTTGGAAATAGAATTGGTGTTTCTTCTCCACTGCGCAATTCAGGTATTGATTTTACGATATAAGGAATTACATCACCTGCTCGTTCTAATAGAACATAATCGCCAATCATTAAATCTTTTTCCGCTACTACTTCTTCATTAAACAAAGAAACAGAACTAACGACTACACCACCAATTGGAACGGGTTCAATTTTTGCAACAGGTGTAATACTGCCGGTTCTTCCTACTTGAAATTCTACTTTTAATAATTTGCTTGTTGCTTGTCGCGCTTTAAATTTAAATGCTACCGCCCATCTAGGATGATGGGAGGTCATACCTAATTGTTCTTGTTGCAACAAGTCATTTACTTTAATAACCATACCATCTATTTCAAATGGTAATTGATCTCTTTCTTGTTCAAATTTATTGCAAGTAGCAATTACTTCTTGTATGGTAGTACACACTCGCATTTCTTGAATGGGTGTTGGGAAACCCTCTTGGGCTAAAAAGTGCACCATGTCGTAATGGGTACTTGGCAACGCCGCAGCTGGAGACGCTGTGATATTACTTACATGATAAGCAATGGCTGTAAGTTTTCGCTTGGCCACTTCTTGAGCATCTAACATGCGAAGGGTGCCCGATGCTGCATTTCTTGGATTGGCCAAAGGGGCTAATCCTTCCTCTGCCCGTTGTTGGTTATAGGCATCAAAGATGGCTTTATGTATTACTACCTCCCCTCTAATTTCAATTTGCTCAATACCTTTTTCTATAAACGAAGCACTTAGGGGAATGCTTCTTATTTGTTTTACATTATTCGTAATTTCTTCCCCTTTTACACCATCTCCTCTAGTTATACCACGATCTAGTATATTGTTTTGGTATACTAATGAGATACTAGCGCCATCATATTTAGGTTCTATGCAATAGGTAATTGCATTTACTTGTATAGATTCTCTACACTTTTTATCCCAATCTAAAATATCTTGTTCATTATAGGTATTCTCTAAACTCAGCATGGGTACTAAATGCGCTACACTCGGAAACCGTTCACTTAAGCCCATAGCTACGCGCTGAGTAGGAGAATCATTTTTTATGCATTGAGGATGTGTTTGTTCGAAACGATGTAATTGTTTGAAAAGGATATCGTATTCTACATCTGCTAATAAAGGATTGCTTTGCACATAGTATTTCCAATCGGCATATTTGATAACCTTTTTTAGCAATTCGTAAGAAGCCTCATCTTCAGGCACATCATTGGCTAGAAATTGTTTAGCCTGATCGAAATAATATTTTTCTTGTTCTTGTGAATACATGGTCCGCTATATTATGGATGCTGGTATTGCCCCAGCACCTTCTCTTAAGATAAGGGGGTTTTCTGCTGTACAATCTATAATGGTAGATAGTTGTTGTTGTCCAATACCGCCATCAATTACTAAATCTACAACTTTAGAAAATCGTTGCCAAATTTCTTCAGGGTCTGTTTCATAGCTGTCCCATTCGTTTGGTGGCAATGACATACTCATGATAGGATGGCCTAATAAACTAATGAGTTGTTGCGTAATTGCATGATCTGGTATTCGAATACCAATAGTGTCTTTTTTTATTTTCAAATGCCTCGGCACTTCTTTATTGGCCTCCAGAATAAACGTATAGGGGCCTGGCAAGCACTGCTTTAATAATCTAAAAATAGGGGTGTTTGCATTTTTTGTATAGTTGCTTAAATGACTTAAATCGCTACATACAAAACTAAACTGTGCTTGTTTGGGAAGCACCTCTTTTATTTTACAAATACGCTCTATGGCTTTTTGATTATAAATATCACAGCCCAATCCATATACCGTATCGGTGGGGTAAATAATTACCCCACCTGCTTTTATGCAATCAATTACTTGTTGCAGCAAGCGCTCTTGCGGATTATCGGGATGTATTTTTAATAGCATGGTATTATAACATCTCATCTATTGCTGCTGATACAAAAGCAGCTAATTCTTTAATATAAGCCGGACTAAAATCAAATTGTATTCCAGCAATTTGATAAAGTTCTTTCAGCGTTTTGGTATATCCCAAGCTCAGCGCATTACAATAATTTGCTAAGGCTTGCTCTTTATTTTGTTTGTATTGGCGCCACATAGCTAATGCACCTAATTGAGCAATGCCATATTCGATGTAATAAAAAGGCACTTCAAATAAATGCAATTGCTTTTGCCAAGAAGCAGCACGGATTGCTTCTAATCCACTCCAATCTACTTCTTGCGTAGAGAATATATCTAAGGTTGCCATCCAAGCCTGTGTGCGTTCAGCTTCCGTATGCGCTGGATTGGTATAAAGCCAATGTTGAAAAGAATCAATCGTTGCTATCCAAGGGAGTACGTCAATAATGCGCTCCAATTCTTCTAGTTGCGCTCTTTTTAAATCCTCTTTGTTTTCATAAAAAACATCCCAATGCTCCATGGAAAATAATTCCATACTCATACTGGCCAATTCGGCAATTTCCATTGGGTATTCTTTAAATGCGCTAAGGGTAAGAGGGTGGGATAAAAACGAATGAAATGCATGGCCGCCTTCATGCATCATAGTAATAACATCTCCATGGGTGCCTGCGGCGTTCATAAAAATAAAAGGCACTCCAGTTTCTGCTAGTGGACAATTATAGCCACCAGGAGCTTTCCCTTTTCTACTATCTAAATCTAATCTTCCCATCGATTGCATGCTTGCTATGCAAGAAGAAAAGTAAGGGTTCAATTTTTCAAATACTTGAATTGATTTAGCTGCTAAATCGTTACCATCCCTAAATGGACTCAGTGCTTTTTGCCCTTGCGGAGTAGCGCTGGTATCCCATGGTCTTAATGCTCCTGGAAGCTTTAGAAGAGATTTTTTGTGTTGTAGTAGTTTCTTTTGAATGGGAACAATATGCTCTTTGACAGCTTCATGAAATTCGAAACAATCTTTAACGCTATAGTCGAATCGACCCAGTTCTTTAAATTTATAATCTCTATAATTTTCAAAACCAGCGTTTAATGCTATTTGATTTCTTTTTGTGACCAATTGATTGAAAAGATCGTTCAGCACTTGTTGGTCTTCTAATCTTCTTTTGGAAATCAAATGAAACACTTCTTTTCTAATGTCAGCATCACTGCTTTGCAGAAATTTTGCTGCTTGTTGCAGGGTATATTCCTTTTCCTGAAAATGAATGGTCATTTTGGAGGCGGTAGCACCATATTGTTGCGCTAGCACATTGATAGCTGCCTGAACGGCAATATTTTCTTCCTTATATAATGCTATGGCATTGGCAATACCTCTCAAATAGGGGAAATAGCTAGCCCTATCTAAATCCTTTTTAAAAGAAGTCTGATCTAGTTTTTTTTGTAACTCAAAAGCTAAGGGCTTTAAAGGGGGTTCTATTTCCATTACAAAATAAGTATAGGCTTCTTCTAAGCTAGGGTCTTGTGTATTGCAGGTCATTTTAATCTGTCTCCAGCAAGCATCCTCGCTAATAACGGCTTCTAATTCACTTACATATAGGAGCCATTGGTTAAATAATTCTAACGTATGTATTTGAAAATCAATAAGCTGTTGCACAAAAGGTGCAACAGCTTCCCAAGTGGTAATGGTAAAGTCTTGGGGTAAAAAGGACCGTTTAGGTACTGCTAAGGGTTTAAATACTGGAATCATGTTGAAAACTACAAATTTTAGTGCAAATTACAATCCTTGAGAGGAAAACTACCCCCAAAATTGGCTCAAATTTGAAAAAATTAAAGAATAAAATAAATTGCAATATGAAAGCTGATTGTTAACCATTTGCTTTTTTTATACATTACAATAATTTAATTTTGATTTGTAAAATATATATATAATTTATTTTGTTATGGCATAATCATTATAAATCATATAATTATGTATAGTTAATATAAATAATTTAATATTTTATTAATGTTTTTCAAACCATTATTATTTTTTTTGATAGCAATATTTTAAAATCTTTTTTTCAGTTTGCCATGATTTAGTACCTTTGTACTAGTTGTGAATTTACTGGGTTAGTAAGTTAGGCCGTTCCGATTCTTCGGAATGGCTTTTTTATTTTAGGGCAATTTTCATTTTTTATAATTGTATTTCTCAATCCTTTTTTAAAATAACCAGCATCAAAATTTATACATTTGTATACCATGGCAAAAACAAAAACAGCTTTCTTCTGTCAACAATGCGGTCACGAAACTCCGAAGTGGAATGGCAAATGTGCATCTTGTGGTGCATGGAATTCTATAGTTGAAGAAGTGATTCAGAAGGAAGATAAAAAATTGGTAAATCAGATTTGGGAAGATGGAAGTCAACAAAAAGTAAGTGCTCAAAAAATCGATGAAGTACAATTTACGGAGGAACAACGCATCGCAATGCCCGATTCGGAAATCAATAGGGTATTGGGTGGCGGCTTAGTGCCTGGTTCTGTTATTTTGGTTGCAGGCGAACCAGGGATTGGTAAATCAACGCTGTTTTTGCAATGTGCATTACAATGGAAAAATAAAATTACCCTTTATGTTTCGGGTGAAGAAAGTGCTCAACAAATAAAAATGCGTGCCGAAAGGATGCAATTAAAAAATGAGCAGGTCTATTTATTAAACGCAAGTACTACCCAAACAATTTTTCAGGAAGCAAAAAAAATTAAACCCGATTTAATCATCATAGATTCTATTCAAACAATGGAATCGTCTTTAGTAGAAAGTGCTGCAGGAAGTGTATCTCAAGTAAGAGAATGTGCCGCCGAATTTCAACGATTTGCCAAACTAAGTAATATACCTGTTTGCATTATTGGGCACATAACCAAAGATGGCACTATTGCCGGACCAAAGGTTTTAGAGCATATGGTAGATACGGTACTTCAATTTGAAGGCGATCGTCATTATGCCTATAGAATAGTGCGTACCCTAAAAAACCGTTTTGGATCAACTTCAGAATTAGGAATTTACGAAATGCAATCGACGGGTATGCGTCCGGTTGCTAATCCCTCAGAAATTTTGCTTTCGCAACATGATGAGCTTTTAAGCGGCATTGCAATTGCCGGCACCATGGAAGGATTAAGGCCGCTAATGATAGAAGTGCAAGCCTTGGTAACCAATTCGGTATATGGCACGCCGCAGCGAACAGTAAGCGGTTTTGACACGCGTAGAATTCAACTTTTGTTAGCCGTATTAGAAAAAAGAGGAGGATTTATGTTCGGCGCCAAAGATGTTTTTGTAAATATTGCTGGGGGCATAAAAGTAGAAGATCCTGCAATTGAATTAGCACTCGTATGTGCTCTATTATCTTCTTACGAAGAAAAACCATTGCCCTCCAACATAGTATTAATTGGAGAAATAGGCCTTTCTGGTGAGATAAGAGCCGTAAATAGAATTGATCAACGGATTGCAGAAGCAGAAAAGTTGGGCATGGATGCGGTTATTGTGCCTAAAGCTAATGCTAAAGGTTTAGACACCACTAAATTTGGTATTAAAATAAAATGGGTTAATAAAATAGAAGACGTTTACAAGTTAATTTTTTAGTTATTTATTATGCGTTATTGGAATGAATGGAAACAAAGCATGATGCATTTGTTTTTCCCAAGCTTGTGCGCTCTATGCAAACAAGCTTTACTAGTACAAGAAAATACTTTATGTTTTGCATGTGAGCATGAGTTGCCCTATACACATTTTCATGCACTCCCTAATAATGAAACAACGCTTCGTTTAGCAGGCCGATTTCCATTTAAACACGCAACTTCCTTATTCTATTTTACACAAGAAAGTGCTGTTCAGCAACTAATGCACGCATTAAAATATGAGCATCGCCCAGCAATAGGTACTTATTTTGGATCCCTTTTGGGACAACAATTAAGTGAAATTGAAGCCTTCCACAAAATAGACGGCATTGTAGCTATTCCCCTACATTATAAGAAAGAACAACAGCGTGGCTATAATCAAAGCAATTTGATTGCTGCTGCATGTGCAGAAGCCATGGGGCTGCCATTTTATAATAAAGCAATTGTTAGAAAACGATTTACGCAAACACAAACGCTTAAAACTCGTTCAGAGAGAGTGGATAATATGGAGGAAGCCTTCTTTATAAATAACACGGAGCTTTTAATTGGTAAGCATCTACTTATAATAGACGATGTATTAACCACAGGTGCTACAATGGAGGCTTGCGCCCTTCAAGTGCTAAAAATTCCCAACACGCAAGTAAGCATTGCTACCATTGGGATTGTTATTTAATAAATTTTAGTATCTTGTAACTTAAATTTTATGAAGAATTACTTCATTTAACAATTTAATAATCTATAAACCAAACATCATGAAAAGAAAACTAAGCATTATTGCTTGTTTACTAGTATCATCTTCCTTTGTTTACGCTGGAGGTTTTCAAGTAAATATGCAAGGCGTTCGTCAAGTTGCAATGGGAGGCAGTAGCACTGCGCTTACCTATGATATTGCATCTATTTTTTACAACCCAGGTGCATTAGCTAAAACAGCTAAAGGGACGCAAGTTTATTTTAGTGCCAATGGCATTTTTGCTAAAACAACCTTTGTAGAAACACCTACAGCTGGCTATAGCTCTAAAACAGACAATCCAATGTCTACACCGTTTAATTTATATATTTCTCATAAATTAAACGATAAAATTGCTTTAGGTTTTGGTGTGTATACGCCTTTTGGTAGCACTGTAAATTGGGGTAATACCAATACCAATAGCCTTCGTTATTTAATTGAAAAAATTGAATTACGTAATATTAATTTCCAACCAACGATCAGTTACCAAGTAAATGATAAAGTTTCCATTGGTGCTGGTTTGGTATATGCTACGGGTTCTGTAGTATTAGAAAAAGGCATTCCTTTATTTGATTCTACAGGCAAAGAAGGCATGGGTCATTTAGAAGGAAAAGCCAATAATATTGGCTTCAATATGGGCATTCACGCACAACTTAACGACCGTTTAACCCTAGGTGTTAGTTATCGTTCGCAAGTACGTTTCGACATTAAAAATGGTGATGCTACATTTACGGTTCCTTCTTCATTAGCGGCAAATTTTCCAAAAACAACTTTTAGCGCAAGTTTACCTATGCCTCAAGTGGCTTCTTTGGGTTTGGCATACAAAGTAAATAATAAACTTTCTGTGCAAGGTGAAATGAATTTTGTAGGATGGGAATCTTATAAATCATTAGATTTTACCTATGCTACTACAACCACTACCTTAACAAATACTACGAGTGCTCGTAATTGGGAAAATGTATTTATTTTCCGTTTAGGTGCACACTATCAATACAATGATAAATTAGAATTGATGGCGGGCATCGCGCGTGATCCATCTCCAGTAAAAGACGGTTATTTTTCTGCAGAAACACCGGATGCTAATCGCTTCTTAGGTACTGCAGGATTGGTATATAAAGTGTCTGATAAATTAAATATCATGGCTTCTTATTATTTCACAAGAACCGACCAAAGAGATATCTATAATAATGCAGATGCCGTAAAAGGTAAAATTCAAACAGCAGCAGTAGCTGGTGGTATTGGCGTGAGCTATAAATTTTAATTTCTAAAAAAGTACTACTTATGAAACATATTTATTTATTAGGCGCTTCTTTGCTTGTATTAGCATCTTGTAAGCCCAATTTAGAACCAACAAAACCAACAAGTGGAGATGCGAATTTCTCCTCTTATGTCGCTATTGGTAATTCTTTAACTGCTGGTTATGCAGATGGAACATTATACAGAAGCGGTCAAATCAATTCGTATCCAAACATGCTTGCTGAAATGTTTGCCTTTGCAGGTGGTGGAGCGTTTAAACAACCTTTATTACCCGGCGATGCAGGATGGCCAAGTTTAAAATATGTATTAGGTGTTTCTAGTACAGGCTCATTAGGCCCAACAGTATATTCTGGAACTATGGATACTGCAGGAAGCAGCACTAATGTATATGCTGCTGGTCCGTATAACAATGTAGGTATTCCAGGTATTCGTTGTATCGATTATATCATGCCAGGATATGCAACTGCAAATCCTTATGCAGCAAGATTGGTAAATAGTCCTTTACAAACAGCTTTAGCTATGGCTACGTCTAAACCAGCTACGTTTTATACGGTTTGGTTAGGTGCCAATGATGTATTAGGATACGCTACTGGTGGCGGTGTTGGCACGGTGAATACAGGTGTTACTTATCCTACAGCAACGAATAATATTTCATCTACAACTTTGTTTGGCTTTTGCTATGACTCTGTAGTTAATAATTTAGCTAGAACGGGTGCAAAAGGAGCTTTGATTAATATCCCTGATGTTACTTCTATTCCTTATTTCACTACGGTTCCGTATAATCCATTAAATGCAGCGGATCCAAATTTTGGTCCGCAAATCGCTACTTTAAATGCTCAGTTTGCTCAGTTGAATCAAGTATTTACGGCATTAGGAAAACCAGAGCGTAAAATTATTTTTAATACAACAGGCTTAACTCCATTATTGATTAAAGATAAAAATTTAACGGATTTAGGTGCTCAAATGACAACCGTTTTAACTACAGCAGGTTTACCTCAAGCACAAGCAGCTTTGTATGGTCAATTGTATGGACAATGCCGCCAAGCTACCGCTGCTGATTTAATGGTATTGCCAAGTTCTTCTGTTATTGCAAAACCAAATGCAACTGCAGTTGCAGCTGGTGTTCCAGCACAATTAGCGATCAACGGTGTTACCTATCCTATGGAAGATAAATATGTATTAACTGGAGATTTTAAAGATGGCGCAACCAATGTTACCGGTGAAATTACTTTAGCAAAAACAGCTACAGCTTCTTTCAACGCTATCATTGCTGCAAAAGCACAAGCTAAAGGTTGGGCTTTAGTAGATATGAACAAATTCTTTGCTTCTTTGCAAGCGGGCATGAAATTCAATGGCGTCTCTTTTGGAGTAAGTTTTGTTAGCGGTGGTTTATTCTCTTTAGATGGTGTACATGGTACGCAAAGAGGATATGCTGTTGTAGCCAATGAAATAATTCGCACAATTAATGCCTATTATGGAGCTACGATTCCTGGTGTTGATATCAATAAATATCCGGGCATTAAATTCCCATAGGTTTATAAATAATTTAATAAAAAAAGGCGTGCCTGAGCACGCCTTTTTTATTGAGAAAATCGGTAAGGATATTGCCCGTTGGGAATTACCTGAATCGTTTGCCGATAGCGCATACGCAAGTTTGAATAAAATGGAATCGTACGATTGTCGATATAGACAAGCTCTAGCTTAGGCAAGTAAGATAAGGATTGAGGTAAATTAATAACACCACAATACACTAAATCTAATTCTTGTAAAAGATTGCAAAAAGCAAGTTCTTCCGGAATATATTTTAAATGATTTCTACCAAGAAAAAGAAATTTTAGGGAGCTCAAATTTTTAATATCACTAGAAATAAATGCTAGTTCATTATTATACGCATCTAAATAGCTGAGTTTTTTTTCATTATAAATTGATGCTGGTAAGGAGTCTATTTTATTAAAGGAGATGTCAACTTTTTTGAGCGCTGAATTTGTTTTGTCATAGTTGCTCAAATGCTTGATTTGATTGTGTCTTAGATGTATTTCTGTTAATCTTGGCAAACTAAAAAGTGCGGCGCTAACCTGCACTAGTTCATTGGCGTTTAAGCTGATATATTCGAGGTCTTGAAAGGCAGCAATACTATCATTAATTACAGCAAGCTGATTATTAAAAAAATTAATCATTTTCAATTTTTTGCAAGAATAAAAACTTGGCGGTAAACTTTGTATTCGATTGTTTGAAAAATCTACTTCTTCTAAATTCGGGAAAAGATTAAATATATCGGGTAATGCTTGGAGATGCTCATGTACGATTTTTATTTTCTTTAAAGCCAGGCCTTGGTCTTTAGCATCTTCCCATGAAGTTGCTGTTTGCGCAGTACAAGCCAAACGAATGCCGAGAAAAAGGCAAAGCATTAAAACATGTCGATACATACACTATGATTTAAACGATTATATGCGAACAATAAAATGTTCTTTTTGTTTATAATCGGCTTTTATAAAAATTACGCCGAAAGTGAAAAAATCGATACTGCGTGTTACTTTAGTGTGTGCTTTTAATTGTTCCCATGCATTGGTATGTGCTTTACTTTCGTGAATGGCTGCTATGAGTATAAGCGTATCATTAGCTATATCATTAAAATTAATTGAGGATGGGAAAAGCTCTTTTTTAATAAATGTACTTGTAGTGAAAAAAAGCCTAAGCTTATTTTCAATATCGTGAGGATGTTTTTTTGCAAATTCAATAAAACTAAACAAACTCGGAGAGTGTGCTCCATGCCTACCTATGGCCTTCCAGTGATATTTACAATAAGCCATCAGCTTGTAAGCGTTCATGCAAGTTTATTTTCTGAGATATTTTTTGAAGGTATAGGCAAAGGCATGCTTTCCATCTATTGTATGCGCTTCTTGCCAATCTAAGTTCCAATCTGCTGCATCAATTATAGGGAAGAAAATATCTGCAGCAACAGTGGTATGTACCTCGGTGATATAGAGGGCATCTAAAATGGGCATAGTTGCTGCAAAAATTTGTCCACCACCTATTATAAAAACTTCCTCCTTACCTTGTTGTGCAACATACGCAAGAGCAGCATCAATAGATGGGAGTAAAATTACGCTTTCTGGCAAAGCCAATTGTTGCGAGCTGATAACTACATTCAAACGACCCGGCAATGGTCGGCCCAATGATTCAAATGTTTTTCGCCCCATAATGATGGGTTTGCCAATCGTTACGGATTTGAAAAATTGTAGATCATTTGGTAAATGCCATGGTAATTGGTTATTGACGCCAATTCCATTTTGTGAATCCATTGCTACAATTGCAGAAATCTTCATGTATTGTTTTTTATACCGCTACTGGTGCTTTGATAGGAGGATGTGCTTGATAATTTTCTAAGGTAAAATCTTCAAATTTAAAAGCAAACAAATCGTCAATGTTTGGATTTATTTTTAGTGTTGGTAATTCAAATGGTGTTCGACTCAATTGTAATTTGGCCTGTTCGATATGATTGCTATATAAATGCACATCGCCGAAGGAATGAATAAATTCACCAGCTTCCATACCAACAACTTGCGCCATCATCATGGTTAGTAAAGCGTATGATGCAATATTGAAAGGTACCCCTAGAAAAGTATCTGCACTTCGCTGATATAACTGACAACTTAATTTTGATTTTGTTTCGCCTTTTTCTTTATTCGGTGGTGTTACATAAAATTGAAATAAGGCATGACATGGACTAAGTGCCATTTTTGGTAAATCGGCTACATTCCATGC
>Ga0114980_10000966_pt1 | contig 20493 bp, 17 predicted proteins | sample S_140806_EF_Meta_FD_87018 | JGI IMG/M metagenome (GOLD analysis project Ga0114980, IMG submission 87018) | Freshwater microbial communities from Lake Simoncouche, Canada to study carbon cycling - S_140806_EF_MetaG | ecosystem: Environmental > Aquatic > Freshwater > Lake | place: Lake...
CTGACAAAGATTTAAACCGCGGACTCGTCCTGCTCGCCAGTGCGGATACGCACCACCCGCTCCACACTGGTCACAAAAATCTTGCCGTCGCCAATTTTACCAGTGCGTGCGGCCTTGATGATGGCATCGACACAACGATCGACATCGTCGGTCTTGACGACAACTTCCACTTTGACCTTCGGCAAAAAGTCAACGACGTACTCGGCGCCTCGATAAAGTTCAGTATGTCCTTTTTGCCGACCGAAGCCCTTGACTTCGGTCACGGTCAGGCCGGTAACACCGCAATCGGCCAAGGCCTCACGCACCTCCTCCAACTTGAAAGGTTTGACGATGGCGGTGATTTGCTTCATGGAAATACTCCAGTGGTTCATGCGCGAAAGCGATTGGTTATAGGATAACGCCAATCCTTGCCAAAGCTGCGATGGGTGACTCGGATACCTGGTGGGGCCTGTCGGCGCTTGTATTCACTGAGTTTGATCAGTCGGGTGACCTTCTCGACATCGGACTGATTGAAGCCGGCTGCGACGATGTCCGCCATGCTCTCGTCATTCTCCATGTAGCGTTCGACAATCGCGTCAAGCACGTCATAAGGCGGCAAACTGTCCTGGTCAGTCTGGTCGGGCCGGAGTTCAGCACTGGGTGGGCGAGTGATGATGCGCTCCGGTATCGGCTGGGGGTGAGTCAGGTAGGGATCGTGGGCATTGCGCCAACGGGCCAAGTGGAACACCAAGGTTTTGGACAGATCTTTGATGACGGCAAAACCACCGGCCATGTCGCCGTAGAGCGTGCAGTAACCGGTGGCCATCTCGGACTTGTTGCCCGTGGTCAGAACCAGGCTTCCGAACTTGTTGGAGAGCGCCATCAACAAGGTGCCGCGAATCCGGGCCTGGATGTTTTCCTCCGTCGTGTCCTCAGCCAAGTCCTTGAATTCGGACGACAGGGCAGCCCTAAAGGCGTTGAATTGCGTCAGGATCGGTATCTCGTCATACCGGACTTTCAGGCGCTCTGACATGTCGCGCGCATCGAGTTGACTGATGTCAGCCGTGTACGGCGAGGGCATCATGACCGCGCGGACACGGTTGCTTCCCAACGCATCCACTGCGATGGCAAGGACCAGGGCTGAATCAATGCCCCCCGACAAGCCCAAGATCACGCCGGGGAAACCGTTCTTGCCCACGTAATCGCGGACCCCCAGGACCAGCGCGTCCCAAAGATCTGCCTCCGGTGTGCGCTGAGCATCGACGGGGCCGCTGAGGGACATGGCAGAAGTACCTCTGGTGACGGCGACACTGAACAAATTTTCCACAAAGCTGGGAGCTCGCCCAGCCAGGGTTCCATTACCCGACAAGGCAAATGAATGGCCTTCGAAGATCACCTCATCCTGCCCACCCACCAAATGGGCGTAGACCAAAGGCAGGCCACACGCAGCAACGCGCAGTCGCATCATGTCTTCACGCTCAAGGCCTTTGCCGAGGTGAAAGGGTGAGGCATTGATCACCGTCAGTATTTCTGCGCCGGCCTGACGGGCCAGGCGGGCTGGCTCTTCGAACCAGGCGTCCTCGCAGATCAACAGCCCAATCCTGATCCGGCTGCCGGCGACGCCCGCCTCGAACACGCAACTGCTATCGCCCGGCGTGAAATAGCGCCGCTCGTCAAACACCTGGTAGTTCGGCAGTTGGCGTTTGGCATAACGAGCGACCAAATGGCCTTCCCGCCACACGCTGGCAGCATTGTGGCGGTTTTGCACGGCAACCGACCGGGTTCGGTTATCGGACCCGGTCGGGTGACCGATCACCAAAGTCAAATCCCTCAGATCGGCAAGCTCGCGGGCGACGTTCTGCACGGCTTCCTCACAGGCTGCTATAAAGGCAGGACGTAAAAACAGGTCTTCGGCGGCGTAACCGCAAATCGCCAGTTCTGGCGTGAGCAGGAGACGTGCACCGCCGGCATAAGCGGTACGCGCCGCGTCAATAATTTTTTGGGCGTTACCGGTCAAATCGCCGACGACAAAATTGAGCTGGGCAACACAGATGGTGAGTGTCATGGCACGCAGAAATATGAAATGGACTACCCGTGAGCAGCGATGCAAATGATTATGTCATCAGGGTCTTAGACACCGCCGCTGAGGTGGATGCCGGCCAATGGGACGAACTGCTGGCCAGCCAGATCGGCGCCACGCCCTTCATGCGACACGCTTACCTCGCGGCCCTGGAGGCCAGCGGCAGCATCGGACCGACCAAGGGCTGGACCATCCGTTTTTTCTTGATCGAACGCGATCAGCAGTTGGTGGGGGCCTGCGCGCTGTATCTGAAAGATCACTCCCAGGGGGAGTATGTTTTTGACTGGGCTTGGGCCAGAGCCTATGCTGAACATGGTCTTGCCTACTACCCCAAAGCTCTCGTGGCGGTTCCGTTTACCCCGGTGCCCGGCAGCAGATTGCTGGCCAAGTCAGATGCGATTCGGACCAGGCTGGCACTGTCACTGATCGAGTGGTGCAAGCGAGAAAAGCTATCCTCACTGCACTTGCTGTTCACAAGCCCGGAAGACCAGCTGGCCTGCGTGCAGGCGGGCATGATGCTTCGCCATACCGTCCAGTTTCATTGGAACAACAGCAGCCCGGGCTACGCGGATTTCGACAGTTTCCTGGGCACACTGTCTCAGGATAAACGCAAGAAAATTCGTCAGGAACGTCGCAAAGTGCAAGATGCCGGCGTTGTGTTTCGTTGCTCGCAAGGCACCGCGATCACAGCGGAAGACTGGGCCTTTTTCTACCGCTGCTACGAAAAGACTTATTGGGAACATGGCAACGCGCCTTACCTCAATCGGGACTTCTTTCAACGCATGGCCAAAGAGATGCCAGACGCCTGGCTGTTGTTTGTGGCTGAGCGCGAAAATGTCGCTATCGCTTCAAGTTTGATAGCAATACATTCAATAGAATCAAAGGCTCCCGCCCAAAATGGTGCCCGAAAAGTGGACGGGGTCGCGTATGGCAGGTACTGGGGGGCACTGGAGCGCGTGGATTGTCTTCACTTCGAGGCTTGCTACTACCAGCCACTGTCGTGGTGCATTGAGCATGGCTTCCAGAGGTTCGAGGGCGGCGCACAGGGTGAGCACAAACTGGCGCGCGCGCTGCTACCGATGAAGGCCAGCAGTGCTCATTGGCTGGCACACCCGGCGTTCGCTGAAGCTGTAGGGCGTTTTTTACAACAGGAAGACGCAGGCATTGGCGAATACCTGGAAGACCTACAACAACGCAGCCCCCTTCGAAAGCTTCAGCATGACTGATTCTCAAGCGGGAGTCGCAGCAGAGACTAAACCCATTTCAGCGTTGCTCAGAAGCGCGTCAACATTGACCACAATCAGCATACGTTCAGCCACGCTTGCCAGACCGGTGATAAATCGGGCGTCCACCGCTGCCTCAAAATGGGGCGCAGGTTTGATGGCATCAGCGCTCAGCGTGACGACATCAGAAACAGCATCAACCACTGCACCGAGTACCGTCCCCCTCACATTCAGAATGATGACCACTGTGAAATCGTCATACGCCGCAGGCTCGATTCGCAGCTTGATCCGGAGATCGACAATGGGCACAATCACACCGCGCAAGTCGATGACGCCCTTGATGAAGTCGGGCGCATTCACCATGCGAGTGGGCGCTTCGTAGGACCGAATTTCCTGAACTTTGAGGATGTCGATCGCGTAGTCCTCGCCACCCAACCTCAGCGTCAGAAACTGGCTTCCCTCCACACGGGCCTTCCTGGCGTAAGTGGCAGACTGGAAGGATTTGAGGTTGGTACTTTGCATCGGTTCCATGACATCGACTCCTGGGCTATCGCCAACGGTTCAGCCCATGATACATGGGCAACCCGAGCAAGGCGCCGTCAAGACCACGATCTAGTCAACCAATTGAGCGGTTGTAATTGGCAACGCCGTCCATGATTTCCTGCCGCGCAGACTCTGGCCCTTCCCACCCGAGGATTTTGACCCACTTGCCCTGCTCCAGGTCCTTGTAATGTTCAAAAAAATGAGCAATGGTCTTCAAGCGCAGCGGGTTCAGGTCCTCCGGTTTCTGCCACTGGGTGTAAATGGACAGTACCTTGTCGATCGGCACGGCAAGTACCTTGCCGTCGTCCCCGGCTTCGTCCTGCATTTTCAGGATGCCAATGGCTCGGCATGTGACGACCACGCCGGGGATCAGTGGAACCGGGGTCACGACCAGCACGTCGACCGGATCGCCATCGCCGGAAATAGTTTTCGGAACGTACCCATAGTTGGTCGGGTAATGCATGGAGGTGCTCATGAACCGGTCGACGAAGATGGCACCGGTTTTTTTGTCCACCTCATACTTGATCGGGTCGGCGTTCATGGGGATTTCAATGATCACATTGAAGGACTCGGGGATGTTGCTGCCAGGGGTAACGTTGTCGAGGGACATGGAGGTTTCTCGGTGTGGGTTCAGGTCGCAAGTGACTAAGGATTAACCCTGATTTTACTGACTCGCCACTTGCCCGCTCCGGAAAAGCGAATTTTTCACGGTAAAGTTCGGGCGTTGGCCAATTGCCGGCGTCATCCCCAGGGCTGATGTTTCAAGGTAAGGAAGCAACGCAGCGGTGGTGCCGATTGCGTGACGCCACCTTCAGCGAAACAACAGGAGATTCAACTATGACAGGCAACTCGGCGCTGATTCTGGCGCTCGTTTGTGGATTGATTGCGGTGGCCTACGGTGTGTGGGCACGCAATTGGATACTCTCTCAAGATGCGGGCAATGCCCGTATGCAGGAAATCGCCGCCGCCATTCAGACCGGCGCGGCCGCATATCTGGCGCGCCAGTACAAGACCATTGCCATCGTGGGCGTCGTATTGGCCGTTCTGATCGGCCTTTTTCTGGATGGGCTCAGTGCGGTCGGATTCGTGGTGGGTGCGGTACTGTCTGGCGCCTGTGGATTCATTGGGATGAATGTGTCAGTCCGTGCCAATGTGCGGACAGCGCAGGCAGCCACCCGTGGCATCGGCCCTGCACTTGACGTCGCATTCCGCGGTGGCGCCATCACTGGCATGCTGGTGGTGGGCTTGGGCCTGCTTGGCGTCACCGGGTTCTATTGGTTTCTCGTCGGCGGCGGCAATCTGGCGCCAGACAAAAACCTTGCCAAACTGCTCAACCCCTTGATCGGCTTTGCTTTCGGCTCATCCCTGATCTCAATCTTCGCGCGGCTAGGCGGCGGCATTTTCACCAAGGGCGCCGATGTGGGTGCAGACCTGGTGGGCAAGGTTGAGGCCGGTATCCCTGAAGACGACCCGCGCAACCCAGCCGTGATTGCCGATAACGTTGGCGACAACGTCGGCGACTGTGCCGGCATGGCTGCTGACCTGTTTGAAACTTATGCGGTTACCCTGATTGCCACCATGGTGCTGGGCGCCCTGCTGGTCGCCGGCGCCGGGACCAGTGCGGTGATCTATCCGCTGGCGCTGGGCGCGGTTTCCATTGTGGCGTCCATCGTCGGCTGCTTCTTTGTGAAGGCCTCGCCCGGCATGAAAAACGTCATGCCTGCCCTTTACAAAGGACTTGCAGTGGCAGGTGGTCTGTCACTCGTTGCGTTTTACTTTGTGACCACATGGCTCATGCCCGATAACGCGATTGCAACGACTGGTAGCCAGATGAAATTATTTGGCGCTTGTGCAGTCGGATTGATTTTGACTGCTGCACTGGTTTGGGTCACCGAGTACTACACTGGCACCCAATATGGCCCAGTGCAGCATATTGCCCAGGCTTCCACCACCGGTCATGGCACCAACATCATTGCCGGCCTGGGCGTGTCGATGCGTTCGACGGCCTGGCCTGTGATTTTTGTCTGCATGGCCATATGGACCGCCTACGCGCTCGCCGGCCTTTATGGCATTGCCATCGCAGCAACTTCCATGTTGAGCATGGCTGGCATCGTGGTCGCACTGGACGCTTATGGTCCGATCACCGATAACGCCGGCGGGATTGCCGAAATGGCCGAGTTGCCAGCCAGTGTGCGGGATATCACCGACCCACTGGATGCCGTGGGCAATACCACCAAGGCCGTGACCAAAGGCTACGCGATCGGGTCAGCAGGTTTGGCTGCACTCGTGCTGTTCGCGGACTACACGCACAAGCTCGAGAGCTACGGCAAAGTGATCACCTTTGATTTGAGCAACCCGATGGTCATCATCGGCCTCTTCATTGGCGGCATGATCCCCTACCTGTTCGGTGCCATGGCTATGGAGGCCGTTGGTCGCGCAGCAGGATCGGTTGTGGTTGAGGTACGGCGCCAATTCCGCGACATCAAGGGCATCATGGATGGCACTGGCAAGCCAGAATATGACACGGCCGTTGACATGTTGACCACCGCCGCTATCAAGGAAATGATGATCCCCTCGCTGCTCCCAGTGGTCGTGCCCATCCTGGTGGGACTGGTTCTGGGCCCGGCGGCACTGGGCGGCCTGCTCATGGGCACCATCGTGACCGGTCTGTTTGTGGCTATTTCGATGTGTACGGGCGGAGGCGCCTGGGATAACGCCAAGAAATACATCGAAGACGGCCACCACGGCGGTAAAGGCTCAGAGACGCACAAGGCAGCGGTCACCGGGGATACTGTCGGTGACCCCTACAAGGACACGGCCGGTCCTGCCATCAACCCGCTGATCAAAATCATCAACATCGTGGCCCTTCTGATCGTGCCGGTCATGATGAAGATCCACGGCGGCTAAGTCGCAGCCAGCACAGCCCGAGGCCCGCTTCTGCGGGCCTTTTTTATCGTGTTGAGGCCGATACAGCACGAACCAGCGCAGCACAGGTGGCCGCGATTTGTGCCAAGTTGGCCGCCCTGCCTTGCTCGATGGCCAAAAGAATCAGTTCATTGACGCCACCCACAACCGCCAGCGCCATATCGATGTTCAGACTTGGCACTGCGTCCGCCTCGTTGATGACCGTCATCATGAAGTCTGCGATGTCCTGGTTGACACGACGGCGCGCAGCCAAGCCGGGTACACCAAGGCCCCATATTTCGACATACAGCGTGCGAAGCAAGGCCGGGTTGGTGGCGAGACTGTCCAGGTAGGCTTCCAATACCTGCTCCAGTTGAGGCTGCCAGGGGCGCTGCCGGTCCAATGCCGATCGCAATACCGTTAACGCACGCTCGCTGGCCGCTTCGTACAGTGCGATCAGGCAATCCGACCGGGTAGCAAACTGCTCGTAGAAGGTGCGCCTGGACACCCCAGCCTCACGCACGATGTCTGAAATCGTGGTGGCGGCATAGCCTTTAAGTGCGACAGAACTGGCCATTGCCTCCAGCAAACGCCGGCGATGCGCCCTGGCCACCAAAGAGATTGTTTTTTGTTCCATTGCGATTGATCGGTCACAGCATGGCGATCGAAGAAACACCGGTTGTGACCCACTTGATCGATGAACACATACTTGACAGTACCACACGATTGACGGATGATCTAGCGACTTTGGTACGAATCAGTACCAACTCACCAAGGACTGCTTCCCATGTCTGAATTGATTGTTCGTCGCCTGTTGATTGATCTGGAAACCCCTGTGGCCCGCCACTGGCTGGGAGGTGATGCCTTCAAGACCGCCCTGTTCAATGCGCTGTCCATGAGCTTCCCTTTTGGAGAACAATTCTTCATCGACTCCGTACGCAAAGGTATAAAGGCCTTGCCAGAGGCCGAGCAACAAACCCGTAGCGCCGAGACTCAGGGCTTCATCGGGCAGGAAGCCACACACCGCCGCATTCACAGCCTATTCAACGTCCAAATTGAAAAGCACGGGTTGGTCAACCATTGGGAGCCCCGGGCACGTGAGCGACTGAAACACATTGCGGACCTGAATCCGCGTCACTGGCTTGCCATCACAGCGGCAACCGAACACATCACCGCAATTTTTGCTGATTGGATGCTGCGTCACCCTGAGCTGCTGGATGGCAGCGAAGATCGTCTCAAAACCATGTGGCTCTGGCACAGCGCCGAGGAATCTGAGCACAAATGCACCGCCTTTGACCTCTACATGGCGCTGGGCGGCTCCAGTGACTGGCGAATCACCTGGTTCAATCGAATCACTATGGTGTTCCTGACTGACCTGCTCCGCCAGACTGTCAACAACCTTCATCACGATGGCACGCTGTGGCAGTGGCAGACATGGAGGAGTGGGCTAGGATTCGTTTTTGGCAAGGCTGGCCTGTTCAGAACCTTGCACCGGCCATGGTCGGTTTACAAACGGCCCGATTTTCATCCGATGCAACTGCACAGCGACCTTTCGTCGAATTGGCTGCACAACAATCGAGCATCCTACGTTGCAGCTGGTGTGGCCAACGTCGCGAGCGCCTGAAGCGCTCTGTTGTGCCAGCCGTCTTGAGGAAGATCAACCCGGCTTGCTAATTGCCGCCTAGCATCGTGGCTCATAAGACGCGTCGGGCTTTGCCGGCGTTCGACGTTTCATGGGGTTTGAGCACGAACGCGAAGGACTGGGGTGAATTGGTACAAACTGGCGTCAATCGTAGGGCTGACGCTGACTGGGCTGTGTGGCTGCTCTTCTCTCTTGCCAAGTGGGCAAAACGATGCATCAAGTTTCCGGGATTTTGAGCAGGCGCGAGCTGCCATTGAGAGCCTTGAGCCCATGGCCAGCACGGTGGAGACCCTGAAAGCCCTGGGCATCGACCCCATACTGCAACCCAACACGGTGATCTTGACGAAGGCGGACATTGTGAGACGGTTTGTCCCCAGTGCTCTGCTACAGAGGTCAGATCTTGATGCAGGCGTTATGGCCTGCCTCGAGGCGAAAGATGAGTGTCGTGGGTGGGAACTGAGCGCCGCGCGGGTCAACAAGGCGAGAACCGGTAATTTTCTCGCCGACTTCACCAATTTTTCGCGCCGCTCGGAGACCACAGGATGGCGCTTCAAAGCTTTGATTTTGCTGGTTCACGGTGTCGTCGTGTACCGATCCTGGGGTGGACAGCCCAGCATCAACGAAGTCGAAGTAACCAAGAACCCGCTGGGACCATTGCAGGACATGGGCCCTGTGCTAATGACAACCCGCTAACGCCTTGGCAGATTTTTCGCGGAGAATCTGTGCCATGCAACTCAACTTTATTGCCAACGCCAAAGTCCCCTCTTCCTCCAATCGGACCATTCCCATGGTTGATCCATCGGACGGCGAGATTTTTGATCACATTCAGCGAAGTAACGCCAACGATATTGACCACGCAGTGCGGGCAGCGCGACAGGGCTTGGAGGCGGTCTGGGGCAAACTTAACGCCGCCGAAAGAGGCCGCATGCTGATGCGACTCTCGTTCAAGATCTCGGAACACGTGGACGAACTGGCCGGGATCGAACAGCGCGACTGCGGCAAGCCGGTACGGCAGGCACGTGCCGACGCGGTCGCACTGGCCCGCTACTTTGAGTTTTATGCCGGTGCTTGCGACAAGCTGCATGGTGACACGATTCCGTACCAAGATGGCTACAGTGTCTTGACCTGGCGGGAGCCGCATGGCGTCACAGGGCACATCATCCCCTGGAACTACCCGATGCAAATTTTCGGACGCAGCGTGGGTGGTGCGTTAGCTGCTGGCAACGTCTGTGTGATCAAGCCAGCTGAAGACGCTTGCCTGTCCCTACTCAGAGTGGCTGAGTTGGCCGCCGAGGTTGGCTTCCCGGCAGGGACCCTCAACATCGTGACAGGGTACGGACATGAGGTCGGCGACGCGCTGGCGCGCCATCCCGGGATCGACCACATCAGCTTCACTGGTAGCCCGGCCGTGGGCACCTTGATCCAGCAAGCCGCCGCACTGCGCCATTGTCCGGTGACCCTGGAACTCGGCGGCAAGAGTCCGCAGATCGTGTTTGCCGACGCTGATCTGGCCCTGGCCATCCCCGCCATCTTGAATGCCATTGTTCAAAATGCTGGGCAAACCTGCTCGGCAGGTTCGCGCTTGTTGATTGACCAAGCCATTTACGAACCACTGCTGGCACGCCTCGGGGCCGAATTTGAGAAACTCAAGGTTGGCCCGGCCGCCATGGACCTGGATCTCGGCCCACTGATCCGTCAAACCCAGCAGCAGCGGGTCTGGGATTTTCTGAGTGATGCCCAAGTGGCAGGCATTCCCATGGTCGCCCAAGGACGGGTCGTGGAGGAAGCGCCGGACAGCGGCTTTTACCAAGCGCCCACGCTGCTGCGTGACGTCCCGGTAGATCATCGACTGGCCCAGCAGGAAATCTTTGGTCCGGTGCTGTGCGCCATGCCTTTTCAAGGTGAGGATCAGGCGGTCAGCATGGCCAACGCCACCGCTTTCGGGCTGGTTGCCGGCATTTGGACCAACGATGGTGGGCGGCAATTCCGCATGGCCAAGCGTGTTCGCAGCGGCCAGGTTTTCATCAACAATTACGGCGCAGCGGGTGGTGTCGAATTGCCGTTTGGTGGCGTCAAGTCAAGCGGGTATGGGCGTGAAAAGGGTTTTGAGGCCCTGCTTGGCTTCACCACACTCAAGACCGTCGCAATTCGCCACGGCTGAAGAGCCGGGCCGGCCGTGTCAGAATCTGCCGTAGGCGTGGATGGCGCGACAGCGTGGCCATTTCGCCCGCAATGGGCAAAACTCACAACTTTTTGAACTGCTCCAAGACCATGCGTGTGAAAGAAAAATCCATTATTGTGACGGGCTCCGGCGGCGGGATTGGCGAAGGCATCGCACGGCGATTGGCTGAACAGGGCGCGGCCATCGTGGTGAATGACATCGACCCCGACCGCGGCCAGCAAGTGGCGACAGACATCGTGACCGCTGGGGGACGGGCCTTCTTTTTTGCCGCAGACGTGACCCGCTCCGATGAGGTGGCAGCCCTGGTTACGGCGGCGGTGAGCCGATACGGGAAACTGGATGTGATGGTGAACAATGCCGGCTGGACGCACCGCAACCGCCCGGCGCTTGAGGTGAGCGAAGACGAGTTTGACCGCTGCTACGCCGTCAACGTCAAAAGCATTTACCTTGCCACAGTGCATGCCACGCCTGTGTTCCGGGCCCAGGGGGGCGGCAGCTTCATCAACATCGCATCCACTGCCGGGGTGCGGCCCCGTCCGGGCCTGACCTGGTACAACGGCTCCAAAGGCGCCGTGATCACCACCTCCAAGTCGCTCGCTGCGGAACTCGGACCAGACAACATCAGAGTGAACTGCATCAACCCCGTCTTCAACCCTGACACCGGCCTGGCCACTGAGTTTGCTGGCGGTCCGTTGACCGAGGAGCGTAAGGCCAAGTTCCGTGCCAGCATACCGCTGGGCCGATTCTCCACAGCCCTCGACGTCGCCAACGCCGTGCTGTACCTCGCCAGCGATGAAGCCAGTTTCATCAGTGGCGTGTGCCTGGAAGTGGACGGCGCACGATGCGTTTAGATGGGCCCAACCGCCCCGCGGAACGACGGAGTAGCCCGTGTGACTGAGCGCGTCATCCCCTTGGTGGACCTGCGCGCCATCCGGTCCGACCCGTCGGGCCCTGTACCAACCACCCACCCGGACATCAAAGCCACGGGTTTGCTGAGCGATACCATCGGTCGGCCACTGCGCGACCTGCGCATCAGCGTCACAGATCGCTGCAACTTTCGCTGCAGCTACTGCATGCCCAAGGAGGTTTTTGACAAGGACTACGTCTATCTGCCCCAGAGTGCACTGTTGTCCTTTGAGGAGATCACGCGCTTGGCAAAGGCGTTTGTGGCGCATGGGGTACAAAAAATACGGCTCACCGGCGGAGAGCCGCTGCTGCGCAAGCACATTGAGCGGCTGATCGAGCAACTTGCCCGACTTCGCACGGTCGACGGCCGTCCGCTGGACCTGACGCTGACCACCAATGGCGCATTGCTGAGGAAGAAAGCGGCCGACCTCAAGGCAGCCGGTCTGCAGCGCGTGACGGTCAGCCTGGACGGCTTGGATGACGAGGTCTTCATGCGCATGAATGATGTGGACTTTCCAGTCGCAGATGTGCTGGATGGCATAGAGGCAGCAAAGGCCGCTGGCCTGGGTCCGATCAAGATCAATATGGTGGTGAGGCGCGGGACCAATGAGCATCAAATCCTGCCGATGGCGCGCCACTTTCGGGGCAGCGGCATGGTGCTGCGCTTCATTGAATTCATGGATGTGGGTGCAACCAACCAATGGCGTATGCATGAAGTGCTGCCATCCAGGGAAGTGGTCAAACTGATTGACGAGCACCTGCCGCTGGTGGCATTGAGCCCCTCGGTACCTGGTGAAACTGCCGAGCGCTGGGGCTATGCCGACAGCCACGGCCGGCACGACCCATCTCTGGGAGAGATCGGCGTCATCAGCAGCGTGACCCAGGCCTTTTGCGGGGACTGCAACCGCGCCCGACTGTCCACGGAGGGCAAGCTCTTCCTGTGTCTGTTCGCATCCCAGGGTCACGACCTGCGCCAGCTATTGCGTGATGGACACCCTGATGGCGTACTCACATCGGCCATCGGACACATTTGGCAGGCCCGTGCCGATCGTTACTCGGACCTCCGGGGTGCAACAGGCGCCGACTCCACAGGTGACGGGCAACGCAGGGTCGAGATGAGTTACATAGGGGGCTGAATTGATCGATCCGCAGGATATTACTGGTCTCGTCCTTGCGGGGGGTCGGGGTAGCCGAATGGGGGGCCTTGACAAGGGTTTGCAGACTTTCAATGGCATGGCGCTGGCACTGCATGCCATGACGCGGCTACAAATGGGTGGCGCGGTCGGGACGATCATGGTCAATGCCAACCGCAACTTTGCAGCCTATGAGTCATTTGGTGCCCAGGTCTGGCCGGACCCGCTGGCCGACTATGCAGGACCGCTGGCTGGCTTTTTGACTGGCCTGGAACGCTGCAAAACGCCCTTCTTGGTGACCGTCCCCTGCGACACCCCGCTGCTGCCACTCGATCTGGTGCCGAGGCTGGCCGAGGCCTTGCTCGACGAGGCCGCTGACATTGCCATGGCAGCGGCCCCAGAGATGGACCCAGAAGGCTCAAGGGTGATCCGTGCCCAGCCCGTTTTTTGCCTGCTTCGCGTCGGTCTGCTGGAGAGTCTGATCTCATTTACGCAAGGCGGCGGACGCAAGATCGATGCCTGGACCGGACGGCACAAGACTGTGCTGGCAAGCTTTGACCGACCAGCCGATGATCCTCAAGCGTTTTTCAACACCAACACCCTGGGCGAACTGCGCGCTCTGGAAGAGCGTCAATCGTGAAGCCCCTGTCTGAGATTGCGGCGCAATTACAGGGGTATGACCCGCAGGCTCTCAGCGTGGCTGCAGCCAGCGAGTTCATTGCCCGGCTGGTCGAGCCCTTGACAGGCGAGGAAACCCTGCCGCTGATGCAAGCCTTGGGTCGGGTGCTTTCGGTCGACATTGTGTCACCGATCGACGTGCCGCCCCATGACAACTCCGCCATGGATGGCTATGCCCTGGCTGGCGACTGCCTGTTGTCCGGGCAAGGACTGTATTTGAAGGTCGTTGGAACCGCCCTGGCCGGAACCGCTTGGCGCGGCATCGTTCAAGCTGGTGAGTGTGTGAAGGTCATGACAGGGGCCATCATGCCTGCCGGACTGGACACCGTTGTCCCGCAAGAATTGGTGTCGCTTCAGGATGGACATATCCATCTCCCAAGCATGCGGCCTTTGCAACCTGGTGCCAACCGTCGTCTACGTGGCGAAGATCTCCAGGCTGGCCAGCCTGCGCTACAAAAAGGAGAGCATCTCAGCCCCGCTGCACTTGGCTTGTTGGCCAGTTTGGGCCTGCAAACTGTGTGGGTCAGACCGCGCCTGCGGGTGGCTTATTTCTCCACGGGCGATGAAATCCTGAGTCTGGGCGACGCGCCGCGCGAAGGCGCCGTGTATGACAGCAACCGTTACACCGTATTCGGCCTGCTCAGCCGCCTGGGCTGCGAAGTCATCGATCTGGGTGTCGTGCGCGATGAACCCGCCGCCCTCGAAGCGGCCTTCATGGATGCCGCCGGCCGCAGCGATGCCATCATCACCAGCGGCGGCGTCAGCGTCGGCGAGGCCGACTTCACCAAGACCATGATGCGCAAACTGGGCGATGTGGCCTTCTGGCGTATCGCCATGCGACCGGGCCGACCAATGGCCGTAGGACGCATCGGCCAGTCGCTGTTGTTCGGCCTGCCCGGCAACCCGGTCGCTGTGATGGTGACTTTTTTGGCGTTTGTGCGACCGGCCCTACTCAAGCTGATGGGCCGCAGCGACGCGGCCCTGCCCATGCTGCAGGCCAGAAGCCTGCAGCACCTGCGAAAAAAGCCAGGGCGCACCGAATACCAGCGCGGCGTTGTGTCAGTGGCAGCCGACGGGTCACTGTGTGTTCGTACCACTGGCAACCAAGGCTCAGGTGTACTGAGTTCCATGGTGCAGGCCAACGGCCTGTTGGTTCTGCACCATGATCAAGGCGATATCGCACCCGGAGACTCGGTAGATGTGATGATGTTCGACGGCGCCATCTGAGCCGGGTGATCGATCGTGGCTTCCTTTTTGGCTCCCGGGGCGTGCTTGCGCGCCAGAAGGGTGTACATGGTCGGCACGACAAAAATGGTCAGCAGCGTGCCCAGTGACATACCACCCACAATCACCCACCCGATCTGGCGCCGACTTTCCGCACCTGCGCCAGTTGCCAAGGCAAGAGGCACAGCGCCCAAGACCATGGCACCGGTGGTCATCATGATCGGACGCAACCTCTGGTTGGCCGATTTCTTGATCGCATCCAGTGTGCTGAGGCCCTGCTCGCGTAACTGATTGGCAAACTCCACGATCAGAATACCGTGCTTGGTGATCAGGCCCACCAGCGTGATCAGGCCAATTTGACTGAACACGTTCAGGGTTCCTCCTGACCACTTCAGCGCCAACAGGGCACCGGCCATCGACAGTGGCACGCTCAGCAAAATCACCAAAGGATCGACAAAGCTTTCAAACTGGGCCGCCAGCACCAGAAAAATGAACAGCAAGGCCAACGCAAACACCAGCGACAACGCATCCGCCGACTTGCGAAACTCCCGGCTGGAGCCGTTGAGGTCTGTCGCGTACCCAGGTTTGAGCACCTTCTTGGCCGTGGCATCCATGAAGTCCAGCGCCTCGCCAACCGAATAGTCGGCCGACAGATTGGAAGTGATGGTGGCAGAGCGCCGCTGGCCGAAGTGGTTCAGTTCACGGGGGACCACAACTTCCCGGATCTTGACCAGGGCTGACAAAGGAATCATCGTATCGTTGCGGCCACGTACGTAAATCTTCTCGATGTCGTCGGGTGTGTCACGACCCGTCGGCGTGGTCTGCACGATCACGTCGTACTGTTCGCCTTCGCGCTTGTAACGGGTAACTTTCCGCCCGCCCAGCATGGTCTCCACGGCGCGGGCGATCACGTCCACGCCCACGCCCATGTCGGCCGCACGTTCGCGGTCCACTTCCATCTTGATTTCTGGCTTGTTCAAGCGCAAATCGGTATCGACCTGGACAAAGCCGGGGTTTTTCGCCAACTCATCCTGAAATGCCCTGACCGCCTGTGACAAGTTCTGGTAACTGTCAGACGTGATGATGACGAAGTTGATGGGGCGCTGCGTAAAGCCCTGACCCAAAGAGGGTGGGGTGATGGGGAAAGCCGTGACGCCCGACAGGCTGGCGACACGGGGCGTCATCTCACGCGCCATCTCCAAGGTGGTGCGCTTGCGCTCCTCCCAAGGGAGCGCGCGGAAGAAGATATTGCCCTGAGCCACGGTGGGATTACCGACCGTGGCAAACACACGGTCAAACTCGGGGTAAGCCTGTCCGACACGCTCAATCTGCTGCGCATAGCGGTTGGAGTAGTCCAAGGTCGCGCCATCAGGCCCGTTCATCTGGGCCACCACGACGCCCCGGTCCTCGACTGGCGACAACTCACGCTTGATGTCGCCCAAGATCAGCCAGGACACCACGCCGCTGCCAATCATCACCAGCAGCACCAGCCAACGGTGGCGCAGCGTCCAGGCCAACACATGGCCATAGCCCCGGGTGACCGCCTGCAGCACACGCTCCATGCCCCGGTCAAACCAGGAGGGCTTGGGGTTGTGCCGCAGCAGCAGGGAGGACAGCATGGGTGACAGCGTGAGGGCAATCACACCCGACACCACCACCGCGCCGGCAAGAGCCAGGGCGAATTCGGTAAAAAGACGACCGGTCCGGCCAGGTGCAAAAGCAAGCGGCGCATAGACCGCCACCAGCGTCATGGTCATGGCCACGATCGCAAAACCCACTTCCCGGGCCCCGCGAATCGCCGCCTGAAATGGCGCCATGCCCTCTTCAATGTGCCGGTAAATATTCTCCAGCATCACAATCGCGTCGTCCACCACCAGACCGATGGCCAGCACCAAGGCCAGAAGCGTCAGGGTGTTGATACTGAAGCCCGCCAGCGCCATGAGCGCGAAGGTGCCGATCAGCGCCACGGGAATAGTGAGCAGCGGAATGATGGACGCGCGCAGGGTCCGCAGAAAAACAAAAATCACCAAAGCCACCAGCACCGAGGCCTCGACAATCGTCTGGAACACACCCTTGATGGACCGGTCAATGAACACTGAGTTGTCATTGGCGACCTCCACAGTGACACCAGTTGGCAGGTCCCGCTGTATCTTCACCATCAATTGACGCACCCCGGCGGAGAGGTCCAGGGGGTTGGCGGTCGCCTGGCGAATCACGCCAACGCCAATGGCGTCTCGTCCGTTGAGTCGAACACTGGAGCGCTCATCAACGGCAGCCTGCTGCACCCGCGCCACATCTGCAATCCGGACTGGCTGGCCGTTGATGGTGCGAATCACCACCTGGCCAAACTCATAGGGACGCTGCAGATCAGTGGCGGCCGTCACATTGAACTCACGCTGCCGACTTTCAATGCGACCCGCCGGCACTTCCAGGTTGGAGCGGCGCAAGGCGTCTTCCAAGTCCTGGATCGTGAGGCGGTAGGCCGCCAGTTTGTCGGTGTCCACCCAAATCCGCATGGAAAACTTGCGTTCACCTTGAACGACAACGTCGGCGGCGCCCGGCGCGGTCTGCAAGATGGGCTTCACCAGGGTATTGGCCATCTCGGACAGTTGCAAGGCGTTGTGGGTGTCCGAGCTCATCGCCAGGAAGATCACCGGAAAAGCATCGGCCTCGACCTTGGCAATCACCGGCTCATCAATGCCCTGGGGCAGACGCTGACGCACGCGGGTGACCTTGTCGCGCACATCGGCAGCTGCCGAGTCCGCGTCCCGTGTCAGCGCAAAGCGCACCGAGATTTGACTGCGTTCCTGGCGACTGGTGGAGGTGATGACGTCAACCCCTTCAATGCCAGCCAGTGAGTCTTCCAGTACTTTGGTCACCTGGCTTTCCATCACCTCGCTCGACGCGCCGGTGAAAACCGTGGTGACGGAGACCACCGGTTCGTCGATCTTGGGGTATTCACGGACGGTGAGACGGTTGAAGGATACCGCGCCAATCAGCACGATCAGCAAGGACAACACGGTGGCGAATACCGGGCGCCGAATCGAGGTTTCAGCCAATTGCATGGTTGGTGCTCCGAGCGGTCAACGACTGGCAGCCGTCTGGGGGGATGAGGAGGCTGGTGACGGCGCTGATGCGCCTGATCCCGGCGGTGCCGAAGCAGCACCCTGCGGCGGGCGGCCAAGTTCCACAATGCGCAGTGCCGTGCCGTCGCGTTGCAAACGCTGCTGGCCCGCCACGACCACGGTCTGACCTTCGGCGAGGCCATCGACCACCTCAACCTTGCCAGCGCGTCGCGCTCCCAGCTTGACCTCCTGGCGCTGAGACACAAACTTGGTATCCGGCGGCAAGGCAGGCGCCGAAGCAGCGGCGGCTGGCGGCAAAGCCCCCGGCTCAATCACTTTGAAGACAAACTGTCGGCCGCCCTGTGGCACGATGGCTTCCTCAGGCACCACCAAAGCGGCGTCGTTCGTGCCGAACACAGCGTTCACACGGGCAAACATGCCGGGTCGCAAGGGTGCAGGGCCAGACGGCACCGCCGGGGCTGAAACCATTCTGGCAGGGGCCGCCGCCGGCATCACAGCGTCCACGGGGCAACCAAGTGCCTCAGCAGCACTGGGCGCTCGGGCAGTGGCGCGGGGGGATTCTGCTACGGCCGCCGGTTTGGCAGCGGGCCGACCAGCCCCACCTGGGCGCTGGCCAGCGCCAACGCTCGGTTTGCCTGGGTTGGGGCCTGGCTTGGCCCCTGCCGCAGCCGATGCGCCAGACCGGGGACCCGGCAAAGGCGCCGCATCCCCCATGGTGTTGGGCAGGACGGCACGTACGCCTACAGATCGGCCGTTGGCATCGAGCAGCGGATCCAGCGCTTCGATACGAGCCTTGAAGACCCGGCCCGGCATGGCGTCCAGGGTCATCTCCACCGGTTGCTGCAATTTCAGCTTACCCTGGAAACGTTCCGGCAGCCGAAAGTCGACATACATGCTGCTGGTGTCTTCAAGATTGACCAGGTCAGCACCATCCTTCACGAAATCTCCAATATTGATATTCCGAATGCCAAGCGTGCCATCGAAGGGGGCGAGCAAAATCATGCGGGACAGACGCGCGCAGGACAAGGCCAGTTGGGCCTCCACCACCTGAAGGTTGGCGGCACTCTCGTCAAGCACCCGCTGGGCCACGAAATTTTGTGCAACCAATTCCTGGTTCCGCCGGAGATTGGCCTGGGCGATGGACACTTGGGCCAGCGCTTGCCGGACTTCGGCCCGCTGCAAGTTGTCATCAAGTTGCACCAACATTTGGCCCTTGCGCACCCGGGCACCGTCAGCAAACCCAAGTTCACGGATTCGCCCGGGCACTTCCGGCCGCAGCATCACACTTTGACGCGAGCGCAGGCTGCCCACCGACTGCGCGTCATCCTGCAGCGACATTTTCTCCACCCGGGCGATCTCGACGCCAGCAGGACGGGGCACAGCCGGTCCCGACGCAGCGCCTGCAGGGGCGCCGGCACCGGACGATGTGCCAGCGGCTACGATTTCTTGCGGCCCTTTGGCCTGCGACTGGTACCACCACGCAGCACCCGATGCGGCAGCAATACCCAGAATGGCGACTATCGGATAAATTATTTTTTTGGACATGAATCTGATATTCCAACAAGGGTGACTGAGAGTTGCTGACCGTTCGGCCGGGACGAACCACTGCGCACTTTAATGTATCAGCCCCGGCGCCAACTCAATAACGACGTGTCTCGCTCGAGACTCGGGTGTGCCGTGCCGTGGAATCCTGATCTGAGCGGGATCAGCGCCCGTGTTCGAGCGCTTGTGCCACGCCCCGGTTGGCCAGTGCATCAGCCTGCTCATTGCCGGGATCGCCGTTGTGCCCACGAACCCATCGCCAGGAAATGGTGTGGCCCGCACCGTTCACCAGTGCGTCAAGTTGTTGCCACAAATCGATATTTTTAACTGGTTGGCGTGTTGCTGTCTGCCAGCCTCTGGCCTTCCAGCCCGCAATCCATTCGGTCATGCCCTTGAGCACGTACTGACTGTCAACATGCAGCGTGACATGGCAGGGACGTTTGAGGGCAGCGAGCGCTTCAATCACGGCCTTCAATTCCATCCGGTTATTGGTGGTGTCGAGCTCACCACCAAACAATTCCTTCTGGCCGCCCGCTGACTTGAGCAGCGCGCCCCACCCGCCAGGGCCGGGATTGCCTTTGCAGGCGCCGTCAGTGTAGATCTCTACAGGATTCAAACCATACCCCCTTTTAACTACCCATTTCGCTTGCCAGGCCCTGTGCCGATTACATTGTTTGCTACCGAAACAGGAGCATTGGCACGCGTTCGTGCGGTTCGCCAACCGGGGCTGAGCAAGGTCACGCCCCGCACCCGTTTGACGGCCACCACAAAATAGACAGCGCCCAAAATAGGCCACCACCGCGCCCCTGCCCGGTCCATCCACTCAAAGCGGGTCAACCAGCCCTCGCTGTTGAGGGCGGGTCGGTAACAACCAAAGCGAGCCACTTCGACCTCGAAACCAAGCAAGCGTAACCAGTCACGCAACCTCAGGTAACCAATCAGTTCTTCCTGTGGCAAAAAAGGTTGGCTGGCGCCCAAGCGCATGTACCAGCCCGCTCGACGCTGGCGCAGGCCCCACAAGCTCAGGGGATTGAAACCACAAATCACGGCGCGCCCCTCAGGCATCAAAACACGCTCAACCTCCCGCAATGTGGCGTGCGGATCATTGGACAACTCCAGAGCGTGGGGCAGCACCACCAGGTCGAGGCTCTGCGCAGAAAAAGGCAACGCCGAAAAATCTGCGACGATGGAAGCCCCTGCAGACGGCACCGGATTCGTCAGCCAACGGTGCGGCATGCGATTGGTCGCCAGCGCGTCAAGCTCAGGGACACCCAGTTGCAGGGCATGGTAGCCAAAGACGTCCGCCAAGGCATCGCCCAACTGAGCGCGCTCCCATGCCAGCAGGTATCGCCCTGGCGGCGTCCGGAACCA
>Ga0114980_10000967_pt1 | contig 20492 bp, 17 predicted proteins | sample S_140806_EF_Meta_FD_87018 | JGI IMG/M metagenome (GOLD analysis project Ga0114980, IMG submission 87018) | Freshwater microbial communities from Lake Simoncouche, Canada to study carbon cycling - S_140806_EF_MetaG | ecosystem: Environmental > Aquatic > Freshwater > Lake | place: Lake...
ATTATATTAAGAGGTTTTGGTGCCAACACCTATCAATGGTTTGAATCAGATGCGTTTAATCCACCTACGGCGTTATCATGTACCAATTGTCAAGATCCTTATGCATTCCCAACAGTAGATACCAAATACTATGTAATTGGATATCCTGCAGATAGCTATACCGATTCTGTGAAATGTGCAGATACTTTAGCAATTCAAGTGCGCATTCGTCCATTGCCAACAGTAGATATTTTAATGGCTTCAGATACTACCGTAAAATATGGTTCAACGTTATTAGTGAGTGCAACCTCTAGCGCTTCTAGATTCTTATGGAGACCAGTAGCATCGGTGACGAATCCTAATTTGCTAGTTACTACTTTGAAACCAACAAAAAATACTACCTATACCTTAGTTGCAATTGATAAGTATGGTTGTAAAAATGAAGACTCTATTCATGTAAATATCGATTACAGAGATCATCTGATGGTACCTTCAGCATTTAGTCCAAATGGCGACGGAAGAAACGATGATTTCAAAGTAGCTAATTTGACTTTCCAAAGAGTAATAGAATTTAGAGTCTTAAATCGTTGGGGACAAGAAGTATACTATGCATCCAACAATAAGCCATGGGATGGAACCTGGAAAGGTGTTCCTCAAGACATGGGCACCTATAGTTACTTCATTAAAGTAGCTTACCCAGACGGTATCATAGAAACCTACAAAGGAGAAGTGACCTTAGTAAGATAATTTATTTTAATTTTATTAAAAAAAGGAGCTCAAATTGGAGCTCCTTTTTCATTTTTTTACTATTTTTAAAAAAAACCAATTATGAAAAAAATCTTATTAAACACAGCATTGCTAATTGCCGTACTTTTTAGCATACAATCTATTGCATTTGCTCAAGCAGATCCTGTTGAACGTATTTGGCTCAATCAAGAAAAAACGGGAAAAGTTCAAATTTATAGAGCGCGTGATGGCAAATTATATGGCAAAATTATGTGGCTGAGCGAACCCAATAAAAATGGTGCTCCTAAAGTTGATGATAAAAATCCGGACCCTAAAAAAAGAGCAACACCAATTATGAATTTAATTATCCTTAAAGGGTTTACTAAGTCGGAAGAAAATGTTTATGAAGGGGGTACTATCTACGATCCTAAGAATGGCAAAACCTATTCATGCAAAATGACCTTGAAAGGTAAGTCATTAGATATTAGAGGTTTTATAGGCATATCTTTAATTGGTAGAACTTCTGTTTGGACATTAGCTGAATAAATTCCATTATGTCACTTTTAAAAGTGTAGCTGTTGCTACACTTTTTTTATGTTTAAATAGTACATTTACATCATGCTTTTAAAAAATGTGATTGGCCAAGAACATGCTAAAAAAGGGCTCTTAGATATGTATCAGAGTGGCCATTTGCCGCATGCACTTTTATTAGTTGGGGAAGAGGGCTATGGGGGCTTACCATTGGCTTGGGCCTTTGTTCAATTTATTATGTGTGAGCATAAGTTGCCTACAGATGCATGTGGTACTTGCCCAAATTGTTCAAAAATTAGCAAATGGGAGCATGCCGATGTGCATATTTCTTTTCCAAGTATTAAATTGTCATCCGACAAAAAGAATTTAAGCAAATATCATATCGATTCCTTTAAAGAGTTTGTAGCTCAAACGCCTTATGGCACTTGTTATGATTGGCTACAATTTATAGAAGCAGATAATAAACAAGGCAATATTTCTAAAGACGAGTGTGATGAAATAATACATCAAATGAGCCTAAAATCTTATGAGGGCGGGCTTAAAGTGCAAGTGATTTGGCTACCAGAATATTTGGGAAAAGAGGGTAACCGACTTTTGAAATTAATTGAAGAACCGCCAGCAGATACCTTGTTTATTTTAATTACGAGTGCTAAAGAAGACGTGATGCCTACTATCGTTTCTCGTACACAAGTAGTGCCGTTGGTGCCCATACCGGCCAACTATTTATATGAAGAGCTTATGCATAAAGGCATTACCGATCCGGCAGCAGCTGCTCAAATAGCACAGATCGCTAAAGGTAGTTATGCAGAGGCCTTACATTTGGCCAAACAAATAGATAACGATCTTTTTTCTGATTTAAGAAATTGGTTTAATGCACTTTTTGCCAAAAAAGGAGCAGATATCATTTCCTTTGTAGAAGAGTATGCAAAAAAGGGTAGAGAGCAGCAAAAGAACTTTTTGCATTATGTAATGACAATATTAGAACAAGCCATTAAAGCGCGCTATATTCCTGAAAGTCATGTAAACTTACCTGATGCTGAAAAACAATTTGTTCTGAAATTAGCGTCCATGCAGCTAGATATGGACCAATTGCAACAAATGATAAAAGAAATAAACGATACGCAATATGCTATTGAGCGCAATGCACATAGTAAAACACAATTGCATGCCTTATCCATTTCCCTTCAATTTATCATTCAGAATAGAAAATGGATGGGAAATGTTTATTAAAGTGAATATTACATATTATTTTGTAAATTTGTAAAAACAAAATTGTTAACATAAAGCCAGGTGATTTGCGTGTCGATGAGAGGGGTGTGGCTTCAATATAAATTAAGAACTATGGGATGTGGAAGTTGTGGTACAGGAACAGATGGAAAACCGGGCGGATGTAAGAGCCACGGATCGTGCAGCACCAGTGGCTGTAATAGAATGAATGCCTATAACTGGTTAAGTGCTTTGCCCTTATCAGATGCCTCTAAACCTTATCCTATTTTAGAGGTTAGCTTCAGTAATGGAAGCAGAAAAGATTTCTATAAAAATAATACCTATCATATTTTTGAAAAGGATCAATGGATTGTTTTAGAAGGTACAGGAGGAATAGATATTGGTCAGGTGAGCTTAACGGGCGAACTTGTTAAATTGCAATTGAAAAAATACCGTGTTCAAGAAGAAGCTGTTGTAAAGCGAGTTTTAAGAGCGGCTACTGCTGAAGATTTAGACTTGTATCATGCACAAAAAGAAAGAGAAAAAACTATTTTAATTCGTTCTAGAGCTATTGCCAAAGAATTTAAATTAGAGATGAAGGTTTGCGAGGTAGAACTACAAGCCGATGGCAAAAAAGCAACCTTTTTCTACACCGCAGATAGTAGAGTAGATTTTAGAGAGCTGATAAAAGTATATGCTACTGATTTTAAAGTAAAAGTAGAAATGCGACAAATCGGTGCTCGTCAAGAAAGCGCTAAAGTGGGTGGCATTGGATCTTGTGGAAGAGAATTATGTTGCAGCACATGGCTTACCGATTTTAAATCAGTGAATACGAATACTGCTCGTTATCAAAATCTATCTATCAATCAAACAAAATTATCGGGTCAATGTGGCCGTTTAAAATGTTGTTTGAATTACGAATTGGATACCTATTTAGATTCGTTGAGTGTTTTTCCTGATCACGCAGAGCAAATTGAAACAAAACAAGGAAGAGCCTTTTTACAAAAGAAAGATATCTTTAAAAATCTGATGTGGTATAGTTTTGCTTCTAGCAATAAACAATATCCAATGACGATTGAGCGAGTTAAGGAAATTCTCTCCCTTAATAAAAAAGGCGTATTCCCAGATGAGTTGCAAGCCATAGAAATAGAATCAGCAAGTGAGCGCAAAGGCATTAAATCGGCCGATATGGGCTTTGTGAATGATGTAGGCCAAATAACACTAAAAGCTTTAGAGAAGAAGAACAAAAATCATAAGCATAAAAATAATAACAATAATAGGCCTGCAACTCTAGGAGGTAATAAGCCTCAACAACATGCAGGACCTAATAAGCCAAATGCTGAGAAAGGACCGAACACCTCCAATCAACAGCCTAATCAACAAAAAAGAGGCCCTCAAAAACCAAATCCTGCAAGGCAGCCGCAACGACCTCAGAAATCAGCGACCGCTCCATCGGCACCAGCCGTTGAAAAGGTATCTGGAATTTTCTCTAATGAATCATAAAAAAATAAGCAAAGCCATAGTTCACTATGGCTTTTTAAATGATCAACTATGCAGTTTATAAAAAGTATTCTAGTTTTTGTTTTATTCAGTTTTTTATGGGCCTGTTCTTCTATGCCCAATCAACTACGCAATTTTATTTGGTTGCAGGGCACTTGGGTAGCTAATAAAGATAAGGTGGTAATTATTGAAACCTGGAAAATGCAGAATGATAGTACCATGTTGGGAACCGGAAAGATAGTAGCGGAAGGGGATACCACTATTTTTGAACAATTGGCATTGAAGCAGCAACGCAATGGCTTGTTGTATTGTGTTCATTTAACCAATAGCTCCGACACGCTGCAATTTAATTTCACACGTCAGCAAACCGATGCAAGAGCAGCATCTTTTCTTTTCCAATCCCTTAATAAAACTGCGAATAGAACTTTTAATACACCCCATCAGATTCGATATGAGCAATTGCTAAACGATAAAATGCGGGTAACAGTGGAGTATCCAACTGCATCTAATATGAAACCCGAATTATTTGAGTTTACACAAATTCAGTAAGTTACGATTTCGCAATAAAGACAGGTATGTCTATAAGGTGTCGCACTTGATTGATCGTTTCACCGTACAAATAATCATGGAGCCCTTTGTGCCCGTGACTACCAAGAATTAATAAATCAGGTTGCATTTCTTTTACAATACGTACAATTTCCTGAACCCTTTTGTTATATCCTAATACGGCTGAAGTGGAATAGCCACGATCTTCGAAAAACCGCGCATACTCTTGTAAAATAGCTTTATCTCGAATGGTTTCTTCATCATGTGCATTATTGCCCAACAATCGTGCCGATGCACTTTCTACAATATGAATCAAAACAATGTGTGTGCCATTAGGCGCTAAGCGTAAGGCATGGGTAATACTATTGCGATCGGTATCGGTATAGTCTAATGCAATGGCAATTTTATGGAACGCATTAAATGCTGTTTGTAGATTAGGCAAATCAATTGTAGGATGTATAAAGGGTTTGCTTTGTATTTTTTTAGCAATCAATGGGTAGATGATGGTATAAATCAATAAGCCTACTATAAGTACTTCCATGCACACAATAAGTAGTTTAATCCCTAGAGATGAACTGTTGGTCATCCACTCATCTGCAGTAGCAAACACTAATTTTAAATTGAGCGAAACAATAATGCCTGCTACTATCCAACCAATAACTTGGGTCGATTTTTTAATGGTAAACATGCCCATTTCTTTTTTGTCACTCACAAAATGGAGCAGTGGAATAACGGCAAAGGCCAATTGCATACTTAGTAAAACTTGACTAAATACTAAGAGCCGATCAGCTGCTGCTTCGCCCGCTATGAGTAATACCAATAGTGTAGGCACGATAGCAATTAATCGGGTAGCAATTCTTCGCATCCATGGGTTAATGCGTAGCGATAAATAACCCTCCATAACTATTTGTCCAGCTAAGGTGCCTGTAATGGTAGAGCTTTGTCCGGCAGCAATCAAGGCAATAGCAAATAAATGGGGCGCCCATTTGTTTCCTAAAATTGGGGCAAGAAGTTGGTGCGCTTCCGATAAAGAGGCCACTTGATGGTTTCCCGTAGTATGAAAGGTACTTGCTGCTAAAATTAAAATGGCTGCATTTACAAAAAAAGCAATATTCAAGGCAATGGTACTATCCCATAAATTATATTTCAATGCTTTTTTAATAGCAACTTCGTTGCGTTCTATTTTTCTAGTTTGAACTAAAGCAGAGTGCAAGTATAAGTTATGCGGCATAACCGTTGCTCCAATGATTCCAATAGCAATATAAAGAGCCGCCTGATTGGGTAGTGTAGGATTTAAACCTTTAGCTACCTCCAACATGTTAGGTTGAGCAAAAACTAATTCTATTAAAAAACATACGCTGATAATGCCGACTAATCCAATAATGAAGGCTTCCATTTTTCGAATACCTAATCGTTGCAAGTACATCAGTAAAAAGGTATCTAAAATGGTTATACAAACGCCCACCAATAAAGGGATGCCTAATAATAATTGTAAACCAATAGCCATACCTAATACTTCTGCCAAATCACAGGCAGCAATTGCTAATTCAGCAAAAATATACAGTATGAAATTTACGGGTTTGGGATAACACAAACGATTGCATTGTGCCAAATCTAATTGGCGAACAACGCCTAAACGTGCGCTTAGGGTTTGTAACAATAGGGCCATTAAATTACTCATTAAGAGCACCCAAATTAGGGTATATCCAAATTGGCTACCACCGGCTAAATCGGTAGCCCAGTTGCCTGGGTCCATATAGCCTACACTCACCAAATAAGCCGGACCAAAGAAGGCTGCAATTCTGCGCCATCCCTTCTTAGATTTTGATATTTCAACACTTTCGTGTACTTCACTGAGCGATTGATGTGGCATAGGGTAGCTGTAATTAGACGCTTAAAGTTACAACTTCCCAAATATTTTTAGTTAATAATAAATTTTTCTTTAGAAGTAAGTTATAAACATTGGTTTTTGTATCTTGTAGCATCATTTATAATATAGGTATTAGGCATGTCAAAGCAGATTGTAGTGAGTGGAATTCGTTCTACTGGTTTTTTACATTTAGGAAATTATTTTGGTGCAATTCATAATTATGTGAAAATGCAAAACGATTATAATTGTTATTTTTTCGTTGCCGACTATCATTCTCTCACCACGCATCCCGATCCTAAAGATTTAAAACAACATGTTTTTCGAGTAGCTGCAGAAAACATAGCTAGTGGTTTAGATCCAGAAAAGGTGGCTTTGTATGTGCAAAGCGATGTGCCCGAAATTTTAGAACTTTATTTTTTACTCAATACCTTAACCTATAAAGGAGAGCTTGAAAAGGTGCCTACTTTCAAAGAGAAGGTGCGCTCTCAGCCAGAAAATGTGAATGCTGGACTATTAACCTATCCGGTGTTGATGGCGGCTGATATTCTTATACATAGAGCTGTTAAAGTGCCTGTAGGTAAAGATCAAGAACAACATTTAGAAATGGCACGGAATATGGCCAATCGTTTTAATAATCGTTATGGTGAGCTATTTCCAGAACCCTATCCATTCAATTTTGGAAGTGAATTAATCAAAGTGCCTAGTTTAGATGGTAATGGTAAAATGAGTAAAAGTGAAAATATAAACGCTACTATTTACTTGGCCGATGATGATGAAACGATTCGTAAAAAAACGATGAAAGCTAAATCTGGCTTATCGCCAGAGCAGCCTAATAGTCCTATGGCCGATGATATTCAGAATCTTTTTTCATTGATGCGATTGATGACTGATGCAACTATTGTTGCACAATATGAAGCAGCTTATGCTGATTGCACCATTCGATTTGGAGATATGAAAAAGCAATTGGCGGAAGATATGATTAGATTTGTGGCACCTATTAGAGAACGTGCTGCCGATTTGCAAAAAGACGAAGCCCGTTTGCAACGCATATTAAAAGAAGGGGCAGAAAAGGCTCGAGCAAGTGCAAGTGAAACCTTGAAAGCAACTAGAAAATTAATCGGCATTAACTACTATTAAATAATTATATAAGTATAAAGAGGACATGGCAAAGAAATCCAAAATAAAACACATTGCAATTGCAGGAAATATTGGTGCGGGTAAAACAACCTTGACTAAAATGTTGGCAAAACATTTTAAATGGGAGCCTCATTTTGAAGATGTAGACCATAATCCGTATTTATCTGATTTTTATGAAGATATGCACCGATGGTCGTTCAATTTACAAGTGTATTTCTTAAATAGCCGCTTGCAACAATTATTGGAAATTAGAAAAGGTGCGGAAACGGTTATTCAAGATAGAACCATTTATGAAGATGCGTTTATATTCGCTCCCAATCTTCATGATATGGGATTAATGACGCAGCGCGATTTTGATAATTATGCTAAATTCTTTAGTACTATTCAGCAAATGGTGAGTGCGCCCGATTTGCTAATTTATTTGAAGGCGGGTATTCCTAAGCTCGTTGATCAAATTCAGAAAAGAGGTAGAGATTATGAAGAGAATATTCGTTTAGATTATTTAAAACGATTGAATTCCTATTATGATAAGTGGATTGCAGATTATAAAGACGGTCCATTGCTTGTGGTAGAAGTTGATAACATGGATTTTGCAGAAAATGAAGAAGACTTTGCAAAGATTGTAAGTAAAATAAATGCACAAATTAATGGCTTGTTTTAATTAAATCTTGTTCAAGTGCGTTATACTTTAGTAATACTGTTATTGTTTTCATTCGAATTAAGTTTTGCGATTGTTTTTAAAGGAACAGTAAAAGATACCTATGGTAATCCTTTGCCCTATGCTACCATATACCTGAAAAATAATCATGCTATTAGTGCTGCCGCTAATAAAGAAGGTGCCTTTCAATTGGATTTGCCTCTGGGTAAACAAGAATTAATTTGTCAATATATTGGTTATCAAGTATACACCAAAACCATTGATGTTACAGCAGAAAGTGCTACGGAATTGAATCTTGTTTTACAAGAACAACAATATCAAATGAAGGAAGTGCTCATAAAGAAAAGCAAGGAAGACCCTGCTTACGAAATCATGAGAAAAGCGATTGATCAACGCGCACATCATTTGAAACAATATCAATCTTTCCAGACCGATATCTATTTAAAGGGGGCTATTAGAAATCGATCGACTCCAGATTATGAAAAGCTAAAAGCATTTACAGGAAATATTGTCCCGTCTGCCAAAAAGAAAAAAGAAGATAGTACCGACTTGGCATCTATGAAGGGTATTTTATACCTCTGTGAAGAGGATGCTACTTATTATCTAAAACGACCTAAAGATTTTTTGCACGTACGTGCCGTAAGAGAAAGTGGTAATCCTAATGGATTAGGTGTTGCAAGGTTTCCTGCTGTTTTAAATTTTTACGAGAACATTATAAATATAAATCCTGAAGGTAATCCACGTGGTTTTATTTCGCCGGTAAGCAAGCAAGCAATGCTCTATTACAAGTATAAGCTGGTTGGTTCTTTTTCACAGCATGGTCACGAGATCTTTAAAATTAAAGTGATACCTAAAAATGATGCTACACCAAGTTTTGCCGGTACCATTTATATAGTTGATAGTGAATTTGCAATTCATAGTATCGATGTGTATTTAACACAAAAGCAAACACTCAATGTTTTAGATACCTTAGGCGTACAACAACAATATGTGACAGATGGTACAGGCAATTGGATCATACAAAGTCAAATGTATTTTGCTACCTTATCTATATTAAGTTTTGATATTTTAGCGAGCTTTAATACGGTATACAGCAATCAAAAAGTAAACCCTACGTTGCCAGATTCTTTATTTTCAAAGAGAATAATAACGGCTTATGAAAAACAAGCAACTAAAAAGGATACGAATTATTGGTTAAACAATAGACCTATTCCCTTGGTAGAAGATGAGCGACGTGATTTTATAAAAAAAGATAGTATACGCATTGCACTTAGTAATCCAAGATACATAGATTCCATGCGTAAGAAATATAATAGAATAAGTAGTGAAGCATTGCTAATGACGGGTATTAATTATAGTGATTCCAATTATAAAAATACCATCCAAATTAGTCCTGTATTATTTAGTACACAGTTTAATACCGTAGAAGGACTGAATTTTTCACCTAAAATTAAATGGATACATAAGATAGATTCCAATACTACTCGTCTCGGTGAGACCGCAATTCGCTATGGTTTTTCTAATAAAACCTATCAAGCGATGACTCGTTTAGAATGGGTTTGGAAAGATAAAAATTGGTATGGTAAATTTTTAAAATTTGGATTAGAAGCTGGGCAATACATGGTGCAGTTCAATAGTGAATCGCCGGTATCCATAGATTATAATACAGCAAGTTCACTTTCCGATGCGCATAATTATTTGAAATTGTATCAACGCGGTATTTTGCGTGGCTATACCGAGCGCAATTTTGCTAATGGTTGCAACCTTACGATGTCTGTTGCTTACCATCAACGCACTTTTGTTGAAAATTATAGCGCTACTCCTTTTACTTGGAATAAAGATATGCCCAATCAGTATACCGCCAACACACCTTTAAATGAGCTAACGAAGGATTTAAAAAATAATGATGCTTTTATAATTGATATAAAGGCCAACTATCGACCAGGTATCCGTTATATTCAATATCCCGACAAATGCTTGCCGGTGCGAAGTAATTGGCCTTTATTTTCACTGCAGTACACAAAAGCAATTCCTGGTATTGGTCAAAGCAGTATGCAATATGACAAATTGAAATTGAGTATTTCGGATGTGGTTTCTTTAAAAATGGCTGGCTCCTTTGATTATATTTTACACGTAGGAGGCTTCATTAATAAAGAACAAATTTCATTCCCCGATTGTTTTCATATCCTTGGTAATCAGTACAATCTTACACCTTCTTATAGTAATACGTTTCAATTGGCACCTTATTATTTATATAGCCACGATGCGTCCTCTTTTGCAGAACTTCATTTGTCGTATTATTTAAAAGGATTTCTAACCAATAAAATCCCCTTATTTAATCGTTTACAATGGTATTTGGTTACGGGCGTTAATGCCTTATACATCAAAGAAGATCAGCACTATACAGAAGCCTTTGTGGGGGTAGATAATTTGGGTTGGGGACTCGTACGCTTTTTGCGTATCGATTATGTGCAAAGTAGGGATGCTCAAAACCATGTTAATAGTGGTATTCGTTTTGGTTTAAATCTGAATGCCTTATCACCCAATGTAGCTCCGCCAAGGAGAGGAGAGTGGTAATTTGTGTATTTAGCTATTTGTTTTATAATTTTTATTTTTTAAATTTAGTAAACCAAAAATCAAAAAATCATGAAAAAGGTAAATTTACTAGTACGCATTTTATTCGGCGCAGCATTCGTTGCATTTGGATTAAATTTCTTTTTGCATTATATGCCAACACCTCCTATGCAAGGGGCTCCCTTAGATTTTATGATGGGTGTTTCTAAAGCATCTTATTTTATGCCGCTTTTGGGTGCAACGCAAGCTATTTGCGGCTTGTTGATTTTAATTGACAAATGGCAAGCTTTGGCTACTATTATGATTTTCCCTGTAGTACTTCATATTGTATTATTCCACGTTTCTATAGAGCCAAAAGGGTTACCTATGGCGTTGGTTTTCTTAGTAATGAATTTGATTTTAGCAAATGCTAATAAAGAAAAGTACAAAGCTTTATTAAAAGCCTAGTAATTAGCGCTTAATGATATGAAAAGCACTGCCGAGGCAGTGCTTTTTTTGTGCATAAGTATTTTTTGTCTTTTAGGTATGGAAATTTAAAGGAACGAGTTCCTTTTTGTAAATTGCAGTGGAATACAACCCTATGCCTCTGTTTACCGATAAAATTGCTGTCCATCCTATCCTTGTTTCTGAAGCGGTAGCACTACCCATCATTCGTGATACGGCAGTTAAGGCGGGTTTCCCATCGCCGGCATTGGATTATATGCAAGATGCAATTGATTTAAATCAGTTGTTAATTAAGCATCCTTCCAGTACATTTTTAGTGACTATAGAGGGAGATAGTATGATAGATGCCTTTATTGCTAATCCAGCGCTCTTAATTATCGACCGCGCTTTGCAGGTGCGTAATGGTGATATTGTGTTGGCAGTGGTGAATAGTGATTTTACCGTAAAGCGCTATGTACGCAAAGCAGATCGTATTTTTTTAGTGCCAGAAAATAAACAAAATTCAACGTATCAACCCATAGAAATTGTAGATGGTATGGAGTTTAGCGTATGGGGTGTAGTGGCGCATATTATTTCTTCTCCTCGAAAACGCTAAGTATGTTTGCCATCGTTGATTGTAATAATTTTTATGCTTCGTGTGAGCGTTTGTTTCAACCTAAATTGGAGCATCAGCCCATTGTAGTGCTGAGCAATAATGATGGCTGTGTAATAGCCCGTAGTAATGAGGCAAAAGCATTAGGCATAAAAATGGGTGCCCCTGCTTTTGAGATTCAAACATTGCTTGAACAACATCAGGTAGCTGTTTTTTCCTCCAACTATGCGTTATATGGCGATATATCGCACAGAGTGATGCAAGTATTAGGACGCTTTACACCGGCTATCGAAATCTATTCTATTGATGAGGCTTTTTTAGATGTTGCTCAAATGGCTTTTACAGATTTAACGAGTTATGCTAGCACCATGCGCGCTACTGTTTTGCAGCAAGTGGGCATTCCGACTACCATTGGCATTGCCGCTTCTAAAACCTTAGCTAAAGCGGCTAATCGCTACGCTAAAAAAGCATGTAAAACAACAGGGGTATTTGTGATGGATACCGAAGCAAAACGACAAGAAGTATTAGAAGCGCTACCTGTTGAGGATGTATGGGGTATTGGTAGGAAATATCAAATATGGTTGGATGCACATAATATAAAAACAGCATGGCAATTGAGCAATGCTAACCTTGCCTGGATTCAGAAAAAAATGGGCGTTGTAGGTCTGCGCTTGGTTAAAGAGCTGCAAGGCATAGCCTGTTATGATTTGGAAGAGCAGCCGGCCGCTAAGCAAGGCATCATGACCTCTAGATCTTTTGGTAATTTAATTAGTGAAAAGAAATTATTGCAAGAAGCAATAGCCACACATGCTACACGCTGTGCAGAAAAATTAAGAAAACAACATTCTTGTTGCGCTTTACTGCAGGTATTTATACATACCAATGCCTACCGAAAACAAGATGCGCAATACCATGGCGTTTTGTCGATTCCTATACCTACTGCAACAGATAGTACTAGTGAGTTAATTCAACTAGCGATGAGTGCTTTAGATCATATTTATAAACCTGGGTTTTTATACAAAAAAGCAGGTGTCTATGTAAGCGAGATTGTGCCGCAATCGCAAGTGCAATTCAGTTTGTTTTCTAGCAAAGACAGCGGGAAAGAAAAGCAATTGCATGAAGCTATGGACACTATTAATATCTTAATGGGTCGCGATAAAGTGCGCTATGCAGCAGCAGGCATTTCGAGAAAATGGAAATTACGACAAGAAAAAAAATCACCTTGCTATACAACGAATGTAAATGAGTTGTTGCGCATAAAAAATTAATCAACTGCATGTGTTTTACTTTAGCTACGCCTAATAAAGAACGAATAAAAAAAATAGTTGGCGAACACGTCTCTATAGATGACTATACCCAAAGTAAAAAAGTAAGTGGTTTTGAGCATCCTAATCTACCCGTTATGTTGTGCGAAAAACCATCGCATATACAAGCTATCCGATGGGGTTTGGTGCCTTCTTGGGCTACTAATGAACAAGCCGCTAAAGACATTGCCACCAAAACATTAAATGCAAAAGCAGAAACGCTTTTTCAATTGCCTTCTTTTAAATTTAGTGCTCAGCATCACCGCTGTTTAATTTTTGTAGATGGGTTTTATGAATGGCAGCATCAAGGAAAATTGAAAGTGCCTTACTATATTCAAGCTACTCAAGATGCACCCTTAGTAATGGGTGGGGTATATAGTTATTGGAAGGGCATGAATGGCGCTGCTATGTTATTGTCGTGTTCTATTATAACTACACCGGCTAATGCCTTAATGGAGCAGATTCATAATACTAAAAAAAGAATGCCCCTAATATTAAATGCTACAGATTGGGATACCTGGTTGGCGCCTACTACCTCCGAAAAAAGTATACAGCAATTAATGCGCCCTTTAGAGGAGGGGTATTTGCAAGCCAATAAAGCCATCGATGATGGCGTGTTAAGCCTGTTTTAATAAAACAGCCTTACCAATTTTTTGCATAAAACAAATCACTCATTTCTTCTTCTAAATCTCGTAGCTGTTCGCTAACGGCTTCTTTTATAACCCATTCACCTGTGTTGTTATCTAAATGAAGGGTGAATTGTTCTTGAGTATCAACTTGTACCGCTTCGATATAAGCCGTTTCTTTTTGATTATTGAGCTTGCGAGTAAATTCAATTTCGATAATAGTGTCTTCAGCTATTTCATAGCTTACTTTTATAGCATTGTTCATTGCTTATAAAGATTTTAAGGCAGCAACTAATTCCGTTAATGCTTTTTTAGCATCACCAAAGAACATGCTTGTTTTAGGATCGTAAAATAAAATATTATCAATACCTGCATAGCCAGCGTTCATACTGCGCTTATTGACAATAATATGTTTGGCTTTATCTACTTCCAAAATTGGCATGCCGTAGATAGGCGAACTAGGATCTGTTTTTGCTGCAGGGTTGACCACATCGTTGGCGCCCACCACCAATACAACATCAGTTTGATCGAATGTTGGATTAATTTCTTCCATTTCAATCATCTTTCCATAATCTACATTCGATTCGGCTAAGAGTACATTCATGTGCCCAGGCATACGGCCTGCTACAGGGTGTATCGCATAAACGACTTCTACACCGCGCTCTTCTAACAATAGTTCTAATTCATGAATGACGTGTTGTGCTTGTGCTACTGCTAATCCATAACCGGGAACGATAACTACTTTTTTAGAATAATTCATCAGTACGGCTAAGTCAGATACGTTAATATCTTTAATGCTTCCTTTCACTTCTGCTTGATCGCCTTGCGCGGCACTTTCTCCAAAGCTTCCAAATAATACACTTAATAGCGATCGGTTCATAGCTTTGCACATCACAATGGTTAATAAGGTACCTGCAGATCCTACTAAGATACCACCGGTGAGCATTACTTTATTATCGTAAAGAAAACCTCCAAAGGCTGCTGCTAAACCCGTAAAGGAATTAAGCAAAGAAATAACCACAGGCATATCGGCTCCGCCAATTGGCATTACAAAAAAAACTCCGTAAATAAGTGCTGCAGCAAATAGGGTATAAAGCATTAAATTATCGCTACAACCACTACTTATCATCCACACAGAAAATACAATTAACGCAATTAATAGTACAAAATTAATAATGGGATATTTTGGCAAACGAATAGGATTGCGCATGCTACCATTGAGTTTTAAATAGGCAATAATACTACCCGAAAACGAAACGCTACCTATAACTAAGCCAGCCATAATAAAAGAAAGGGCACCTGCATTACCTAAGTTATGTTCAAATTCCGTTAGTCCAATTAAAGCTGCACAAGCACCACCCATACCATTGAACATAGATACCAATTCTGGCATTTTAGTCATTTGTACGCGTTTAGCAGTAAGCCATCCTATTAAAGTGCCAATAAGCAAAGAGGCGGCTAGAATACCCATTTTCAGTCCTTCTTTACTCGTGTGGTCGGTCTTGTATAAAAACAAGGTTGCGGCTATTGCAAGGGCCATACCAACAGCACCTAGCATATTGCCTTTTCGTGCCGACTTAGGATTGCCCATCATTTTTAGTCCAATAATAAAAGTGACAGAGCCAATTAAATAGCTTAGTTCTAATAGTCCTTTTGTGGATATCATCGAAATTTCTAAATAGTGTGATTGCATAAATTATTTCTTTTTAAACATTTCAAGCATACGATCGGTAACTACAAATCCGCCTACCACATTAATCGTACCCAATACTACAGCAATAGCGCCAAGTACTAAAGTGCCTATATGATCGACAGGGGTATCTAGTAAGACAATAATAGCGCCAATAACCACTACGCCATGTATGGCATTAGCGCCCGACATCAAAGGGGTGTGCAATACGGAGGGTACGCCACCAATTACTTCTATGCCCACAAAAATGGCTAAAAGAATAAAGTAAATGATTTCTCTTTGGGATACTAAAAACTCTAAAATTGTTTCCATGTTTATATTATTTTAAAATACTTGAATGAATTTTTTTGCCATTTTGAAGGATCAAAGAACCTTTTGTAATTTCTTCTTCCATATCCCAATGCATTGCGTCACTAGTAGCTAAATGCTCTAAAAAGGTTTGCATATTTTTTGCATAGAGTTCGCTCGCATTCATTGGCAATAAACTAGGCAAATTGCTTTCGCCAATAATGGTGACGCCATTTTTTACAATTGTTTTATTGCATTCACTGCCTTCTACATTGCCACCTTGCTCTACCGCCATATCTAACACTACACTTCCAAATTTCATAGAGGCTAGCATCGCTTCAGTTACCAGTACTGGAGCTTTTCTTCCGGGAATAAGCGCTGTAGTAATAACTACATCCGCTTCTTTTATATGTTTCGCAATAAGGGCTTGTTGTTTAGCTAAAAATTCTTGAGATACTTCCGTTACATAACCACCGGCTACTTTGGTAGTTTCGTCTGCCGGCACTTCTATAAACTTAGCGCCAAGCGAAGCAACTTGTTCTTTTGTTTCCGGTCTAATATCGCTTACTTCAACAACAGCTCCTAATCTTTTTGCAGTGGCAATAGCTTGTAAGCCAGCTACACCGGCTCCGAATATTAATACTTTAGCAGGTCGGATAGTGCCCGCTGCCGTAGTCATCATAGGAAATATTTTCCCTAATGCATTGGAACACAGTAAAACGGATTTATAACCAGCTAGATTGGCTTGAGAACTTAGGGCGTCCATTTTCTGTGCGCGTGATATACGCGGTATGGCATCCATAGCAAAAGCACTTATGCCTGCCTGTTCACAAGCAGTCACTAATTCAGCATTAGTTGCAGCATACAAAAAAGAAATCAATACAGCTTCTTTCTTCATCCATTGTATTTCCTCTACACTAGGTGGATTTACTTTTAATACAATATCGGCTTGTTCATAAATCGCTTGAGGAGTGCTCAAAATTGCTACCCCTACAGCAATGTAGGCGTCATCATCAAAATACGAGCTTGATCCAGCATTGCTTTCTATAGATACTTTGAATCCTTTATCTATCAATTGCTTGGCAACGCTTGGAGTAATAGCAACCCGAGCTTCGAATGCTTTATGTTCTTTTGGTATACAAAGATGTAATGACATAAAAATTAAATTTATTGAATGCGTGTATGAATATACAAAAAAAATCCAAACCGAATTTTGGATATTTTTTTATTGAACAATCATTTTTTCTATTTGCACAGCATCCTTTGTTGTTGCTTTTATAATGTATATACCTGGGAGTGCCGGCACCGATATGGAATTGTTTTCCAAAACTAAATGCTCATAAATTACCTTGCCGTCTAAGGATTCTATGAAAACATATAAGGGTGTATTTTTTATGTTTTCTATATTAATGGTTTGTATACTTGGATTGGGATAAATAGCCATTAAATGATCAGTCAAAAAGTTGTTTGAAATACTTGTTACGTTGGTAACTGAATAATCATTAGAAGTACTGCTGCAGTTATATACATTAAAAACTTTAACGGAATAAATTCCATTTTGAGTTATAGTATAGCTGGCGCTAGTTGCACCTGTAATAGCAGTTCCATTTAGATACCACTGATAGCTAGCATACGTACCGGCATTTAGAACATTTCCGGAACGTGTAATAACCGGAATGCTGGGCAATGGATTTGCCGTTACATTAATTGCAGTAGAAGTAGCCGAGCAAGATGTGCTATTTGTTGTGACTAGGGTATAGGCACCGCTTTGAGTAGCGGTGTAATTGCTGGTAGTAGCACCAGTAATAGAAGTGCCATTTAATTTCCATTGATAGGCATAACCCGTTCCGGTAGTGCCAATTAAATTTACAGATCCGCCCACACAAAAAGTAGTAGCACCGCTATTTGTAATGCTTGCTGTTGGTGCTGCATTTACAGTTACATTTACAGCAGCAGAATTTGCACTATTATTAATGGTTACCGAATAGCTACCAGTTTGTGTAGCTGTATATGAACTTGTGGTGGCACCAGTAATTACTGTACCATTTAATTTCCATTGATAGGTATAATTGGTGCCCGTATTAGCATTAAGCACTACACTGTTACCTTGACAAAATGTAGTTGGACCAGCAGGTGTAATTGTTGCACTCAAATTAGAACTTGCTAACCATATGGTAGCATTCATAAGTAGTTTTTGATGATTACCAGATGCATCAGCGGTGTACCCATTATACAAAGTGATGTTTGGACTGGTATTTCCAGTGCCATCATCACATGGTGAGCTATCACCTATAGCAGCTACTTTTCCATTTCCATATCTGGCGTAGGCAAATAATATGTTATTGTTACCGGATGGGGTAGTGCCGGATTTATAAACTACAGCTTTTACTGTAGTATTTATACTTGGATTGATCGTCATGGAGGTGCCATTAGCCCATTGCACTTGTGTTACAGTGCCTGCTGTTCCATATTTTATAGAATCAGTTGTGGGTAAGGTAGCCATTGCAGATGATATGCCTGAAAAATTTTGTAAATCAAAACTAATACCAAAAGGATTTGCCTGAACGGAGTTATTGGTCATTAAGTCATTCCAAATAAAAGGGGAGTCATCACCATCTCCATTGCGATCACTTACGGTATGATCGGCCACCATAAATAAACCACCACCATTTTGAACAAACTGCATAATAGCTGTTTTTTCAGCTGTCGTGAAAAGTATATTTGGCTCACATACAATATATACTTTATAATTGCTCAAATCCTGCGGGTTGCTGGTATTGCCATACGTAATTAGTCCGGTATAGGGTAGCGTTTCTACGGTATATCCTTTTTTAGCACAGTCAATTGCCCAATTAGAAATTCCGCCTTGCCAAAAAGTTTCGGGTGTTGTTGCTGTTACACCAGATTGTGCGGGTGTAGGATAGCGCTGCGCATTACTATGATAATTGCTGGTGCCAGTATATGCATTAGGATTCCAATTTAAATTAAATAAATCGGCATCAATGATCCAATCAGCTGATCCAGCAGTTTCAGCTTTCGTAGCATCAAACAATATTTTTGTTTGGGCGAAAGAACTTAGATAAACAACTGTTAATAAAAATAGCAATAATAAATTTTTCATGGTTTGGTTATGGGCTAATTACAAACCACAATTTAATAAAAAAATGTATTAAAACTTACTGTTTATTCCCATGCTTATCCACCTTCCGGGCATTTGGCTACCTAATAGATCGCTATAGATATTATCCAATACATTATTACATTGAGTATAGAGCCCTATGTGCTTAGAAATTTGAAAACCCAAGCGTGCATTAGCAACAAAATAGTCTTTGCTAATGCTTGCTTGTATAGCAGGCGCTTCCAATGTATTTCTTTCTTTATAAAGCAGCTGAACACTGCATTGCCAGCTTTTGTATTGATAAGCTATGCTACTTTGTGCCAATATTTTAGCATGCGATATAATATAAAAAGAAGGCGTCGGACTATTGCTTTCTGAGTTCAAGAGGGATAGTCCAGCCTGAATGTACCAAAGCTGTTTAGGTAATACTTTATGGTATTGTAAATTGATTTCCATTCCACGGGTTGTTACCTGTTGGATATTTTTAGCTAAAGCATAACTACCATTACTAAGCAGATTTTCCTTTCTAGGCATATCTGCATAATTGGTACTTACCCAATCAATAACATCCTTTTGTGTTCTGTAAAAAAGGGTGCTATTCAGAATTACATTTGGCAATACAGTTGCCGTTGCGCCTATTTCAAAATTCCATGATGTTTCTGCACTTAAATCTGGATTGCCTATACTACCTCCTCTTACCAATGTTTTGTTGTAATTATTAAATCGTTCAGTAAAATCAGCATTGCGAAAGGCTCTTCCAATAGCTGCTCTATAGCTTATGTGCTGTTTTTGATAGGCTGCATTTAATTGTGGTAACAAAATGGCACCATAACTTTGATCCCAATTAGTACGCAAACTGCTAGCAATATGCCAGTGATATATATTATAATAGAGGGTTCCAAAAAGCGCCGCTTCATTGGTTTGATGATTGCCTCGATCATTAGAAAGTATAGCTTTATGAGATACTTGTGCACCCATGGAATATTGAAATTGAGTTTTTGTTATAGAACTATTGAGATATTGTAATAAAGTAAAATTAGCACTGTTCTCGTTGGCCGATGCAATAGCATTATACAGATAACAATCATTCGTTATTTTATTTACTAGGGCGATTTCCTGATTTCTTTTTTTTCCTATATTATTTACTTGCAATTGATTCCATAGGGTACTTACTTTTTCTGTAGCGGTATCACTGACGAAAGGAGTATAAAAATTTTGAGCAGCAAAATCTCTATGATCATAGCTACTGCGGAGTGCCAATTGCCAATGGGTATTTATGGTAATAGCACTTGAAAGACTAATGGTATTATTGTGCGCATAGCCATTTCCAGATCTTAATGGAGCCCCATCATAATTGTTGCTTAAAATACCCATGCAAAGTTGTACGTTTTTTTTGCTAATTGCTGCACCCGCATTGGCATGTAATAAATTGTAGGCGCCAACAGCTATATTTAGTTGTGCCTGATCATGATTATGTTCTAATTGGCGACTAAATGTTTTACTGATGATATGAATTACACCACCTACAGCTTCTGCTCCATATTGGGCTGCAGCCGGACCTCTCAAAATTTCTATGCGCGCAATTTCATAGGGAGCTATGGGTATGTAGCTATTGAAATGGCCAGTAATTGGGTCGTTAATTTTTATGCCATCTAATAAAACAAGCGTTTGTTGAAAGGTACCACCACGAAGTACGATATCAC
>Ga0114980_10000968_pt1 | contig 20488 bp, 19 predicted proteins | sample S_140806_EF_Meta_FD_87018 | JGI IMG/M metagenome (GOLD analysis project Ga0114980, IMG submission 87018) | Freshwater microbial communities from Lake Simoncouche, Canada to study carbon cycling - S_140806_EF_MetaG | ecosystem: Environmental > Aquatic > Freshwater > Lake | place: Lake...
GAAGATTGTCGTCGCGGAGTGTGCTTTGATAAACCCGAGCCTGATCCGAAGAAAGTGAATCCTGCTTGTGATTCTATTTCCGGAGAGAGTTTTGGTCACCAGGGATTCACCGGTACCCAAGCATGGGCAGATCCTAAGACCGGATTGGTGTTTGTGTTTTTATCGAACAGAGTTTATCCGGATGCAGAGCCGAACAAGTTGGCGAAAGAAGGGATAAGAGGAAAGATTATGCAGGAGTTGGTGATGGGAATTAGTGCTGCCGACAGAAAATAGATTAACTGTTCGAGTGCAAAGCCATTCTGTTTCCTTCACAATCCACAAACAGCGCCATATAGCCTGTTCCTTCGCCGATTAACTTTTTCGGCATGAGAATTCTTCCGCCAATCATTTCAATACGGTTGAGCACTACTTGCAAGTCGGGATCGGCATTGAGGTAAATAACCGGACCCCAAACACTGGGTTTATAGAAATCGGGGTGCCAACACAATGCTCCTGATACTCTACCACTACCGGCAACAGCAGGAAAGAAACTCATCTTTATCGGACCCATCACAGATTTAGTCATTTCAATCGCAAAAATGTACTCGTAGAATTTTTTCGCACGGGCAAGATCGGCGACAGGAATTTCGAACCAGTTGAGTACGTTGGAGGAGGAGTTCATTGGGGCTAAATTAGGGAATAGACGCGAGAAGTGAGACACGAGACCTTAGACATGAGACCTTATACTTAACAAATTGGTCAGAATTTCTACTATTTCACGTCTCATACTCTCGCTTCTCATGTCTCCAGTCTCCAGTCTCATATCTCACTTCTCATGTCTATCTTTGCCCCATGAAAATTGGTATTGTCTGTTATCCAACATTTGGAGGTTCAGGAGTTGTTGCAACTGAACTCGGGAAAGCGCTTGCGGCGAAAGGTCACCAGGTACATTTTATTACTTATAGTCAGCCGGTTCGACTCGACTACTTCACCGAGAATATTTTCTATCACGAAGTAGTTGTTTCCGATTATCCGTTGTTCGATTATCAACCTTATGAGTTGGTGCTCACAAGCAAAATGGTAGATGTTGTGATGAATGAGAAGTTGGATTTACTACACGTGCATTATGCTATTCCACACGCGTCTGCAGCATACATGGCACAGCGGATTCTGGCTGATAAAGGAATCAAACTGCCGTTCATTACGACGTTGCACGGAACAGATATTACACTTGTTGGGCGCGATTCATCATTCGAACCGGTGATTACTTTCGCGATAAATCATTCGAATGCCGTTACTGCCGTTTCTGAAAGTTTGAAACAAGACACCCTGAAGTTCTTCGATGTAAACAACGATGTGCAGGTAATTCCCAATTTCATTCGTCTTGATGAATATGGACAGGCATCAAGCAATTGCCAGCGCCATATGTTTGCGCCCAATGGTGAGAAGATCATGGTGCACGTTTCTAATTTTCGCAAAGTGAAGCGAGTAGAGGACGTGCTGCATGTTTTTGACCGTGTGCGTAAACAACTGAAGACAAAACTCATTCTTGTGGGCGACGGTCCGGAACGTGCGAATATTGACAAGTTGTGTCGTGAATTGAATACCTGTGATGATATCATTTCGTTAGGAAAAGTATTCAATCCGGCAGAAGTTCTGTCGGTAGCTGATTTGTTCATTCTTCCGTCGGAAACAGAGAGTTTCGGACTTTCCGCCTTGGAAGCAATGGCTTCTCATGTGCCAGTAATTTCTACAAACACAGGTGGATTACCTGAAGTGAACATCAATGGTGTTACCGGATTCACGAGCAACGTTGGCGATGTGGATGAAATGGCTGCAAACACCATAAAAATCCTTTCGGATGAAGCGACCTTGCAGCAATTCAAGCATCGCGCTTTCGAACAGGCGCAGAAGTTTGACTTGCATTCAATTCTTCCGATGTACGAAGATTTGTATACCGCGGTGTTGAAGGCGCATTATGTAATTTAAGTTAGTTATCGGTAATCAACAGAAGCTCTTTTCAGGTTCTGTTGTTGAACTCCCAATACCAGAGTACTATGCAATTCAAGAAAGGCGATAAGGTCAGATTCCTAAATGAAACAGGTGAAGGAACATTTGTTCGTTCTTCCGGTGGGGGAATGGCTATTGTAGAAGTTGAGGATGGTTTCGAATATCCTTTCCCGATCAATCAACTGGTTCCTGTGAAGCCGCATGAGCGTAGTGCACGTGTAGAAGAACCGACTCCTGTTAATGAAACAGCAAAAACATCATTGCCGGAAGTAATTAATCCCGGTTTTCCAGATGGAGTTTATCTGGTGTTTCAACCGAAAAATCAGAACATTCCTTCTGCGGGAGAAATTGATATCTATGTTTTGAATAGAAGTGAATACGATATCTTCTTTACGATTTCACTGAAAGATGGTCGCGATTGGATTTGTATTCAGTCAGGAACACTGGGACCGGGAAGGAAAGCGGAAATTGAAACACTTACTCCGGCAGAGATTGATGAATGGGGGCAAGTGAAAACTGATGTTTTATTCTTCAGTGAGGATGCTTACGAACACTTGAATCCGGTTTCAGAAACAACCAAGTTGAAAGGCGTGAAGTTCATGAAAGATTCTTCGTATCAATCGCATTTGCTCACCGACAAGAAATGCTATGTGGCGGAGATTTGTCTCATAGATGATAATGTTCCTGCAGAAGAAGAAAAGCCTTTCGTTAGCAATGACGATCTCAAACGGATGATGGCGATGAAAGAACGGATGACTACGGCGAAGAAAATTTCTGTTCCGCATCAGAAACATCAGGAGTTGGAAAAGGAAGTTGATTTGCATATTGAGGAATTGCTTGACAATTGGTCGGGAATGACCAACGCACAATTGCTGGATGTTCAACTTCGTCACGTGCAGAAAGAACTGGATGCTGCCATTGCTGCACATATGCGCAAAGTGATTTTTATACACGGTATTGGCAATGGAAGATTGAAATCTGAAGTTCGCCGATTGCTGGCAACATACAAAGGTGTTCGCATCAATGACGGTTCGTTTTCGCGCTATGGATTTGGTGCGACTGAGGCAGAGATACTTTAGTTCACCGTTAGCGACACAACGCTTAACGGCTAACGATAGAATGTTGAACGGTTAACGGTTTAACTCTTATCTTTGCATTGCAGACTATTCCGCCGCTGTTTCGTTACTTGTGACGAGATGGAGGAAAGTCCGGGCAACAAAGGATAACCTGCTTCCTAACGGGAAGGCTTTCGATGAGGAATTGTCGGGAGACGGAAAGTACAGCAGAAACATACCGCCGAACTCAGCTCGCTGAGTGGCAAGGGTGAAATCGTGTGGTAAGAGCACACGCGCGTCGTAGCGATACGGCGTGGGGTAAACCCCAGGTGTTGTAAAACCAAATAGGTTGTGTCTCTTCGGAGAATGGTGATCCGTCATTGACGCAAGTCAGCACAACGGGTAGGTTGCTAGAGGTTGCGAGTGATCGTAATCCCAGAGAAATGGCGGAAGCCGAAGGCGACGTGTCGCTGTAGGAAACAGAACCCGGCTTATCGGTCTGTAACAATTCAAAGGCTCTTCGGAAACGGAGGGCCTTTGGCCTTTGTAGTGAGTGATGAGTAACTAGATCGTTCCATCCCGCATCACCAACTTACGATCTGCCATGTCGGCAAGCGTATCGTTGTGAGTGACAATGACGAAAGTTTGTCCGAGATCTTTTCTTAATTGAAAAAACAGCTCGTGTAATTGTTTAGAAGTAACCGAATCAAGATTTCCGGATGGCTCATCGGCGAAAATTACTGCAGGATTATTCATTAGCGCTCTTGCAACTGCCACGCGCTGTTGTTCTCCTCCTGATAGTTCGGAAGGCTTGTGCTGTTTGCGATCGGCAAGACCCAACATTCCCAATAACTCTTCAGCACGGGCTTCAGATGTTTTCTTTGAATGACGCGCGATATATGCAGGAATGCACACATTCTCCAACGCGGTAAACTCTGGAAGCAAATGGTGAAACTGAAATACAAATCCGATATTCTTATTTCTGAAATTCGCGAGTTGACGTGAATTCATTTGCGACAAATCTTCACCATTCATTGTGAGGGTGCCGGTATCTGCCTTATCTAGTGTTCCTAAAATAGTCAGCAACGTGGTTTTCCCTGCACCGGAAGCACCTACAATTGAAATGATTTCTCCTTTTTCAATTTCGAGATCAATACCTTTCAAAACTTGAAGGCTTCCGTATGATTTTCTGATCGATTTACAGGTGATAATTGGCATACGGATCAAATATAGGGATTCGTTCTCGGCTGGATGGATGTTTGAGGAAGTGAAGTTATTCGCAAATCAGAATTCATTGCAATGGCATGGAGCCGGATGTTTTCTGCTGGATCGCGAGTGCTTACTGCTGCATGCGCTTAAAGAACAGATTCCGAGTATAAAAATGATAAGCAGACACTTCTTCATTACTACTAAGGTACTGAAATCGATTTGTTTAAATACGTTCGAAGAGAATTTAACCTTCCCGAACTATTCTTCCCGAATTTAATTGGCATATTTGTCGCCAACGCACCTGTTCGTTTGCAGGTACTAAATTGGGCGTTATGCAAAGCAGTACTTCAATTATGAATATCAGTAAGACGCAACACTCGCGTCTTCCCGGATTGGATATTAACAATCTTCCTTTCGGAAAAGTATTTTCAGATCATATGTTTATTGCAGAATACTGCGACGGACAATGGTCGAAATCAGGTATTGTTCCTTATGGTGAATTGCAACTGAGTCCGGCAAGCTCCATGATGCATTACGGTCAGGCGATTTTCGAAGGAATGAAATGCTATCGCTCGGATTCAGGTGAAGTATTGTTGTTCCGTCCGCATGACAACCAGAAGCGTTTGAATCTTTCTGCGCATCGAATGGCTATGCAAGATGTTCCTGAAGAAATTTTCATGGATGGTCTTGTTGAGCTTCTTCGTTTGGACCAGAATTGGATTCCTTCAGGTGATGGTCGTTCACTTTACATTCGTCCATTCCTCATTGCTACTGACAACTACATCGGAGTGAAACCTTCCGATAGCTATATGTTTTTGATTATTACCACTCCTGTGGGAGCATACTATGATCATCCATTGAAAGTGAAAGTTGAAAAAACATATTTCCGTGCAGTGGAAGGCGGAGTAGGATTTGTTAAAGCATCGGGTAACTACGGTCGCTCTTTGTATCCTACATCATTGGCGAAGAAAGACGGTTACGACCAATTGATCTGGACGGATGCTCGTGAACACAAGTACGTAGAAGAATCGGGAACGATGAACCTCATGTTCGTCATCAATAATGTATTGATTACACCGAAGCTTGGCGATACAATTCTTGCCGGTATTACCCGCGACAGTGTATTGCAATTGGCTCGCGACTGGAATTTCCCTGTTGAAGAACGTAAAATTTCAGTGGATGAAATTATTGCGGCGTATGAAAACGGAACCCTGCAGGAAGCATTCGGAACAGGCACAGCGGCAACCATTGCGCACATTTCAAACATTGGTTTTGAAGGGAAGGATTATCAATTGCCACCTGTAACTCCTGAATCTTTTTCGACCAAAGTAGGAAAGACATTAGATGATATCCGTCGCGGACGAATTGAAGACGCGCACGGCTGGGTGTACCGCGTTTGTTGATTTCCCTGTTCAATACTTGCAATTTGATCTGAATTTTTGAAAATATTCAGCAGTGAAATTCTGTACTTTTATTGCGCATGAACTACAGATTTTCATTTGTCAATCCTTCTTCGCGATACATTCATATCAAAGCTACCGCGGAGAATCTCGATTCCGATATCACTTTTATTCAATTGCCGGCGTGGCGTCCAGGTCGCTATGAATTAGGCAACTTCGCTAAAAATGTTCGGAACTTCAAAGTGTATGATGCTTCCGGAAGAGAAATTGCAACCACAAAGGTTACCAAGGATAAGTGGAAAGTGCATACAATAGGAGTGAAGTTGCTCACGATTCAGTACGAATATTATTCTGCGGATCTGAACGCCGGTTCCACATTTCTGGATGCTTCTCAGATGTATGTGAATCCAGTGAATTGTTGCGTTTACCTTGAAGGTCGCTTGGATGAAGAGTGTCGTGTTGATTTAGCCATTCCAAATTCATGGAAAGTGGCAACTGCCATGCGCAAGAATGGCGAAAATTCTTTCAGCGTAGGCAATTTCGATCGACTTGCGGATAGTCCTTTTATAGCAAGTCCGTCATTGAAACATAATTTCTTTGTGCTCGATGGAGTTGAATTTCACTTGTGGTTTCAAGGAGAGTGCAAGCCTAACTGGTCGAAACTGATCACCGACTTTTTCATTTTTACCAATGAAAATATGCGGGTATTTGGTTCGTTTCCGGCTGAAGAATACCATTTCCTTTTTCAGATTCTTCCTACCCGTTTTTATCATGGAGTAGAGCATGTTGATTCAACTGTAATCGGCCTTGGACCTTCCTACAAACTCATGAATGAATTGTATGATGATCTTTTGGGCGTAAGTTGTCATGAGCTTTTCCATGCATGGAACATCAAGACAATTCGTCCTGCGGAAATGTTGCCCTATGATTTTACCAAAGAGAATTATTCGCGGCTTGGTTTTGTTGCGGAAGGAGTAACAACATACTACGGAGATTATCTTCTATTCCGCTCTGGAGTGTGGACCGATCAACAGTTTTGGCCAACATTTGAAGAACGATTGCAAAAGCACTTTGAAACGGAGGCAAGAATGTTTCTCTCTGTTGCAGATTCTTCTGTAGACACATGGTTGGATGGATATGTTCCTGGTGCGCCACATCGAAAAACCAGTATTTATCACGAAGGTTGTTTGCTCGCGTTTATTACAGATATGTTCGTCCGCCGCAATAGTGGAAATCGGAAGTCGTTGGATAATGTGATGAGACGGCTATGGGAAGAATTTGCTAAACATGGCAAAGGTTATTCCGAGTCCGATTACAAGCAATTAATTGAGGAAGAATCAGGTGCAGATTTCAGTTACTATTGGAATAACTATTTCTACAAAGGCAACGATTATACTCCCGCATTAAGTGAGGCGTTGGATTATATCGGATTCACTTTGGATTTCGCACCTTCTCGAAAATGGCACGAGCACAGGTACGGCTTTAAAGTAACGGAGGCGGGAGGCATTACACGCGTTACGGAAATCTATTATCATTCACCAGCAGAGTCTGCAGGCTTGGCGATAGGCGATGAGATCATTCTTGTGGATACGCAACAAGTGAAGAATGACATGAATGAGTGGATGAATTATTTCGGCGGAGAAGAACATGCACTTAAAGTCAATTCAGGTGGCATAGTGCGCGACATTATTCTCAAGTCAAGAGATGAAACGTATTATGGAATTCCGCAAGTGTTTGCATTAGATTCACCAACTGCTGGGCAGTTGCACAATTTTCAACTTTGGAAGGCTGGAAGGTAATCGTATGTACTTGAATAGCCTTTCGTGTTTATGTTTTGAAGGTTCAGCCCTTCGGCAGAATTGATGTAAATGCAGCGTTAAATTCTTTCGAATGTGCAGCGTTAAAAGTCCATTTTTTGGAAAATTTGCTTTTCGATTAGCAAACAGGTAGGGCGTAATTATTGCTGTATCAACGATTTCTGCAATACTAACGTGGTTTTTCTTAGAAGTGTTCATAAGTATTAAAGGGATACCCTTTGAAACCACGAGAATTTGACCTTTTTTTGAACAAACGATCTAACCTTAAAACACAAAACACTATGGAACAACAAAACGCTGCTGGTGCTCCGGCAAAAAGACCAGCTTTTTTAACAGTATTGTGCATCCTTTCTTTCATTGCTGCAGGATTCGCTGCTATTGGGTATATCACATTGATTACTGCAATGGGTGTTGCTACTGCTGCCGTTTCGGTTGCTGAGAATTCAATGGAAGAAGTATCAGAGAAGATGGGAGATTCTTACGGTCAAATGAACGAAGCAATTGAAGCAGCTTCTGCTGCTACACCAAGTGCTGGTATGACTTGGGCTTATTTGATCATTGGTTTCGTATGTATTCTTGTTGGCTTGTATGGAGTTATCAAAATGTGGAAACTCCAAAAGGTTGGATATTTCCTCTATACTGGATCAAGTGTAGTTTCTATGATCATGGGAATCGTTTATAGCGGATTTGGTCTGTGGGCAGTTATTTTCCCAATCGCATTTATCGTTATGTACGGTTTGAATCTTAAGCACATGAAGTAGTCTAGAACGACTATTTGTGTTGAAAAGCTGCTCTCGGGCAGCTTTTCTTTTTTGTGGCCGTTCTCTTATTTTTGACCACAAACAATAAGATAACTACAAAATCGTTAGGCAAACGCCTATGCACATACAGGAATCACAAAAAATGAATAGTGTTGCTTTACTGGGATCTTTGACCGGATTAGTGGCGAATGTATTGCTCTTTATTCCGGGACTCAATTTATTTGGACTTATTGCTGGCGGACTTGGATTTGTCCTGAGCTTTGTTGGTTTAGGTATAGCCAAAAAATCTCCTCAACCCGATATGAAACTGGTGATTCCGGGATTCATTCTCAATTTACTGGCTATTGGCCTGGGAATTTACTTCGGTTATTATATTGTGGCCGATACAGCTCCTCCTGATTCTGATTTGTTGTTTCTGGATTCTATGTAAAATGGCCGCAAAGGCGCAAAGGACGCAGAGTACGGCGCAGAGAAAAGCGTTTTTACTCTGCGTCTGACCCATGCACCATTTTTTCTTTGCGTTTTTCTTCGCGGTCTCTGCGCCTCTGCGGCATTTTTTTTGCTTCAGTTACTTCTTCCGGAAACGCTCTGCAACAACCGGATTCTTAGGATCAGAATAATCGTAGAAACCTTTTTTCGTTTTATCGCCAAGGTGACCGGCTTGTACCATATTCACCAATAGTGGACATGGTGCGTACTTCGGATTCCCGAAACCATCCTGAAGCACCCGCATGATGAAGAGACATACGTCCAGTCCAATAAAATCTGCAAGACGCAACGGACCCATTGGATGAGCCATGCCCAGTTTCATCACCGTGTCAATCTCTTCAACACCTGCAACACCTTCGTGAAGTGTAATGATGGCTTCATTGATCATTGGCATTAGGATTTTGTTGGCAACGAATCCCGGATAATCATTCACTTCCACAGGAACTTTTCCAAGTTTCGTTGAAAGTTCCATGATAGCTTTAGTCACATCGTCGGAAGTGTTGTAGCCACGAATAACTTCGACCAGTTTCATTACAGGAACCGGATTCATGAAGTGCATACCAATTACTTTGTCTGAACGCTTGGTAACAGAAGCAATTCGGGTAATGGAGATAGAAGAGGTGTTCGACGCGAGAATGCAATTTGCCGGAGCAGCAGCATCTATATCACGGAATATTTTGAGTTTAAGATCAACGTTTTCAGTTGCAGCTTCTACAACCAAGTCGGCAGCAGAAACGCCCGTCGCAAGGTCGGTCACCGGATTAATACGTGCAAGTGTAGCGGCTTTATCGCTTTCCGTGAGCGTTCCTTTGGCAACCTGACGATCGAGGTTCTTGGTAATGGTCGCAATTCCGCGATCCAAAGCTTCTTTGGAAATATCGACTAAAGTCACAGCATATCCGCATTGTGCAAATACGTGAGCGATTCCATTGCCCATGGTTCCGGAACCTATAACGGTAATGTTTTTCATAGTGAGAATTGATTGAGGGGCGAAGGTAAATATTAGACAGGAGACCTGAGACATGAGATATGAGAAATGCTCATGTCTCATATCTCGTTTCTATTTCCCTCTCCCTTGCACAACAATCAGCACCGTGTAGATCAGAATCTTAAAATCGACGTACATCGACATGTTTTCAATGTAAAGTAAGTCGTATTTGAGTCGTTCGATCATTTCATCGACATTCTCAGCATAGCCATATTTCACTTGTCCCCAAGAAGTAATGCCTGGCTTGACCTTGTGCAAATGGCGATAATGTGGCGCCTTAATTACAATTTTATCAATGAAGTGCTGTCTTTCTGGACGTGGCCCTACTAGCGACATTTCTCCAATTAGTACGTTCCAGAACTGTGGTAGTTCGTCCATTCGGGTCTTGCGCATGTGCTTCCCAAAAGGAGTAATGCGCGGATCTTCTTTGCTAGAAAGTGCCGGACCATTCTTTTCCGCGTCCAGATACATCGATCGGAATTTGTGAATCTGGAATGGCTTTCCGTGTAAACCGATGCGTTCGTGTGAATAGAAAATAGGACCCTTCGAAGACATTCTAACACCAATAATCAAGAACAAATACAGTGGTGAAAGAATGATCAGCGCAAAAATAGAAGCCAATACATCCATCACCCGTTTGAGTACTACCTGCCAGGCAGGCATTATCTCGCGGTTTATTTCGATGAGTGGAGCCCCGAAAATGGATGTCATCTTCACCTGACCGGAAAGAATATCATACATGTCAGGAACCATCTTCACAATGACGTTTGTATTGTCCACTTCATTGATGATAGCATTGATTCTGTCATGCTCAAACGTTTCAATTGCAATAATGACTTCTTCCGCTTTTGATTCGTTAATGATCTGACGGAGATTTTCTACTTCTCCTAAATTGGGAAGGCGCTCACACAGCTCTTTCGAGAAACCGTTCTTATTATCGACATGTACAAAGCCGATGAACGTGTAGCCCCAAGATTGAGCTTCGCTTTCCAGGTCGGTGTACAATTTCAGCGCACTTGCATTACTGCCAATGAGGATCGTTCTAAAGCCGATTTTGCGGTTGCGAATTTTGCTGTTTGTGAAAGAGGATAGAATGAGTCGACCCAAAGCAGTGAGGCCGAAATGAGTCACAAACAATGTAAGTACAGAAGGGTAGTAGGCGGTATAATCAGGAACTACATCATTCAAAATGATCGTGAAGAATATGATGACTACACCAAACACCGAAATGCGAAAGGTTTGACCAAGTTCTTTTAGTCGCGACTTGCGATAGATGTTACGGTAAGTTCCCGTGAGAATGTACAGCGAGAGCCAAAATACAGTAATGGCTATGAGTCCGAAAAGGAATTTTGTGCTGGAATAATCTACCGCAATATCAATTCCGAACTTTGCCGATTCGATGCTGACTTTACGATATGTGTAGAATGCAACCCAAGCAGCAGCCGCTGAAACGGTATCGCTCAACAGGTATTTACTGACCTGTTTGGTCTTATTCATAAACAGCTCTAATTGATTAGTTTAAAGTTGTCGAGATAGATGTAAGGATTAGCTACATCTGCAGATTTTTTCATAGCCACATACACATGGTAAATTCCATTGGGTGGTTGCGTGAGAATCGCATCGTTGAGGCGGATGTAGATTTTATTCCAAGCCAAACTAGCGCTCACATCAACCCAAGGAATATACTCTGCCGTAACGGTGTTGTAAATCCCAACGGCAAAGTTCTGGTTGCACTTAAAATTCAATTCCAGGTACACATCACGCGCATTGTTGAACGTGTATGGATTTGATGAGCGAGCAAAAAATAAGTTGGTATCAGCATTCAAACGCGCATGTCCAGACTCCACTTCAAAGCCACCGATGGTATCTTCCTTTAAAAGTCCGCCCCATGTAGCTCCTCCAGCTTGTGAGTCGTCAATATTGGTTCCTGGCTGATCGAAGTCGCACATCCACATGAAGTTTGTGGCAGGATAATACGTTACGGTAGGTGCAACGGTTATGCTTTGTCCGCGTGTAAGAGTTATGGTGCTCGACCAACCTCTAAAGAACGGATAAATGGCGCGAGTGGTTGATAATCCGTTTTGCTTGATACCCGCTAAAACGAGAATAGTATGTGTTCCTTCAGCAAGAATTGGAACATTGCAAGGCATTTCAAATCCACCGATGAGATCTCCATCGATGTAAATCCAAGCATCTGTTATTTTCTGTGAGCTGGTTCCTTCATTACCTCCAGTGGTCAGCGAAATTGAATTGATCCGAACATAGGATGGAATTTCCTCTGCTGGATCCAAAATCTTGCAGCCAGTGACGCTCAGCGCAATAACCAGTAGTGACAAAGGGCGAAATAATAGTAATACGTGTTTCATACGGCGTGCTCGGGTATAACGTAGATTATTGCTTGAATATTGCGCAATACCTCAACAATTTCTGTTGAGGCGCAAAATTACGGTTACACTTGAGTCGTCCTATCGAAATGCGAGAATCGGGACGTAAATAGCGGGTAAATAATTGATTTTAACTGATTGCCAACAAATTGGAGTCAGTTGAAGATATCAACAATCCGCTAATTACTCGGATTCTACTGGTGCAGCAGTGAAGTTTGCCGTTAGGTTGAGTTGCTCGATTATCTTGTGAGCAACTTCAAGTGCTTTGAAGCCTTCTTCAATTGGTACAATTGGGCGGGTGTTATTTACTATAGCAGCGCCAAATGTTTCCAATTCCATTTTTATTGCGTTCACTGGATCAACAGATGGGCTTTCGAACCATATTTGCTTCTGACCTTTATTTGCGCCGAGGTCAATGATCATTGCGAAAGGATCGTCCACCGGACCTGAAATTGCTTTCATGCGAACGATATTCACCGATTTTTCGAGGAAGTCGACGGAGATGTAAGCGTCTTTTCTGAAGAAACGCGATTTACGCATATTCTTTAATGAGATACGTGAAGCTGTAAGATTAGCAACAGCTCCATTATCAAATTCGATTCGAGCGTTCGCAATGTCTGGCGTTTCACTGACCACAGAAACGCCGCTGGCGCTGATGCGGCGGATGTTTGCTTTCACAAGACTGAGCACGATGTCTATATCATGAATCATGAGGTCTAGCACAACGGAAACATCTGTACCACGTGGATTGAATTGCGCGAGGCGATGCGTTTCAATGAACATCGGTTCTTCGAGTATATCTTTTGCAGCTAGAAATGCCGGATTGAAGCGTTCCACATGCCCAACCTGGACTTTCACATTCGCTTCAGAAGCAAGCAACATCAGCGCTTTACCTTCTGCCACGGTATGCGTGAGAGGTTTTTCGATAAAGACATGCTTGAATTTGCGTATAGCTTGAGCCGCTAATTCGTAGTGATATAAAGTAGGAGTAACAATGTCTACAACATCGCAGGCATCCGTTAACTCCGCAGCAGAGCTCCAGGCTTTCACGCCAAATTCTTCCGCAACTTTTTTACTGTTCTCTGTATCAGCGTCAAAAAAGCCAATAAAGTTGAACGTCGGAATTTCCTTCAGCAAACGAATATGAATCTTTCCAAGATGTCCGGCACCAAGAACTCCAATTTTCAACATAGGACTATTAATTTTTTACAAAAATAGATTGGCGGGGAGCGCATTCCTTACCATAGCTTCGCAATATATCAACATGTGAATATTAACAGCGTGGCTTAGGTCGTGGCGTATTTAATCCGAATTAACTTTACTACTTATATATGGAAGATAGCTATTTGCACAAGGGAATGCGGAAGAAGCTGGCGGAAGCAATAGCGCTTAAAGGCATCACCGACAAGAACGTATTGAAGGCGCTGGAGAATGTGCCTAGGCATTACTTTATGGACAATGCATTTTTGCGGTTCGCTTATGATGACAAGGCCTTTCCAATTGGAGCTGGACAAACTATCTCACAGCCTTACACTGTTGCTTTTCAAACCCAAATTCTTCAGCTCAAAAAAGGAGACAAGGTTCTGGAGATTGGAACAGGTTCTGGCTATCAAACAGCTGTCTTGGTGGAATGCGGAGCGAAAGTTTATAGTATTGAACGTCAGAAAGCTCTGTATGATAAGGTAAAGGTTTTGTTGCCGAAGATGGGTTATCAACCCAACCTGTATTATGGAGACGGATACAAGGGACTTCCTGCATTTGGGCCCTTTGATAAAATAATTGTGACCTGTGGTGCGACTATGGTACCGGATAAGCTAATAGAGCAATTGAAACCTGAAGGCATAATGGTGATACCAGTAGGAGAAGGAGATGTGCAGGAGATGACTACAATCATTAAGAAAGGTGACGGCCATCTGATTAAGGCGACTCACGGAACATTTAAATTTGTGCCGATGCTTGGAGAAAGAGAATGGAAATCGTAGTTATTAACAAAAAAGCGTGAAGAAGTCCCGAGTTGTTGATAACCTCAATACAGAATAATTCATCAAATTTGACAACAAGCCCTTAATCGGGAATTAAACAAGTAAAACCAAAACCACACATTATGAAAAAATCAACTTTATTTATTGCAGCTCTTGCGCTTGGTGCAACCACAGCATTTGCTCAAGATTTGACTTCTAAGAAAGGTGAAACAATTCTTCCTGAGGCAGGAGATTGGGCAATTGGTGTAGATGCAACGCCAATGTTGAGCTACTTCGGAAACATGTTGAATGGTAATACAAGCAACGCTCCATTCGGATGGAACTATACAAATGCGAATGGTATGATCACAGGTAAGATGTTCACATCTGAAACATCTGCTTATCGTGCTATGCTTCGTATTGGTTTCAACAGCGGAAGCGCAACACAAGAAATCATGGATGCTACTGCAACAGCTCCAACATTCCCAGCTTTGCCTACAATGAAAGAAGACAAAATGAAGTCTTCTTCGCGTTTTATCGGTCTTGGTGCCGGTATCGAAATGCGTCGTGGAAAAACCCGTCTTCAGGGTTATTACGGTGGTATGGCAATGATCTGGATGAGCGGCGGAAAAGACTCTTACGAGTACGGTAACACGCTTACTACTACTTCTTCAGCTGCAGCTATCAGCACAAACTGGGGTTCAAACATCAACCCTGCTACAACTTACGGTGCTAATGCTCGCGTTTTGTCAGAGAAGGCTGGTTCAACTTTAGGAATTGGCGTACGTGGTTTCATCGGAGCTGAGTACTTCATCCTTCCTAAACTGTCAATCGGTGGTGAATTCGGTTGGGGCTTTGGTTTCTCTTCAACAGGTATGGGAGAAACAGAATATGAAGCAGTAGCAGGTGCGCCAGCAACAGTTGGAACAGTTACAGAAACTTCAGGTTCTAAGTCTTCTGGTCTTTACATTGACACAGACAACAACGCATTCGGTCTTGCACCAGCGTCTGTATTGATTCATTTCCACTTCTAAGCCAAGTTGCTTAAACGTAAAAAAGCCTCGACACTGACGAGGCTTTTTTACGTTCATACTTTTTACGAATAATTGAAAACAGAGAACTTTTACTTCAATTTTCGTTGAATTTCACGCTGCACATCTTTCGTCTTAATGTCTTGACGTTTATCGTACAACTTCTTCCCTTTGGCCAATGCGATTTCCAGTTTAGCCCAACCATCTTCGCTTATAAAAAGCCTGATGGGCACGATGGTTAATCCCTGATCTTTCAACTTGCCTTGCAGCTTTTTGATTTCCGATTTTTTCAGAAGAAGTTTCCTGTCGCGCTTCGGCTCGTGATTGTAAATCGTGCCTTTCTCGTATTGAGAAATTTCGAGATTACGCGCAATCATTTCTCCATTCTGAATCACACAGAACCCGTCGGTAATATTGGCTTTCCCTAAGCGAATTGATTTGATCTCTGTCCCGGTGAGCACCATTCCCGCAACATACTTGTCGAGAAAGGAGAACTCGAAAGATGCTTTTTTATTAAGAATGGATATGGTTTTCATGGATGCTTACTTTGTTTCGAACAAATTGCTGATCATTTTGAACAGCATCTTGGATATTTCCTCTAAGGTACCAGCAAATTCTATTGCGCGTTCCTCTGGAATTTCATTTTCTGCAAGAAGAAATTGTCCTAGTGATGCACATTCGAATGACGAACTTCTAGCAACTACTAAAAAATTGCGACGATCTTTCGGTGAAAACCTTCCGCTTCCTTCTGCGATGTTTAGCTGAATGCTGAAACTAGCTCGTCCCAACTGGTCACGGAAGTATGATGGTAAAACGTTGCGTTCTTTCAGAAGTCGATAAATCTTCTGATTGTAGTCGAAGGCCATATTATAGACTTCGAGGTTCTCGTAAGGAAACATAAATCCCGTTGTGTAAATATTGAGCGATAATGAGTATCAGAGCGGGAGCGAGTGCAAATTTGAGAAACACCGCTCTCATCACTCAATCTGTTTCTCAAATTTGGTGCCCACGGGGAGACTCGAACTCCCAAGGATATAACTCCAACGGCTTCTGAGACCGCAACGTTTACCAATTTCGCCACGTGGGCTCAGATAATTGCATCTTATGAACTACGATTTATGATTTACGAAGTACGATTTCACCTGAAAGTGAATCGCAATTCGTAAATCTTCAATCGTATTGCAAAATTAAGTGCCCAGGACGAGATTCGAACTCGTACACCAAACGGCGCCACCCCCTCAAGATGGTGCGTCTACCAATTTCGCCACCTGGGCATTAAACAAAGAAAAGAACGTTCCCTAGCGTAGAATGCACTAAAACCAGACGTTTCGGGAGCATTTAGCACTTAGGTATTCAATTACTTCAAAACAACTTAACAAATCACGCCTTAATGGCGGTTTTTGAGGACTGCAAAAGTAATACTTTTAAGTAATTTTGGAAAAAATGGAGGCAATTTTGAGAAAATACATTTCATGCTTGGCCGTCATCGCCTTGTTGTCAGCTTGTTCTGAATCGGTAGTGAAACCAGATTATCGCGAAGAAATGCGAAAGTTCGTAATTGCTATCAGTGAAAACGGAGAAGCCTTGCGACCTGGTTTCATGGTTGTGCCACAAAACGGGATGCAGCTGCTTACTAGTGAAGGTGGTGGCAATGGCGCGCCGAGTTCAGAATATCTCCGCGCTATTGATGGTGTGGCTCAAGAAGAATTGTTTTATGGTTACGATAATCAAAACAATTTTCTGAGTGAAAACTATGAAGAACAAAAGCTGTGGCTAGCCCAATGCAGGTTTGCACACACGCATACATTGCCAGTTCTAGTAATCGATTATTGCAGTGTACCTACGTTGATCGACGACTCTTACACGAGGAATGATGCAGAAGGTTTCATTGACTTTGTCGCGGAATCAAGAGAATTGGATTATCTGCCATTTGGTGTGCACAATGAAAACTCGAATAACGTTGACAATGTAAGTCAGGCGCAGAATTATCTGTATCTCATTTCTCCTTCAGTTTTCACGGATAAAGAATCATACTTGCAAGCGCTGGAGCAAAGTCGCTTCGACATGATGGTCATTGATCTATTTTTTAACGATGGAGAGCAACTTACTGCTGCAGATTTAGCTCGACTCAGGAATAAGCCGCAAGGAGGAAGGAGAATTATACTCTGTTACATGAGCATTGGTCAGGCAGAAAGCTATCGCTGGTATTGGAAACCATTCTGGACAGCAACGCCACCGTCATTTGTCTTGCAAGAAGATCCCTATTGGACCGACAATTACTATGTAAATTATTGGGATCCGGCCTGGCAAAATACCATTGCGGGTTCAGGAGATTCGTATCTTAACAGAGTAGTGGATTCCGGATTTGATGGAGTTTATCTTGATCTCATTAATGCGTTCGAATTCTTTGAAGACAAATGAGTTTACTCCTAAGTTTTGTTCTTGCACATTCCCTCAATTTCACCACTCCGAAATATGAAGTGGAAAGATCTTTCGGTGACACGCTGAAATCTATTTCTGTGCGCGACAGCATAGTTGATTATGCGAAAACATTTCTCGGTTCACCATACAAATACGCGCAAGCTTCTCCTTCCGGTTTCGATTGTTCCGGATTTACGTGGTATGTGTTCAATCATTTCCATATTGCCATTCCACGTTCTTCGGGTGACTATGCAACACTGGGGACTCGTGTCACTTTGGAAACCTGCCGTAAAGGCGACATCATTTTGTTTACGGGAACAAATCCGAAAGAAAGGCGAGTGGGACACGTTGGAATCATCATTACCAATCCGGGAGAACCTTTGAAGTTCATTCATTCTTCTTCTTCAGATAATCACTCAGGTGTTGTGATTACAGACTATTACAACTCCCGATATTCAGAACGATTTATTGGCGTTTGCAGCGTCTTGCCATGATAAACACACAGAACCGAATCATTGCCACACTTCTTCTGGTACTCGTTTTACTGTGTGATGTGGATGCACAAAAAAAAACCGTTAAACCCGTTGAGCGCATGGCAGCAGCTTCAACGGCTCCTTTTTATGGCTTGGAGACTGTAGATGGTAAACGAATTACTCCTGCACGTTTTACGCGATTGACTGACTTAGGTAATGGGTTTTGGTGCGCGGAAGAAAATGGCAAAAGTGGAGTCATTGATCAAACAGGTGCTTGGGTCGTACTGCCCATCTACAATTCGATTCTCCAATACCGAGATGGGAAAGTAGTAGCGTCAGAACATGTAAGCACGCTGGATACACGATTCAGTGAGGAGAATTTTTCTGCATTGTATGATTTAACAATGGATAGTATCACCGTTTTCGGAGTCGCGACTACGAATGGCAAGTGGATTATTCCAGCGACCTATCGATATCTAGAAATAGGTGATGGAGAAACATATTTGTTTTTGGGTGGGGCTGGGAGCTATGGTTACTTGAATTCAACTGGTGGTGTGATGATTGAACCGAAGTTTGAGTATGCCACAGTATTTCACGGGAATGTTGCAATAACTTCTGCAGGAGGAATTCGTGGTCAATCGTATGAGAACGATTATCTATTCTCTCGGAGATATAGTTTGTATTCTGGAGGAACGTGGTCGATTATTGGCAAAGATGGTAACGCTGTTTCTACTTCTACTTATGATTACATACGTGTCTTTTCAGATGGTCGCGCAGCTTTCAACAAGGGTGGGAAATGGAGAAGAAAAAATTATTCTGGTCAATTCATTTTGAGTGGCGGCCTTTGGGGTTACATTGATGAGAACGGAACAGAAATCATTCCGGCTCAATATTCCTTCGTGTATGATTTTGTAAATGGCAAAGCGCGTGTTCGCAATGACAAAAATCTTACCTGGATAAACACGAATGGAGATACAACAAGTGAAGGACAAATTCGCGAAGAACAAGAAGTGCGGATGCATTGCACGGGTTCTCGTTACGGATACATCGATGAGAAAGGAAATTGGAAAATCACGCCGGCATTTTTTGGAGCAGGAAGATTCAGTGAAGGATTGGCAGCTGTACAACCATTATTAGAATCAGATAATAACTGCAAGACTCAAAGGGTCGGAGAAGAGGAATACTATGATGTGGATTTAGATGAAGGCCGTTTTAATAACTACGATGAAATTTTGTTAGACGCGGCCACAGAGATAGCTTACGCTGAAAATGCGGATGGTTACCATCGCCGCTATTGGGGATACAGTGATGTGAGCGGAAAACTAGTGATTCCGGCAAAGTTTGATTACGCCATGCCTTTCAGTAATGGGCGTGCATATGTGTGTTATCGCAACAAATGGGGCATCATTGACAGAGAAGGTAAATGGGTTTTTGCACCGGTTATGGATCTACCTTGGCAGTTGGGAAGTGTTGAAAATTACATGCTTGGACAGAGAGAGAATAATCAGTTGCCGTGGTACTGGTCGGCTGGTGATGCTGATCGCCAGAGAGAGAATTTATTCATGTTCAGTGAAGGAATGGGTCTAATTTACTATGATCAGAAGTATGGCTATGTAGATACGATGGGCAAAATAGTAGTTGCTCCAGTCTATGACGCAGCCACACAATTTCACAGGGGTAGAGGAGTAGTGTGTCACAATACGCTTTGGGGATGCGTGGACAAAACGGGAAAGGAAGTGATTGCTCTGAAGTATCGCGTGCTTTACAACTTTGCACAAAATGGACTCGCATGCTTTGCAGAAGAAAGTGTTCCAATTGTAACAGATGCCACTGCCGATGATGCAGTACTCGAGGTCTCAGATCAAGATGGCGACTATTATCAGTACCGTGAGAATCAGTATGGATATGTTGATACGATGGGCAAAGTGGTAATTGCAGCACGATTTCATTATGCAGACAACTTCTATGAAGGATTGGCGAAAGTAACTGACAATGCGAACATGATTGGATACATTGATGCATCTGGGAAGTACGTCATTCAACCCAAGTTTCGTTCCGGTTCCAATTTTGCGTATGGATATGCGATGGTAACATACAGTTACGAGCAAGCCCATTTCATTGGAAGAAACGGCATGGATGCGCCTCAATATAATGTGAAGAAACTTCCTCCATTTGAGAAAACGTTGGAAGTTGCTATTGATAGAGGAGAGTTGTTCGGTTATCGTTTACAAGGAGGAGACTACGTTATTGCTCCGCAATTCACTAATGCGCATCCATTTTATCCTGTATACTAGTTTGGACTAGCCTTTGAAATTTTCGTTCACTACGACTTTCAGGCAAGCTGGAGTAACAGTAATAGTCAGGTCAGCGTCGAGTTCGGCAGGTTCTCCATCGTGATGTGCAGCACCTTTTTCTTTACGAATGATCCTAATATTCTTCGCGGTGTGCGTTTCGATGAATTTGGAGGTATGTACTTTCTTACGAAACATTTTCGTTGCAATACCGGGCAA
>Ga0114980_10000969_pt1 | contig 20469 bp, 21 predicted proteins | sample S_140806_EF_Meta_FD_87018 | JGI IMG/M metagenome (GOLD analysis project Ga0114980, IMG submission 87018) | Freshwater microbial communities from Lake Simoncouche, Canada to study carbon cycling - S_140806_EF_MetaG | ecosystem: Environmental > Aquatic > Freshwater > Lake | place: Lake...
GTTGTGTCATCATTGCTAGGTGCATTCTCACTCAGCTACCCATAAAAACAGCTCTAACTGGATCAGCCTCTACATCGCCTTAGGCGTTGTCTGGGGCTGTTCCTTTATCTTCATCAAGATGGGCTTGGAGTTTCTAACCCCTATTGGGGTGGCTTTTGGCCGTGTTTCCCTAGGGGCACTCACTCTGGTTTTTTGGGCACGATATAAAGGAATTGAGCTTCCGAAAGATAAAAAACTGTGGCTGCATTTATGGGTTGTGGCTTTGCTACTCAATGTGATTCCAGGCTTCCTTTTTGCATTTGCTGAAACAAAAGTTACATCCATCCTGGCTGGAATTATTAATGCTGTAACACCGCTAATGACGCTGCTGGCGATCATGGTTGCTTTTCGAGAAGAAAAACCTAAGAACTACCAAGTTCTTGGTTTGCTTCTTGGCTTCATTGGTGTGCTTACGGTACTGGGTGCATGGCAGGGATTAGGTGCTAACCCAATCACTGCTGTTCTAGCTTTATTACTTGCAGTTACTTGTTATGGAGTGTCGTTTCCATATTCACGTAAATTTGTTTTGCCGCATAAATTAAAACCCGAAGCAATTGCAGCGGCTCAAGTAACAAGTGGAGCTCTCACGTTGTTGCCATTTTATCTCATTGATGGAATTGCAAAAGATGAATATCGCCCAGGTCCAGTCTTAGCAATGATTGCACTTGGAGTCTTTGGTAGTGGCTTTGCATATATCTGGAACTTTAAAATCATGGAAGCGGCAGGAAGTGCAATTGCCAGCACAGTTACCTATGTAACTCCTGTAGTGGCCGTTATTGTTGGAATTATCTTCCTAGGTGAATCTGTCGTTTGGAATGAACCAGTAGGTGCACTAATCGTTCTACTAGGCGCAGCTATTGGCCAGCAGCGCATCAAGATCTTTAATCGATCTTAAAGCCATCTGTAATAGGTCCTAAATCAATTCCAGCTGCTGTGTGGTTGCTTTGTTCACCGCGAGCCAATTGAGATGCATGTGCTTTGTTGTGCCAGCGCTCTTCAATCTTGCCGTATTTCCAAAGCAGCAATGCCACAGTCCAGACCACAACAAAAGCCCCCACAATGAAGTACCCAGCACTGTTTAAATTAAAGGCCAGGGCGTAGTCCCAGAAGCCTCCAGTCAGGTTTAACTGTCGTGCAAAGACTTGGCAGAGTTCTAAGCCTCCAACAAATAGAGCAACTGCTACAGAAAGACCCGTAATAATGATGTTGTAATAAACTTTGCGTACTGGCTTTGAAAAAGCCCAACCGTATGCAAAGTTCATAAAAGAACCATCAATGGTGTCTAGCAAACTCATTCCACCAGCAAAGAAGAGCGGAAGCGAAATAATTGCCCACCAAGGTAGTCCAGCAATAACTGATGAGCCTGCCAGAACGAGCAAACCAATCTCTGTTGCAGTATCAAAACCTAAACCAAAAAGAATACCTAGTGGATACATCTTCCACGAGGCATCAATGCGACGAGCAATTGGACCAAAGAAGCGCATCAGCAAACCGCGAGAATCTAAATGCTTTTCTAACTCTTCTTCGTTATATGCACCTTTGCGCATTTGGATAAAAACGCCAACTATAGAAATTAAAATCATTAAATTAAGAATCGCGATTAGCATTAAGAAGGTGCCACTGACAGTTGTGCCGATCAGACCGGTGTAGTGGTGCAGCTGCGAGTTATCATCTTTAAGTTGTGAACCGAGAGCTTTGATTCCAAAATTAAGCAGGATTGCTAAAAATGCTACAACTGATGAGTGACCCAGAGAGAAAAAGAATCCAACAGCCAATGGACGCTTGCCTTCAGACATTAACTTACGAGTGGTGTTATCAATGGCGCTAATGTGATCCGCATCAAATGCATGGCGCATACCTAATGTGTATGCAAGAGCGGCGGTTCCCCAACCAAAAAGGGAACCATCACTTAATTCATATTTTCCAGTCGTTGCTTTCCACATCAACAACGCGCCAGCTAGGTGAAGAAAAAGAATGAAGCCAAACATGGCAGCCATACGGCGCCACTCATCGCGGGTCAGCATCTGGGCAAGCGGAGTGCGCTCAACCGGCTTGACTACGACGTTCACTCGGGGCCTCCTAGATGCGAATGATTTGCAAGTAGAAAGCGTAAGTCACGCTTAAGGGGCTGTCTATTTGAAACGAGTTTAAGGTTGGCAGATGAGGTTATCGCTGGTCTGTGCCCTGGTTCTAGGGCTTATGGCACCTGTATCTGCCCCAGCAGCCCAATGCAGCTGGCAATCAGGCTGGGTCAAGGCTGAGAATGCAAAGGCTGGAAACAAAGGGTGGGATTTAGATGTCCCAATGCGCTTTAGTGCTGATTTTTCACGACGAAAGCAGGCAAAGCGCATTGAAGGTTATTTTGATCAGACAAGTATTGGTTGTGGGCAAAGTGCAACTCTAAAAATTGTTGGGGCTAAAACGGCCGATATCTCACTGTATCGAATTGGTTACTACAACGGAGCTGGCGCTCGCCTTATACAAAGCATTAAATCCGCCAAGAAAATTACTGCCACACAATCAACCCCACCAGGCCAATACCTAATTAAATTAAAATCATCCGGCTATCAATCTACTTTTGTTCCACTTGTAATCACTGGAGAAGCAAAGAGTGATGTAACTTTTATTTCTTCAGTCTTAACGTGGCAGGCTTATAACCAGTGGGGTGGAGAGTCACTCTATAAGGGCTCTGATGGCAAAAGAGAAACTAGAGCAACCACAGTTTCATTTGATCGTCCTTACGATGGCGATGGCGCGGGCCAATTGAGATATATGGAGCAACCTCTTATTCAGTTAATGGAACAACTTGGCTTGGATATCAATTACTTGACTGATATTGATTTAGATAAAGCACCATTGATTCATTCTGCTTCAATTGTCCTTGGTGGTCATAGTGAATTCTGGACCACTTCAATGCGTGATGTGATTGTGAGAGAAATCAATAAGGGCACAAACTTATTAATCTTTGGTGGAAATACCGCTTATGCAAAAACTGAGCTTGCTGGCAGAGTAATGAATAACAGAATTCCTTTTCGCGATATCAATCAACCCGAATCAACTTTCTTAGGTTCACAGTTTTTCGTACTTGGGATAAAAAAGGATTTAGAAGTTCAAGCATCAGATAGCTGGCCATTTAATGTTCTTGGCAAAGGCGGCAAAATCAAAGGAATTTATGGCTATGAAGCCGATACGGCTATGGGAACAAAAGGTCCCGGTGTGCAGGTTTTGGCACGAGCAACTATTAGTCCTACCGAGAAGGGTTTTGTGGCCATGAGCACTTACTACGCAGCTGTAAGTGGGGCAGGTGTGTTAAATCTGGGTACCAATGCCTGGGTCTGTGCGCTGACTAATCGCTGCCCATGGGGCCACAGCTTTGATGCAAAGAGCATGCAACAAATCAGACAAGTTACGACTGCAATTCTTAAACAAGCGGGGCGAGAAAAGATTGGGAATTGGCGCGTGCCACAGATCGATATTCCCACTCGCCCCTAAGAGTTTGCGTATAGAGTCACGCTCGTGAGTGAAGATGACGACATGGAAGAACTCATCACCGAGGAAATGCTTTGGGATCGAATCCCTGAAGTAGATGGCGAAGAACGTGCCAGTACATATTACGAATTAAGTGCTCGAATTTATGCACGTGGACAATACGACGAAGCTTTAGCACTTGCTGAAACTGCGCGCGATATTTATTCAACACTTGGAGATAGTGCTCCAAGTGAAGGATTAGCTCAGGCATATTCTGCAATTGGTTATAACTTAAATCAATTAAAGCGCATGGACGAAGCTGCAACTGCAATGAGCAAAGCGGTTGAGATTTTGCGCGAAAACAAATCTCCTATCGCACTAGAGCTTGCTTGCACATTAGGTGAGTGGTGGTACACCTCAAAGCAATATGACAAAGTTGTTGAAACAATGAACGAATGCGCCCAAGAGCATTTAGTGGATGGAAATGAAATTGGTGCAGCTAACGATCTCCATCTCATAGGTTGCGCAGAACGCGAACTCAAGAACTATGAGAAATCCATTGATGCATTTAAAGAAGCTCGTGCACTCTTTAAGCGAAATAAGGAAGTAATTCATGTTGCGCGTTGTGATCAAAAGATTGCATCATGCTTAATTGAATTAGGTGAAGGCGAATTAGCCCTGGAAACTGCCCGTCGTGCCGTAGATGTTTTTGAAACAGGTCACGATCACCGCCGTGAAACTTTTGCTCAATTTGAATATGGCAAGGCTCAAATTTTGCTTGAGAAATTCGATGATGCACTAGCTACTTTGGAGCAGGTGCTCTCAGTCGTCAGCGAAGATGAGCCTAAAGATTTCGAATTTATTGTCGATGTTGAGACAAGAATTGCAAAGATTATCCGCATGCAAGGCCGCACAGATGAAGCCGATGAGATTGAACGCCGTTTAAAGGCAGTTCAAGAAGCTTTAGAAGATGATGCAGAAGCGTGATTAAGCGCTAAAACTAAAGCACCAATTAAGGCTCCACCAGCAGCAATGATTAATGGCCACTGTGTTGAGCCTTTGCTCCAAAGAGCTCCACCCCAAATACCTGCACCTAGAACTGCAAAGTTCATCGATGCTTGGTAAACACCTTGAGCACGACCACGATGTGCCGCTTCACTCATTCCAGCAATCCAAGCTTTACCAACTCCTTCAGTTAATGCTGGGAATAAGCCATAGAGAGATAAAGCAATCAAGGCAACTGTGTGATTTTGTGTTGATCCCAATGTTGCATAAGCAACAGCAAAAGCTACTAAACCAACGGCATAGACAACTCGTGGTGAGTATTTATCAGCAATTGCTCCGCCTGGAAAAGCTGCCAGAACTGTCACACCGCTAAAGAGCATGTATGAAAGCACCACACCATTAGTTGAAAACCCTATGTCATGTAAGCGAAGTAGCAAAAGCACATCAGGAATATTTGTTAATTGAATCAACACCAGTAAGGCAATTGCCTTTTTAAGTGGAGATGGCAAAGGCTCATGATTTTTCTTTACTTTAACTTCAATTTTTGTAGGTTTAATAAAATTATCTTTAATAAATAAGGTAAGCAGGCCAGAGATAATTGCTGGAATAAGTGCCCACTTTGCAACTGCCCGCACATCACCATCGAGCATTGCTAAACCAATGAGTGCAATGCCAGGTCCAAAAACCGCTCCAATATTGTCACCAGTACGGTGGAAGCCAAAAGCCTTACCAAGGTGGGCTTTATCGACTGAATCAGAGATCAGTGCATCACGTGGTGCCCCGCGCATGCCCTTACCAATTCGATCAGTAACGCGTCCAAGAAAAACGAGAGGCCACGATGTGGCAACTACTACCAGAGCTTTACCAACGCCAGCTAATGAGTATCCAGAGATAACAAAGGGTTTGCGCCCTAATCGATCGCTAGATTTACCGCTAATTAACTTCGTGAATCCTGCTGCAGCTTCGGCGCACCCTTCAATCAAACCCAATGCCAAAGGAGCTGCACCAATGACGCCGGTGAGCAATATTGGAAGTAGAGGATAAAGAAGCTCACTCGCAGCATCTTGTGCAAGTGAAACTAAAGTAAGAAGAATTAAATTCCGGGTGAGCCACGTTTTCATCATCGAGGTAGGTGCTGCAATGCCCAGTGGTACATGGCAATTGCTCCGGCAGCAGATGCATTCATAGAACGTGTTGAACCATACTGATTGATTTCATAGAGCACTTCACACACCGCAATTCCTTCATCCGACATTCCGGCACCTTCTTGACCAAATAAGAGTACACATTTTTCTGGCAATTTCGCAGACTCTAACTGTTTTGATCCAGGAACATTATCAATCCCGATGATAGGTAAATCTTTTTCTTTACACCAAGCAGCAAAATCTTCAACAGTCGGATGATGATGAACAGTTAAATATCTATCAGTGACCATCGCACCACGCTTGTTCCAGTCGCGTTTACCTACGATGTGGACACCTGAGACATTGAATGCATTTGCAGTTCGAACGATTGAGCCAATATTTAGATCATGCTGCCAATTTTCAATTGCGATCTGCAGTTTATGACGCTTTGAATCCAAATCAGCAACAATGGCTTCAACAGTCCAATATCTATAATGATCTAAAACATTTCTTCGATCGCCATTCAGCAATAACTCAGGATCAAACTGTGGGCCTTCTGGCCAAGGTTTTTCATGAGGCCCAACACCGACTACTGGGAAAAATTCACCCGGGCCAATTGAGGCCGGGGTAGTTGGATTAGACATGTAGGCACTCTAAACTGAATACATGTCAGCTATCAATACAGTCCTTTATATAGTCCATGTTCTTTGCGTTATTGCAATTTTTTCACTCTTGGCACACCAATGGAACAAGAATCCTCGCAAATTCAATCCAGGAATTTTGCACGCCGGTGTAACAGCTCTTGTTGCCGGCCTTGCGATGGTGGGCATCTGGGGGACTGTGCACCCAGATGAAACTCTTAACCATACAAAAGTAGGAATCAAGCTATTGATTCTGATCACTATTCTTCTAATCGGTTATAGGAATGTGAAGAAGCCTGTATTGGCTAAAAATACATGGCTTCTATTAATTGGCTTAACAACAACAAATATCCTTATTGCATCGCTGTGGCACTGACAGGTAGATGCGCTCTCGTAGGTTTATAACTTTACTTGTATTAGCAACAGTTCTTACTGTCGCTCCTGCAAGTGCAGTGCTGTCCCCAGCTTCAATCCCAGCAGCATTTGAAGAACTCCTACATCAGCCATCCCTTTCAAACCCAGCAATGATTTTGATTGATGGAACAACAGGTGAAGTAGTTTATGAAAAGAATTCATTCTCTCAACGTAAGCCAGCTTCAGTTATGAAGATCTTTTCTGGGGCAGTTGCAATTAAATATTTGGATATGCAATCACACTTCACCACGAATATTTCTTCAGGTATTGAGCCAAAAACTTTAGTTATCCAGGGTAGTTATGATCCCTGGATCAGTCTTAACCATACTGTTGCCAGAAAGATGGATCGGGCTTCTTTGCCGTATCTGGCATTTAATTCTTTAACTGCGGCAAAAAAGAGTAATCATGGTTCCCTGAAAGGAATCACAGTTTTATACTCAGGCTTATATTCTCAAGACATCGCCAACTTTAAAGCGTTTTGGGCTAAGCGAGGTTTTAAACCAGTAATGAAAGCAATAAGCGGTGATGAAGCATTACTCAACGCAGGTGAATTTATAGTTAGCGATCAATCACCAGAAGTATCACAAATCTTGAATTACACGCTGCTTTGGAGTGAAAACAACTTAGCCGAGAGGTTGGCTCGATTATCTGCTCGAGCAGCAGGAAGTTCTTTTAGCGACAAAGGTGTAGCTCAGATTTTCGAAGCTCTACTTGTGGAATATGGAATAGATCCGAGCAAATTAATTGCCAAAGATGCCAGTGGGTTGTCTAAAGAAAATCGAGTAACAGCTTCTATGTTGGGTCAACTTTTGTATCAGTTACGCAAAGATCCAAAATATGGCCTTTTATACGACTCACTCCCAGTTGGTGGAGTGTCTGGCACATTACGCTCCCGTTTTTTAACAACAGCGCCAAGTGCTGTGGGACTAGTACGAGCCAAGACAGGCACATTAAATGGAACAGTCACGTTAGCGGGCTTTGTTCAGTCAACAGATCGTGAGTATGTCTTTGTCACCTTAGCCGATGAGATTTCAAGAGGAACTAAGTCAAGTGCTAAAGCACGAGCAGCCATTGATAGATTGCTAGGCAGAATTGCAGCCCCAAATATTCCAACAGAGATTTCAGCAGCGCCGACAACCCCTTAGTTATTTATTATCAAATATCTTTATGGCGCCTCCGTAGCAGGCAACCCACGTACGCGAAGTTGGGGAATCATAAGTAATACCAATTGGCTCATTACACACCTTAATATTTTGTATTACTTTCATGTCGCTGGTGCGCACCTTTGAAATAGTGTCACTAACGAAATTGACGACAAAGAGTGCACTTCCATCACTTGATACAGCAAGACTTCGTGCAGCTTTACCTGTCTTAACCGTTTTTCCAGCCTTATTATTAACTAGATCCCACGATGCAACTTTGCCCGATAAGTTCATAGTCACATACATCATTGAGTTATCGGGAGATAAAACAATTGCACGGGGATTACTTCCGATTGGAATATAGGAAACTGAGAAATCATCTAAGTTGATTACATGGATTCGGTTACCACCCATTTCTGCAACATATGCCTTCTTGGAGTCATTACTGACTGCGATGCCTCGTGGATAGCGTCCAATCTTGATTGTCTTTACTACCTTTTGTGATGCTACAGATATGACTTTGAGGTCATAGGAACACCAGTTTGAAACAAGTACATACTTGTTATCGGGTGTTACTTCGACAACTTTTGGAACAGAACCAACGGGATAGACTTTATCTATTTCAAAATTAGAAAGATTAATTCGATAAAGAAAGCTTGAATCGTAACCAGAGGCGGGGGAGCATGTGTCATGGCCTTCATGGTTATAACCCTTGCCATACATAGCGTAATTCGTTACGTATAGATACTTTCCATCGGGTGAATATGCACCTTCAACAGGTGCTCCTTGATAAGTAGATGTGTATTTAGAGTAACCAAATTTGGAAAGTTGGACTGAGTCGGGAACAGTCTTGATGAGTTCAAAAGTATTGGCATCATAAATCGTCACACTGTGGTTGTACATCATGTTATGTGCACTGACTAATCCATTGCCGGAGGATCTAACTGACTTAGGTGAAATAGCACCAGTGATTGTCTTTACAAGCGACATCTTTGTATCTGCAGAAATAACATCACTCTGTGCCGGAGTTGCTGTGACACAGAGTGATGATATTAATAAAACTGCTAAAAAGTTACGGCGCATGCCCTAACTGTAATGGCTATTGATTAATCGTCTTCTTCGCCACCTTCATGTTCGCCACCTTCATGGCCTTCATGTTCGCCATTCTTTGGCTTCTTTCCAAGAGGATTAGAAACACCAGGTGTTGCTGTCGCCTTAGGTGCTACAGGTTCTGCCTTAGGTGCTACAGGTTCTGCCTTAGGTGCTACAGGTTCTGAAGCAGCAGGTGCCACAGATTCCTTATTTGCAGAAGTCACAGCAGGTGCATCATTATTTGTCGGAGCTACGGATTCAGAGTTTGCAGAAGTTTGAGTTGTATCAACAACTGCCGGAGCAACAGTTTCTGTTGCATTGGCTGGTGCTTGCTCTTGTGGTTGCGCAAATATTGCGCCAACACCGATGATTGCTGCTACTGCAACCAAAGCCATAATCGGAAGTCCTTTAGATATCTTGCGTGTGGACGCAGCGTTATCTTCATCGGCTATCTGGAACCATTCAGGCTTCTGATCTGGTGTCATGGTGTGGTCCTTTCGTTAGGCAAAAAGTAACCCCTTTGGCTGAGAAGAATCTGAGAACAATGCACGAGGATGCTGAGTAATCTAAGCCAGTGAGCACAACTATGCGGGGCTACCTAGACCTAATGAAGCTTCGGGTAGTTGAACTGCTCCTAGTCTCCACATTACCGGCCATGGTTTTAGCTGCCAAAGGCCTTCCGTCATTTTCATTAACCGTTGCAACAATTGTTGCAGGCACATTATCCGCAGGAAGTGCTAACGCATTTAATATGGTGATTGAAAGCGACATTGACAAGTTAATGGCGCGAACTTCTAAGCGACCAATTGTTACCGGTGTTATTAGCAAAACCAATGCAGCAGTCTTTGCAACATTAATCGGCGTTATTTCATTATTAATGTTTTGGTTTTTCACGACTCCACTAGCAACCCTTTTGTCACTGGTTGCAATAGCTTTTTATGTTCTTGTTTACACAATGGCGCTAAAGCGCAGAACTTCACAAAATATTGTTTGGGGTGGAGCAGCAGGATGTATGCCAGTCTTTATTGGTTGGGCTGCAGTTACCAATTCCCTTTCAATGACATCACTTGCATTTTTTATGGTGATCTTCTTTTGGACGCCGCCACATTTTTGGGCCCTGGCAATAAAATATAAAGAAGATTATTCAGCAGCTGGCATTCCAATGCTACCTGTTGTTGCAACAAAAGCTCGAGTCCATAAAGAAATGTGGTTCCACACAATCATGATGATTCTTTGTTCAGTCTGGTTAATCATTTCTGCAGGACTTCCTATGTGGTCAATGATTGTCACAGTAGTACTTGGACTTGTTTTTGCTCGTGAACTTCTTGCGCTTAAAGAAGGATCCGAAAACTACGGCAAGACTGCTGCAAAGATTTTTCAATGGTCGATAACTTATTTAAGTTTGTTATCAGTGGTGCTAGTAGCTGCTCAGCTCAGTGCTTGAGTTAAATCCTTAATCAAGTCAGTTGAGTGTTCTAAACCAACAGATAGTCGCAGGACAGATTCTGTAATACCCATCTCTGCCTGAACCTCAGGAGCTAGGCGGCGGTGTGTACTAGAAGCAGGGTGGGTAATAAGTGATTTGCTATCTCCTAGATTGTTGGAGATATCGATGACTTTGAGCTTATTCATAAATGCAAAGACAGCCTCTTGGTTGCCAGCAAATTCAATACCAATAGTGGTTCCGCCACCGGACATTTGCTTCTTAGCCAACTCATAACCAGGGTGAGATTTAAGTCCAGGGAAGCGAACAGATTTAATTTCTTTTCGTCCTTCCAGAAACTCTGCAACCACTTGGGCATTCTCACTCATGCGCATAACACGCATCTCCATAGTTTCTAAAGATTTCACTAATACCCAAGCATTAAATGCACTTAACGCAGGACCAGTATGGCGAACAAAGGGAAGTAGTTTTTCGTAGATATAGTCACGTGAGCCAAGTAATGCACCAGCTAACACACGACCTTGACCATCAATATGTTTTGTTGCCGAGTACATAACAACATCGGCGCCCAGTTGAAGTGGCTTTTGCAAGATAGGAGATGCCATAACGTTATCAACAATTACTGTTGCACCGACTTCATGTGCAAGATCGCTGACCATCTTGATATCTACAATTTCAAGTAATGGATTACTAGGTGTCTCAATGAACACCGCCTTAGTTGGCTTACTCAAAGCCTTTGCCCACACTGCAGGGTCATTTCCTTTCACAAGTTCAAAAGTGACGCCCCACTTTGGCAAGAACTCTGTAATAACCACATGGCAAGAAGAAAACATTGCAGCTGATGCAACTACATGGTCACCTTGCTCAACGATGCAAGCAAGGGATGCAAACATTGCAGACATTCCAGATCCTGTAGCTACGCAGTATTCAGCACCTTCAATTGCAGCCAATCGTTGTTCAAACATCGCAATTGTTGGGTTATGGAATCGGCTATAAAGGAAATGATCTGTTTCTTCAGCAAATGAAGAGAAAGCTTCTTCAGCAGAGGAATAAGTGAAACCACTATTTAAATAGAGAGCTTCGGATGTTTCACCAAAACCTGAGCGTGCCAGACCAGCGCGAACAGCGTGAGTCTGTGGGTGAAGTTCCCACTCTGGCTCTTCGCGCTCGTTGATGGGCTGGAGGCCCCAAGGTCGTTTGCTCATGGAGTAATTGTGGCAGAGTTAGGCCCATGTCCAATACGGCGATTTCGGTAAGTGATTTAAGCAAGAAATACGGCGACCAAGTGGCAGTCTCACATGCCACATTTGAAGTCCCACTTGGAACTATTTGTGGCTTCGTAGGGCCTAACGGTTCGGGCAAAACCACGACGATGCGCATGTTGTTAGGTCTAATAACTCCAACAGGTGGCACCGGGGAAATCTTGGGCGAATCAATTAAGCACCCAGAGAAGTATCTGCCTCGTGTTGGAGCAATGATTGAGGGGCCAGCTTTCTATCCAGCGTTGAGCGGAAAAGAAAATTTAAATGTATTAGCAACTTTAGGTGGATTTTCAACTGATCGCGTTCAAGGGTTATTAGAACAAGTTGGTTTAGGTGATCGCGCAAAATCAAAGTTCAAAACTTACTCATTAGGCATGAAGCAGCGCTTAGGAATTGCCGCTGCACTTTTACCTAATCCAAAGCTATTAATGCTCGATGAACCTACAAATGGTTTAGATCCAGAGGGTATTCAAGAGGTCCGCGCATTACTTCGATCTTTGGCAAATGATGGAACATCAGTATTTGTTTCTTCCCACTTACTTTCAGAACTTGAGTTAATTAGTGATTACTTGGTGATGCTCCGCAAGGGCGAAGTTGTATTCACAGGCAAGATGAGCGATTTAATGCTGAGCCAACAGCCAGTGATTATTGCTAAAGGCGCAAATGAGAATGATTTAACTTTATTACTGGCAATTGCCCAAAAAGCTGGCCACCATGCAACTATCCGAGATGGAGCCGTTCATGTTCAGGGACCTGCCGAGTGGGCTCTTGAATTTAATCGCGCAGCATTTAATGCTGGAATTACCTTGTCCCAGCTCACTCCGCAGCTACCAAATCTTGAAGAAACCTTCTTTGAAATGACAGGTGACAAATAATGTGGAATGTAGCTTTTGCTGAACTCCGCAAACTCCGCCGTCCTACTTTGTTTTTTGGCACTATGGGGGCAGTTGTATTCTTTAGTGCGCTTTTTTCATCACTCCTTTTTCTCCTCATTGATTCACCACAAGGCAACTCTGATCGCGGTCGAATGGTTGGCCGTGAAGTGCTTGGTCTTGCAACAGGTGGAGTTCAAGGATTTAGCAGCGTTGGCGGGTTCTTAGGAATCATTGCGCTTTGTGTGTTTGCTGCCCAAACTGCGCAGGAATACACATATGGAACGCTGCGTAATTTATTAGTTCGCCAACCTGGACGATTGCGCATACTCCTAGGCAAATTTATTGCAATGAAGTTATTTGCATTGATCATGATTGTTTTATCAGCCATTGTCAGCATTGGTGCGTCAGTCATTTTGGCTCCAGGGGCCAAAGTTTCAACTGATCTTTGGTTTGGTGCAGATGGTCGCCATGCAATCTTCACAACTTTTATCAACGTCACCGTTTCAGTCATTGGCTTTGGAACTATTGGGATGGTGCTTGGCTTGCTGCTTCGTTCGCCAATCAGCGCTATCTCACTGGGAGTTTTATGGTTATTGATCGTAGAAAACTTATTAATCGCAGTTAAGAACTCCTGGGAAAAGTGGCTGCCAGGTGCGCAGTTACAAGCAATTGCATCAGGTGGGGCTCCATCTGGGCGTTCGGCAGGAATTGAATATTCACATGCACTTCTAGTTGGCGGAATCTATGTCGCTATTGGAGCAACAATTGCTTCATTCCTATTTGTCCGCCGTGATGTAGCTAATTAGAGACACCAGCATCAAAACCCACAGTTTTCTAAGGCTGGCCATTTATTCTTAAGTCCTTCCCCCGGAGGTCTTAACTTGAAAAAATACCGAGCGATTTCATTCGCTCTTGCCCTTGGTCTGACGCTTACAACAGCGCCGGCTCTGGCAAAGACCCCAAAACCAACTTTGGCTGAAATTGAAGCAGCAAAGAAAGTTGAAGCCGCGAAGAAAAAAGCCGCAGATGCACAAGCTGCAAAGTTAGCGGCAGCAAACCAAACTCTGAGATCTTTAACTGCAAAGGCTAATGCTGCTACTGCACTTTATATTAAAGCCCAAAAAGAATTAGCAATCGCGGTGGCGGCCGCACGTGTAGCGGCGCAATATGCAGCAGAGACTGCCGCTGCTGTTTCAGAAGCACATCGAGTCATTGGGCGCCTTGCAGCAAATGCTTACATTATGGGCGGAAGCATGACGGATATCGAACCATTGCTTAGCTCAAATGGTCCACAAGATTTAATAGATCAACTCAGTACATTAAGTAGTCTGGGAGCAAAGAATTCAATCGCACTTGAGAGATTTAAAGCTGCTGAAGTAATCGCGCGAGCCGCAAAAAAGGCAGCCGACGATGCAAAGATTGAACAACAAAAAGCAACAGATAAAGTAGCAGCGGCTAAAAAAGTTGCAGATGATGCAAAAGCCGAGCAAGCAAAAGAAGTTGCAAAATTGCAAAAGGTTCAAGATGCACTAATGAAAGAGTTAATGAGTGCAAGAAAAGTTAGAACAACTCTTGAACAGCAACGACAATTAGCTTTGCTGGAAGAATCTCAAGCTAATCAAGCCGATCAAACACCTGGACAAAAGAGTGTGTGGCCAGATATTGGTTTCAAGGGGCGTTCAACTGTTAGAACTACACAAGCACAGCGCGATAAGGCCGTGGCATTTGCAAAGGTTCAAGTTCTTGCACGCAAGCCATATGTGTGGGGAACACAAGGACCAAATACTTTTGACTGTTCTGGATTGGTATATGCGGCATACAAATCAGCTGGATTAACCTGGCCAGATTGGGATCGCCTTAACTCAGCGCTGTATTCGGGTTACACCAAGCATGTTTCTCTCAATGACCTTGTTCCCGGGGACCTTCTCTTCTATTCATATAAAGGAACGATTTCAACAATTCACCACATCACCATTTACGCTGGAAACGGCATGATGTGGGAAGCCAATTCAAAGGGCAAAGGCCTTTTGTTCTCAAATATCTACAGCATTAAGGGCTTAATGCCATTTGGTGGTCGGGTCTAGTCTTAAGGCATGAGTTCACAGCTGCCAGCCATTCGCAGTGCAGTCCGCCCCTTCCTAGAAAAAATGGAGGCCGGCGATCGGATCGTTGTTGCTGTTTCTGGCGGTGCAGATTCATTAGCACTCGCATATGCCCTTTCAATGGAAGTTAAGAAACTTGCACTTCAACTCACTGCTGTAACAATTGATCATCAACTTCAAAGTAAGTCCAGCGAACAAGCAAAGCTTGTAGTTGATCAAATGAAAGAGATGGGTATTGAGTGCAGTGTTGTAAAAGTTGATGTTGAAATTACTGAAGGCCTAGAAGCCTCAGCCCGTAAAGCTCGATATAGTGCTTTAGATAATTTACAAGCCGATGCAATTTTCTTAGGTCACACCCACAATGATCAAGCTGAAAGTGTTTTGCTTGGACTAGCGCGTGGATCAGGTACTCGATCACTTTCAGGTATGGCAGAAGTAAATGGAAAATACATTCGACCATTTCTAACAATCACTCGTGAGCAAACAGAAAATGTTTGTGATGAAATTGGTTTAACACCGTGGAATGATCCGCACAACAAAGATTCACAATTTGCACGGGTACGAGTTCGCACACATGCCCTACCAGTTTTAGAAGAAACAATCGGTCCGGGAATTTCAGATGCATTGGTGCGAAGTGCCCAGCTACTTCGAGATGATGCTGATGCACTCGATCAATGGGCAGAAGAGGAAATTGTTGGATTAGATCTCCATGATGTGGATTGCTCCTATTTGCAGGGCCTACCTAGAGCCATCCGCTCGCGAATTATTCGCAGAGCCATCTATGCCAGTGGCGCCCCGTCAGGTTCAGTCACAGCAGAGCACGTGGGGGCAGTTGAGGCCCTAATTTGCGCGTGGAATGGCCAGGGCCCCGCTCATTTACCCGGCGGTGTGAAGGTTGAGCGTTTTTCGGGCAGACTTTCGCTCTCACGTCACCAACCATAGGGAGCACCGTGGATTTAGCAGCAATCTCAGGCGATATCGAACGCGTCATCGTCACCGAAGAAGCTTTGCAAGCACGCATTAAAGAACTTGCTGCACAGATTGATAAAGATTATGAAGGTAAAGATCTTCTACTTATCGGAGTACTAAAGGGCGCAGTAATGGCTGTTGCCGATTTATCACGTGCATTGCAACGTCACGTTGAAATGGATTGGATGGCAGTTTCTTCATATGGTTCTGGAACAAAATCAAGTGGGGTTGTTCGTATTCTCAAGGATCTAGATCGCGACATCACTGGTCGCAATGTTTTAATTGTTGAAGACATTGTTGATTCAGGTTTAACACTCTCTTGGCTTAAATCTAATCTTGAATCGCGTGGAGTTGGCAGTGTCGAGATTCTTTCAATCTTGCGAAAGCCTGAAGCTGCAAAGGTACATGTAGATGTTAAGTACGTAGGATTTGAAATTCCACCTGATTTTGTCATCGGATATGGTCTTGATTTCGATGAAAAGTATCGCAACCTGCCATTTATTGCTGTGCTTGCCAAGCACATGTACTCATAAGAATTAATTCCCCACGAAACGAGACTATTAAGATATGACTGACGCTAAGAAATCAAAGAAGAAGAGCCCGATGAAGAAGAGTTTTTCGGGTAAAATACCTTCTAAGAAACCAACAACACGTTCTGGTCGCATTTTCCGCGGACCACTTTTTTGGATTCTTGTAGCAATCTTTGGTGTTTCAATCTTTGGTCAAATTAGTGCTGCTGGTAATCGCTATACCCAAATCGAAACTTCTCAAGCCCTAGATGCGATTGCGCGCTCTTCAGTTGAATCAGCAGAAATTGTTGATAAAGATCAAAAGATTCGCTTAGTACTAAAACCAGGTTCTTCAATTAAGGGCGCAACAAAAGTAGAAGCTTCTTACGTGGCTCGCCAAGAACCCACCCTGGTCGATGCTTTAACGGGAAATCCACCTTCAAAGGGCTGGAATGTAAGAGTCCCATCACAGTCATTATTAGTTTCATTCTTGATGTCGATTGTTCCATTCTTACTTATTGGATTTCTTTTCTTCTGGATGATGGGTCAAGCCCAGGGCGGAAATAAGGTATTTCAATTTGGTAGATCACGCGCAAAACTTCAGAGCAATGATGTTCCAAAGACAACGTTTAAAGATGTTGCAGGAGCAGATGAAGCAATTGCCGAACTTGATGAAATTAAAGACTTTCTGGCTAATCCCGATAAATACAGCGTATTAGGTGCCAAGATTCCAAAAGGTGTATTGCTCTTTGGTCCTCCAGGAACAGGAAAAACTCTTCTTGCTCGCGCAGTTGCGGGTGAAGCAAATGTTCCTTTCTATTCAATCTCGGGTTCTGATTTCGTTGAAATGTTTGTTGGTGTTGGTGCAGCACGTGTTCGCGATCTTTTCAATCAAGCAAAAGAGAACGCACCTGCAATTGTTTTCGTAGATGAAATCGATGCTGTTGGTCGCCAACGTGGTGCAGGCATGGGTGGTGGTCATGATGAGCGCGAACAAACTCTCAACCAGTTACTAGTTGAGATGGATGGATTTGAAGAAAATACAAAAGTTATTCTGATTGCTGCTACAAATCGTCCAGATGTTTTGGATCCAGCGCTGCTTCGCCCAGGACGCTTTGATCGTCAAATTGCAGTTGATCGTCCAGATCTAAAAGGACGCGAAGCAATTCTTGCCGTGCATGCAAAGGGCAAGCCATTGGCTGATGATGTGAAGTTACTTGACTATGCACGTCGTACTCCAGGATTTACTGGCGCAGATCTTGCAAATGTATTAAACGAAGCAGCTTTGCTTACCGCTCGCGAAGAAAAGAAATTCATCACAAATAAAGAACTTGATGAATCTATTGATCGCGTCATGGCTGGACCACAGCGTAAATCAAGGATTATGAGCGATTCTGAGCGCCGCGTAACGGCTTATCACGAAGCTGGCCATGCTCTTGTGGCACATGCTTTGCCGCACACTGATCCAGTACACAAAATTACAATCATGCCTCGTGGTCGCGCACTCGGTTACACCATGGTGCTACCGGATGAAGATAAGTACTCAACTACTCGCAATGAACTATTGGATCAATTGGCATATTCATTAGGTGGCCGTGCGGCAGAAGAGTTAATTTTCCATGATCCATCAACAGGTGCTTCAAATGATATTGAAAAGGCAACAACACTTGCTCGAGCCATGGTTACACAATATGGAATGACTGAAGCAATCGGTGCAATTAAACTAGGTGGCGGAAGTACTGAACCGTTCATGGGCCGTGACTACGGACATCAACGCGACTATTCTGAAAATATTGCAGCCGTTGTTGACCGCGAAGTTCGCAATTTAATTGAAAATGCTCATCAAGAAGCCTTTGATATCTTGGTAGCAAATCGCAAAATTCTTGATGAGATGGTCTTAGAACTACTTGAAAAGGAAACTCTCAATAAGGAAGAGATTGCACGTATCTTTAAAAAGGTTCGTGCTGTCACACCTCGTCCAGCCTGGACAGGCTCACCTAATCGAATTCCTTCAGCACAACCTCCGGTAGATGTTCCTGAAAGAGTTGTTTCAGTGGAAACAAAGAAGCCAACACGTCGAAAGAAACCTGCAAGTGACGATAAGTAAAGTCACTGTGACTGATGGTCGCGCATCAGGTCCTTATGACCAAGCGCGCGCAGAAAAAGCTGTGCGCGAATTACTTCTAGCTCTCGGTGAAGATCCAGACCGTGAAGGCTTAAAGGAAACTCCTGCGCGTGTAGCACGGGCGATGAAAGAGAACTTTGAAGGCCTATGGCAATCACCTGAAGAAGTATTAACAACCACTTTTGATATTGGCCATGAAGAGCTAGTAATTGTGCGCGATATTGAGGTCTTTTCGCACTGTGAACATCACTTAACGCCTTTCCATGGTGTTGCACATGTCGGTTATATCCCCAGCGGAAAAATCACTGGGCTTTCCAAGATTGCTCGTTTAGTGGATATGTATTCGCGCAGACCACAAGTGCAAGAGCGCCTAACAACACAAATTGCTGATGCGATGGTTGAGATTTTGAACCCACTAGGCGTAATTGTGATTATTGATTGCGAACATCTGTGCATGTCAATGCGCGGGGTAAAGAAATCCAATGCACGAACAACAACAAGTGCCGTGCGCGGAGTATTACAAAACACTGCAACTCGTGCTGAAGCGATTAGCTTAATTACAAATCGGTAATCACCATGATTGTCATGGGTATTTTAAATATCACACCTGATTCTTTTGCTGATGGCGGACGCCATAATGATTTCGAGGCAGCAGTAAATCGTGGTCACGAGATGTTGGCTGAAGGTGTTGACATCATCGATATCGGTGGTGAATCCACTAAGCCAGGTGTTGATCGTGTTTCGGAGGAAGAAGAACTGGCTCGGGTGATTCCAGTAATTAGAGAATTAGCAAAGGTTGGTGCACGAATTAGCATCGACACAATGCGAGCAAGTACTGCAAAAGCTGCAATTAAAGCTGGGGCACAAATTATTAATGATGTCAGCGGTGGATTAGCTGATCCAGAAATGTTGCCAATAGCTGCAGAACTAGGTGTGCCATACATAGCAATGCACTGGCGGGGGCACTCTAAAGATATGAATTCCCGGGCAGTGTATGGAGATGTAGTTACAGATGTTATTTCAGAACTACAAGAACGAGTCAGTGCAGCTTTAGATGCTGGAATTACCAAAGATAATTTGATAATTGATCCAGGTATTGGCTTTGCTAAAGATGCCCATCACAACTGGGAAATCATTGATTCCATTGATGAATTCGTAGCCCTAGGATACCCAGTGTTAATCGGAGCTTCGCGCAAACGTTTTCTAGGTGGAGACAATCCCGATGAGCGCGAGGCTGCAACAATTGAGCTAACTAAACGCCTATCCACATCTGGCATTTGGGGAGTTAGAGTTCACTCTGTGAAACCTCACAAGGAAGTTCTTAACTCATGAGTGATCAGATATTTCTCACTGGTATTGCAGGTTTTGGATATCACGGGCTCTTTGATCATGAGCGCCACAATGGTCAGGATTTCTTTGTTGACGTTGTTTTGACTGTGGATTTAACAACTGCATCTCAAAGCGATGAAATTGGTGACACCGTCAATTACGCAGAGATTACAAACTTAGTCGTAGCGCACATAACCACAGAGCCGGTTAACTTGATTGAAAAGTTAGCAGGTCGCATCGCAGATCAGATTCTAAGAGACCACGCTAAAGTTTTAGTTGCTACAGTCACAGTTCATAAGCCACAAGCTCCAGTAGATGCCGTACTTAAAGATATTGCCGTGCAGGTCACACGTAAGCGATGAAGGCAGTTATTGCACTCGGTGCAAATATTGGAAATCCAAAAGAGAATTTAGATATTGCTGTTGCACTTTTGAAAGAAGCAACAGATCTTCAAAGCATCTCTTCTTATCACTCCACAGCACCCGTTGGTGGCCCGCAGCAGCCTGATTATTTGAACGCTGTGTGTATTGTTGAAAGTGAACTACCAGCAACAGATTTGCTCGCACTCTTGCACGGGATTGAAAAATCTATGGGTAGAGAAAGAATTGAACGTTGGGGACCAAGAACTATTGATTTAGATCTTATTCAATATGGACCACTCCTGAGTAAGAGTGAAGAGCTAGAACTGCCTCATCCACGGGCACATGAGCGCCGCTTTGTTTTAGAGCCTTGGTTTGAAATAGAACCCGATGCCATCCTGCTTACACATGGGAAAATAAGCCAGCTTTTGGAACAATTGCCTAAGTAAGCCTAAACTTGTCTCATCTTGCCCGGTACCTGAAAGGACTGGAGCCACACGATGACTGTATTAGTGCCAACTATGGGTGCCTTGCATAAAGGCCACCAAGCGTTGATTAAGCGTGCTCGCA